>Ga0180301_10004825_pt1 | contig 10398 bp, 10 predicted proteins | sample GuaBasSediGuay16_FD_121797 | JGI IMG/M metagenome (GOLD analysis project Ga0180301, IMG submission 121797) | Subseafloor sediment microbial communities from Guaymas Basin, Gulf of California, Mexico - Guay16, Core 4569-2, 12-15 cm | ecosystem: Environmental > Aquatic > Marine > Hydrothermal... | reverse complement strand
GTTTTACGCAGCGTGCCCAGGACTGCTGCTACATGGCCATAGGGACGGGATCGCACCACCTCAAAACTTTTTTCCAGGCGCTCAACAACGGTTCCTCCTCTGAGCAGAGCGCGAAAGTTTTCAACCAGTTCGGGAGGCCACTTGGACAGATTGGCAATGGTTCGTTTTTTAACCTTTCCCCCCTCGCGATAGGATTCAAAGAATATAACCCCGAAGCATCCACTGCATTAACCGGATCATTCCCCACATATGCATAGAGGTTCATCCCACCTGCCAATCCTATCGGATCCGGGGTGAGATACCTCCCCGTCTGTGGGTCATAATACCTGTGGTAGTTGTAGTGGAATCCTGTCTCCTGGTCGTAGTACTGGCCGGGGAAGCGGATGTTATTAACCGCGGTGGAGTGGATGTTCACTCTGGCCCTGCCAAAAGGCTCAAACTCCCCCTCCCACACCACGGTGTTGGTCCCATCGACCATGATCCAAGCACCCTGCCTTCCCGGTCCCGTTTCTCCGTGGGGTTGTGGGCATCGTGGGGGTCTTGGTATTCATAGTCCACAGCAAAAAGGCGAGACAGATCACCTTCCTGTTTCCAACTGCCCGGAAGGGGAGGAGTCCATGCTTGCGCCCTTCACTTTCACAGTCACCGGCACATTTTTTCCTCGGCCTCGGCGCTCATGTTCGTGGCGGTTCTGCTCTTCACCTGGTCCAGGATGATCAGGTGAAACCCTGCGCAGACAAAAAAGTCAATCTTTCGTCTCCGGCCCGGGGCGTGCGCGGAGACGAAAGGGAAGAGGCGATGCCTCGGCGGCCATGCGTTCCAGAGCCTCTTCCTCCTGGCGCAGGATGTCCAGAAACATCAGGGCCTCAGCCGCCGTGAGTTCCAGGGTGGCACCCCCATGCTCCCGGATCAACACGCCTGTTTCGGAAAATGTGACTGTGAATTTTTCTTTCATAGGCCGGATACCCGTTTCTCATTCCTGAGTTCGCCACGCCCCCGCGCTCCGCTCTGGTCATGTCCCTCAAGCGGATTGATGGGTGGTTCGATGCGCTGGGCGAGTGCGGCCCCCTCAGGGTGTTCCTGCTAAAAACTTACCACGCCTGGTAGGCCCTTGGTCAAACAAGAAATAGCCAGCCTTACTTTTCTGCGTTCTGCATCCTCAAAACCCGTTGACAAGGCCGGGGCCGGGATTATAAAGTTCTGCATGAATGAAATATGTCCAATAATATAGAACATAACCACTGCAATGGTTTCCCGCTCACTAGACCGATGACCATTCAATCCCTGGATCGAGCACTCAACATCCTATCGCTTTTTTCAACGGCCCGCCCCTGGCTCGGGGTCACGGAGATCGGAAAAGCCCTGCGCCTTTCCAAGACCACGGTACACAACCTGGCCAAGACCCTTAAGAAACACGGGTACCTGGAGCAGGACCCGGCCACCCGAAAATACGGGCTGGGTCTCAGACTGCACGAACTGGGGAGTACCCTGGCGGGCAGTCTTCCCATCAACCGTTTCGGCATCTCCCCTGCCAGGACGCTTGCCCGAAAGACCGGGCTCACGGCCCGCCTGGCCCTATGGGATCGGGGCTCGGCCCTGGTCACCTTGAACATCTTTCCCGGCTCCAACGCCCCCTTCATGCCGCAACTGGGCCCCCGCGTGCCTGCCTACTGCAGCAGTCTTGGAAAGGCGATCCTGGCCTTTTTGTCGGAAGATGACTTGGACCGTTACCTCAAAGAGACGCAAATGCGGGCCTACACCCCAAACACCATCACGGACCGGGAGAACTTGCTCTCGGATCTCCGGATCTGCCGTGAACGTGGCTGGGCCATGGACCGGGAAGAATACCTGCAGGGGATGGTGTGTGCGGGCGCGCCCGTCCTGGGGACCGAGGGAGAGCCGCTGGGAGCGGTGAGCATGTCCGGCGGACCGGAGAAGATGAAGACGTCCTTGAAACGCGGGGCGGCCCAGGAACTTGCGGCCTGTGCCCTGGAAATCTCCCTACAGCTCGGCTATGAACCGGGATGCAGGGAAATGAACGCCGCGGCCACGGGTTCTGCGGGTTTGTGAGAGGAGGTGACGGTTATGTCCGGCTTGGCCAGGGATCTTACTGCGCTCCTGGACTCGGGGAAGGTTCTGACGGATCCCGAAGATTGCCACGCTTATGCATGCGATGCAGTCTATTATTTTGCGCGGCGGGCCCCCGAGGCCGTGGTGTTGCCGGAGACTCCGCAAGAAATTTCAGGGATCCTCCGGTACGCATCGGACCAAAAAATCCCGGTCACGCCGCGGGGGGCGGGGACGGGGCTTTCGGCCGGGTGCACCCCTGTTCAAGGGGGAATCGTCCTGGACATGAAGCGCATGAACCGGGTCCTGGAGATCAACCGCGGAAACATGACGGCGCGTGTGGAGAGCGGCGCGGTCCTGGGGCCCTTCCAGCAACAGGTGGAGGCCATGGGGCTTTTCTATCCCCCCGATCCCCAGAGCCAGGAAGTGAGTACCATCGGCGGGAATGTCTCCACCCGCGCGGGCGGGCCCCGGGGTGTGAAGTACGGCACCACCGCCCATTACGTCCTGGGTCTCGAAGTGGTCCTCCCCGACGGGGAGATGATTCGCACAGGGGGCACCTGCGTGAAGCAGTCGGTGGGCTACGACCTCACCCACTTGATGACGGGGGCGGAAGGCACCCTGGGGGTCATCACCAAGGTCAATCTGAGGCTTCTTCCACTGCCGCCCGCACACCGGACCGCCGTAATCGTCTGCGAGACCCTGGATCAGGCCGCCATGCTGGTCTCGGAGATCATCGCTGAGGGGACGATTCCGGCGAGACTGGAGTACGTGACGAGCGGTGCGGTTCAGTTGATGAACGCAACGCTCACACCGCCGCTCAGCACGGATGGGGAGGCATACCTGTTCACGGAACTGGACGGTTCCCCGGCCCAGGTGGAGGAAGACACCCAGAGGCTCAGGTCCGTGTGTGACAGGCTCGAGGCCATGGAACTGCGGATCATAGGTGATGAGCGGGAGGCCGAAACCTACTGGCGGGCCCGCAGGAACCTTGCGCCCACCCTGCTTCGGTTGTTCAAGAAGATGATCGTGGAGGACGTTACCGTGCCCCGTGATCGGATTCCCGATTTCGTAAGGGCCCTTCAGAGCATCTCCGCATCCCTGGGGCTGATCATCGGCATCGGGGGCCATGCGGGCGACGGAAATATCCACCCCTCCATCATGTTCCCCGAAATAAACGATGACCTGGAAGCCAAGGCCAAGGAGGCGGTCCGGCGGATCGTGCGCACGGGCCTCGAAATGGGGGGTACCATTTCCGGCGAGCACGGGATTGGCCTCCACAAAGCGGAATTTCTAGTCTGGGAGCTGGGCGAGGCGCAGATCGCGCTCCTCAAACGCATCAAGAAGGCCTTTGATCCCCGGGGCATAATGAACCCGGGCAAGATCTGGCAGGAAGGGGGTGAGGCCTGATGCGACACCTTGAGGATTATGAGGATGCCATTTCTCGCTGCTTCCACTGCCAGATCTGCCAGGCCGCCTGCCCCGTGTACCTCCAGGACCTGCTCGAGACCTACTGCGCCAGGGCCAGGCTCGGACTCGTTCAGGCCGTATTTTTGGAACAGACCCTGAAAGTCACCCCAAGGTTACGGGAGGTCATGGACCGGTGCCTGTTCTGTACCCGGTGTACCCGGCATTGCCCTGCGGGCGTGCCCCTGGATGACGTTTTCGCCCTGGCGCGTGAGAACCTCGGAAAGCAATTGGGAGAGCAGGGGAGAGATGGGGGTGCCTGGACCGCACCCGATGCCGGCGTTCCGGGCCCCGTGGCGGGTCCACTGAAAAGCGGACTGGGAGAAATCCCTGCGGTCAAGGGCCCCGTGCGGGCCCGTGTGGCCTACTACCCGGGTTGCGCCACGAGTCGTTTGTTCCAGGACACGGGACAGGCGGTACTCCGGGTCATGTCGGAAAACGGCGTTCAGGTCATGATACCGGAAGGGCTTTCCTGCTGTGGCTTTCCGGCATATGTGGCGGGAGACCTTCACACTTTCCGCAGAGCCATGCAGGAAAACCTCTCCATCCTCTCGGGCCTTGATGTGGATGCGATCCTGGTGGACTGCGCCTCCTGCGGCATGGCGTTCAAGGTCAAGGCCGGGGAAGTAGCGAAGGGGGATGGTGCCATGGAGGATCAGGCCGCGAGGGTGGCGGAGAAGACGTGGGAGGCCACCGATTACCTCAACCACCTGGGGCCGGTGGCCGAGCCCGGGGCCGTGGCGGGCGTCTGGACCTACCATGCCCCCTGCAGGATAGGCTGGACGCCCACGGCTGAAGAGGCCCCCGAGGCGCTCCTTCAGCACATCCCCGGCGCGCAGTACGAAGCGCTGGAGACGACAGGAGCCTGTTGCGGGGCGGGGGATCTCTTTCACCTTCGACATGGGGAGCTTTCGCGCAGTATCAGAACTAAGAGGTTGAAGGAGATCCGGCGAAACGGGGCGCACACAGTGGTGACCCAGTGCCCCTTTTGCCGGTACTACCTCCAGCAGGGCGGGAGTGATCTTGAGGTGATGCACCCTCTGGCCTTCCTTGCCCGCGCCTATGGAGAGATGCGGGAAGCGTGAGCGGAAGAGCGTTTCCTGAAAATGCAGCGAAATGGGGCCGGCAGGAAAAAATCAAGAACGGAAGGGAGTATAACTCATGCGGATTTTTGGACCGAACGAACTCAAGGCGGATGTACAGGACAAGGGCCTGTGCGTGGGGTGCGGCGCATGCGTGAACCTTTGCCCCTATTTCAAGAACCACCAGGGAAAGACCGTCATGCTATTTCCCTGCACACTCGAAAAGGGTCGTTGCCATGCCTATTGTCCCAAGACCGAGGTGGATTACACCGAGCTTTCCCAGGCACGGTGGAAGAGACCCTACGACGCAAGCCCCCTGGGGACCCACGACGGGGTGGTGATGGCAAGGGCAGGGGAGGGGCGCGTAGAAGGCAGGGTTCAGGCCGGGGGGACCGTTTCGGCCCTGACGGCTTTCGCCCTGCGGGAAGGCATGATAGAGGAGGCGGTCCTAACAAACCGTGAGGGCCTCGTGCCGGTGCCGCAAATGGTTGGGGACGAGACGGGCATCTATGGATGCGCTACGTCCAAGTACACCGCGGCCCCCACGCTTTCAGAGGTCAACCGCGCGGCCCGGGAAGGCATTCGCAACGTGGGAGTGGTGGCCACGCCGTGCCAGGCCACGGCCCTGGCCCTGATGCGTGAAAATCCCCTGGACCGGGAAGACTTCGTGGATCCCGTCTCCCTCGTGATCGGGCTTTTCTGCACATGGGCGCTGGATACGCGCAAACTGATCCCGTTCCTGGAGAGCAGGGTTGACGTTTCTCGGATTCAGTGGATGGACATTCCGCCCCCCCCTGCCGAGGTCTTCGTGCTGGACCTGGGGAACGAAGAGATTCAAATTCCCCTGGATGAGATCCGGGCCCTGGTGCCACGGGGATGTCTCCTGTGCCCGGACATGACATCCGAGTGGGCGGATGTGTCCGTGGGGGTCCTGGAGGGTGAGCCCGAGTGGAACACTCTCATTGTGCGCACGGAAAAGGGCCGAGCGTTGGTGGACAAGGCGGTGGAAGCGGGGAGCATTGTGGTCAAGGAGATGCCTGCGGCCAACCTGGAGCATTTACGGACTGCGGCCCTCAACAAGAAGAAAAGGGCCGTTGCCAGGGCAAGGGAAGAAAACCTCTTGAACAACACGGATGAAGGGGAGCGCGCCGCATTCAGGATGGACCCTTCCGTGGTTGAAGAACTCACGGGATCGTAACAGGAGGAACCGAACCATGTCTCATCTTCTCACAGACGAGCCCGGCAGTAGAATCCTGCTTATGGGAAACGAGGCCATCGCCCGCGGGGCCCTGGAGGCCGGCGTCAACGTGGCAGCGGGATATCCCGGGACCCCTTCCTCTGAAATCATCGAGACGCTCAGCAAGGTAGCCCGGGACCGGGGCCTTTATGTGGAATGGTCGGCCAACGAGAAAGTGGCCATGGAAGTGGCGGCGGCCGCCTCCTTCGCAGGCCTGCGTTCCCTGTGCGTCATGAAGCAAAACGGCGTAAACGTAGGCTCGGACTTTCTCCTTCACCTGGGCCTCACCGGGACGCGGGGTGGAATGGTCCTGGTCCCGTGCGACGATCCGGGCGCCCTTTCCAGCATCAATGAGGGTGAGTCGCGACAGTTCGCAAGACTCCTGGAATTGCCCTTGTTGGAGCCCGGGGATTTCCAGGAACTAAAGGACATGATCGTGTGGGCCTTCCAACTGTCCGAGGAAATCAGGAACCTGGTTTTTGTACGGAGCGTCACCCGCCTTTCCCATGCAAGCGGAAACGTCGTGCTGGGGCCGCTGCCGGGCGAGACGCGCAAGGCACGCTTCAAGCACCGGGGGTTCATCCTGGACGAGATGGAGGGCGTGGTGGCCAGCATGCCCATGGAGTATCGTCACCGACGGCAGCAGGAAAAGCTGAAACAGGCCGTGGAACGCTTCGAGTCCTCGCCCTTCAATACCTATACGGGCCCCGAGCACCCGGAACTCGTGGTGATCACCAGTTCCGCATGTCACCTTTACAGCCGAGAGGCCATCCACCTCCTGGGCGTGGAGGACCGCGTGGGCCTTCTGAAACTGGGCACCACCTTTCCCCTGCCCCCCGTTTTCATGGAGAAACACCTGGGCCTCACGGACCGCTTCCTGGTGGTGGAGGAGGTCATCCCCTTTCTGGAGGAAAACGTCAAGATCCTGGCCCAGGAACTTGCCCCCCGCATCGGTCCCAAGACCATCATGGGTAAGAGGGACGGGCGGCTTCCCACGGTGGGGGAACTAAACCCCGACCTGGTGGTGGAGGCCCTGGCCTCACTGGTGGAAGTGCCGTACGAGTCTGCGCCCGAGGCATATGTGAAGCGGGGCCAGGAACTGATGTTCTTCGGGGCCCCCAACAGGGAACTCACCTTTTGCCCGGGCTGCCCTCACAGGGCCTCTTTCTGGTCCATTCACAACGCCCTGGAACTGGATGGAAGGGACGGTTTCGTGTGCGGCGATATAGGTTGCTACACCCTTGCAGTCCTGCCCACCGGCTTTTCCACCCTCAAGACGCTTCACGCCATGGGCTCGGGTACCGGCGTTGCGAGCGGGTTCGGAAAACTCGGCCGGTTCGGAATGGATCAGCCCGTGGTTTCCGTTTGCGGGGATTCTACCTTTTTCCACGCGGCCATGCCCGCCCTCATCAATGCCATCCACCACGGATCGGACATCACCATGGTGGTGCTGGACAACAGCGGGACCGCCATGACCGGATTTCAGCCACACCCCGGCCTGGATGTGGACGCTCTGGGGCACAAGGCCCCGGCCATAAGCATCGAAGATGTGTGCCGCTCCCTGGGCGCCCAGGTCCGGGTCTGCGATCCCTTCGACCTGGAGACCACCCAGGCCACACTTCTGGAACTCCTGGACCGGGCGGGGGTCAAGGTCCTGATCCTGCGACAGATCTGTGGCCTGAGCCCTGAAAAGAAAAGGCACAAGAAATACGAAGTGGCCGTCAACCCGGAGGTCTGCCTGGGCGAGGCCTGCGGGTGCAACAGACTTTGTACGCGGATCTTCCGATGCCCGGGCCTGATCTGGGACAAGAGAGCGGGAAAGGCGCGTGTGGACGAGGTCCTCGGCACAGGTTGCGGGGTGTTCGCGTCCATTTGCGCGAAAGGCGCCATCGAGAAGGTGGAGAACAGGGAGGTGACGGGGTGATGAAAGAGATGAAACTGTCGTTTGACCCATACAATCTGATCATTGCGGGCGTGGGGGGGCAGGGCAACGTGCTGGCCTCCCGCGTGGTGGGAAACATGCTTTCGCGCAAGGGGTTCACGGTGACCATCGGTGAGACCTTCGGCGGGTCCCAGCGCGGGGGCTCCGTCATGAGTCACCTCCGCGTCTCTTCGGAATCCTCCTTTTCCCCCCAGATTCCCAAAGGCAGGGCTCACCTGGTGCTGGGGCTGGAGCCTGCCGAGACCATACGGGTCCTGGCCGCATACGGGAACCCCGACGTACTGGCCCTCTGCAACCTGCGTCCCATCCACCCGGTCCAGGTGATTTCAGGCGAGCTGGACTACCCGGACCTGGAAGACGCCAAGGGATGGGTGAAAGAGTTGAGCCGGAAGGCATGGTTTTTGAACGCCACGGACACCGCCCTGGAGATGGGCCTTCCCATCCTGGGAAATATCATCATGATCGGTGCAATGGCGGCCCTGGGGGAACTGCCTCTGGAACGAGAGGATTTCGAAAGGGCGGTCTCCCTCACCATGCCCACGGATCGGATTTCCATCAACCTTGAGGCCTTTGACCGGGGTAGGGAGATGGTCGAAGCCGCCTGATTCCAGTGGACCTCCGGGGGGAGCCCTCTTGTCGTACGCACGGATCCCTTAAACCACAGCAAACAAGGATTACCATGGCCTTCCGATTACTGACCATCGAAAAGGCGTCCCATGTCGCCACCGTGACGCTGAACCGGCCGGAGACGTACAATGCCCTTAACCGAGAGCTCATGATGGAAATTACCGCCGTGGCCCAGTCCTTCGTGGATGATACGGAAACGCGCGTGGTGATTTTCACGGGCGCGGGGCGTCATTTCAGCGCGGGAGTGGATCTCAAGGATCCCCGGGACGCAAGACATGCCGGCAAGACCTTACTCGAAAGACAGCGTCTGTCCCGTCTCGGCCCCCGAATGATCCGGGCCCTCACGGAGATCCCTCAGATCACCATTGCCGCGATAAACGGCGTGGCCCTGGGGGGAGGGGCCTGTATCACCACCGCTCTCGATTTTCGCATCGGCGCGGACGACTGCGCCGTGGGATATCCGGAAGTGAACCTGGGGATCCCCTTGAGCTGGGTCAGCCTGCCCCTCTGCGTGCATCTGATCGGACCGGCCCGGGCCAAGCGTATGGTCATCCTGGGAGGCAAGGAAGACGCCCGCACGCTGCTTGAATGGGGATTCCTGGACGAGGTGGTGCCGCAAGACGCACTCCTCAAACGGGCCGGGGCTTTGGCCGCCCGTTATGCGGCCCAACCCCCTATCGCAGCCCAGATGATCAAGCGGAGCATCAACGCGATCCAGTCGGTCCTGGACCAGGCCCTCATGCACATGGACGGGGACCAGGTCCTCCTGACTCACACCACCGAAGACTGCCGTGAGGGTGTGGCCGCATTCCTGGAGAAGCGGGCTCCCCGCTTCAAGGGGGCTTGAAGGAGGTCCCTGCGGACCGCTTGCTTTCCGGAACGGCACGAATCAGGGGGGTGTTTCCCCTGGGCCACCGGGAAAAGAAATCTTTCTATTCCCCCATCTTGGTTGGTAGTAGGTGGGCCGGCCTGGCAAAAAAGATCACCACGATGGCGACGAACATGAGGAGGCCGGTGAAAAGAAAACTCGTGCGATAGGTCCCGGTGGTGTCGAATAGGTGGCCCGCCAGGATGGGGCCGGCCGCTCCTGCGATCATCATCACCGGGTTCATGAATCCTTGGATCTTCCCGATGGCCCTGCGGCCGAAATACTCCGTGCGGATTGCGGGCATCAGGGGGACCATTCCGCCGAATCCCACACCGAAGAGGGCAACAAAGAAGTAAACGGCTGCCATGTCTCCGGCGTGCATCAAGACGAGCAAGCCGGATCCCATCAGGCCGTAAGAGACCATGAAGAGATATCGTTTGGTCACATAGTCCCCCAGGTATCCAAAACCCAGCCTCCCCACGATGCTCACCAGTGTAAGGAAGCCCATGCAAAAGGCCGCCTTTTCCATGGATATGCCCGCATCCGTCAGGGCGGGCACCGTGTGAACCGTGACAACGGAATGGGCCACGCCCTGGCAGAAAAAGGCTGCGGCCAACAGCCAGAAGGCGGAAGTGGAAAGGGCCTGTCTCAGGGTGAAGTCCACGGCCCCCTGGCGTTCCGGGGCCTGTTTTTCATGCGGGGCCGATCCCGAAGGTTGCGCTTCGGGCGAGGGGGCCGCGGGAAGGCCGTAAGGGGAAAGCCCCTTGTCCTCGGGACGGTCCCGGACCACCAGGGCCAGCGGAATCACCACCACCCATACAGTGACGCCCAGGACCACGAACGCCGCCCGCCACCCGTAGTTGATGATAAGCCAAGCCACCGCCGGTGCGCAGACCAGGCCTCCCAGGCCGGCGCCCACGGCAAGGACCCCTAGGGCCAGGGAGAGCCTCCGGCTGAACCATTTGGCGATCACGGTCCATGCGGGGATGTAGAGCATGGCGCTCATCCCGATGGAGAGCACCACGCCGTAGACCACATAAAAACCCAGCAGCGACTCCACAAAAAACATCAGGGCAAACCCGAGCCCGGAAATTACCGCTCCTATGAT
>Ga0180301_10004823_pt1 | contig 10398 bp, 8 predicted proteins | sample GuaBasSediGuay16_FD_121797 | JGI IMG/M metagenome (GOLD analysis project Ga0180301, IMG submission 121797) | Subseafloor sediment microbial communities from Guaymas Basin, Gulf of California, Mexico - Guay16, Core 4569-2, 12-15 cm | ecosystem: Environmental > Aquatic > Marine > Hydrothermal... | reverse complement strand
TTCTCACATTTCTTGATACCTAGGCATTTTAATGACTACGTTAGTAACTTCTAACGATTTATTACTACACATTTTACTTAACTAACTTACATTTAATTTTAATCTAAGTATTTACTGAGGAGGCTTGAGGGTAGGGAAATAATTGAAGGGTTTCTGGATACACATCCTTAGGTACTTCCCCAGGTTTAAGTCCTAGAACCTCTGGATTTATTATTGCTATTAATAACTTTAACGCTTGAACAACTCTAGGACCTGGCCTAATTAGTGCGTCTAAGTAATGCCCTCCAATGCAATATACTTCACCATGACTTAACGCAGGTATTTGCCTATAAGCATCGCCAACAAACTCCTTAAGTATTTTTAATGCATTGCTTGAGTTAACACCCATATGTGTTACTATTATTATGTCAGGTGAGGCTTTAATTAATGCTTCAGGATTTATGCTAACCCAGCCACTAACGTTTATGAAGGCATTAATCCCACCGGCTAATGTTATTAAGTCATTTAACCATGTATTATTTCCTGCAACCCATACAGGGTTAAGCCATACAATAAGGGCTACCCTGGGTCTTCCGTGCGTACTTACATACTCCATAACTTTAGATCTTAGATTAGAGATTTCACCCCCTAGCTCCTGAGCTAATTTTGCAGCTTCATCCGTATGGCCTGTAGCTTTACCAACAATTACTATTGAGGTAATAACGTCATTAAGCGTCTTATCAGGTAATAATATTAGTGGTATACCCTCTCTACTAAATATCTCCTTTAATGTATGATGGCTTACAACACTATCAACACCTATAATTAAGTCGGGATTTAATGATAGAATCTTCTCAATGTTTGGATACCAGCCACTACCTATATTAACTATTCTCCCCTCTTCAACAGCCTTAACGACCTCGGAAGGGTAATTAGAATACTCATCAACACCTACTACTTGCTCATCAGCACCTATAGCAAAGAGTATTTCAGTAACGCTGGGTAGTAGAGAAATTATTCTATGGGGTTTCGAAGGTATTGCTACGACCTCGCCTGACGCGTCAATGACTTCAGCAGGAAACTCCATAAGTGATGATAGCTTCGATATATCCTTTCTAATTTCGTCGATAGCACTCTTAATCTTATTAATATCCGAAATTGTTGCTGCATTACTTAACACACTCTCTAGTCTATCCACCTTAACTATTAACTCCTCCAAATCCTCTAGAGTAGCACGCTCTCTTAATGACTCATTAAGTTCTCTAAGCCTAACTTTAAGCTCCTGTATCTCCCGGTAAATATCATAAATCTTTAATGTTTCATTCCTTAATGATGTAACATTTCTCGCTAATAAATCTAAAGTAGTATTGAGTTTTGTTAATAAGCTACCTATGACGTCTAAGGTGTTACTAATCGAACTTCTAATATTGCTTACTTCCTTATTGAGACTACTCCTTAATTCGTTATATCTAGTGCTAAGTGATATGACGTGGTATGAAAGAAATAAAGAGATAATTATCAATATAGAGACTAGGATTGCTATAATACCTAGTATGCTAATTCGTGTTTGCATACCTGGATACCCTGTCCAGGTACTAGTTTAGGCTTAAAAAGTTTTACTTTATGTTCTTGAGCATAAGCTAGTATAAATTTCCTTTTATATACTTATATTTGGGTATTATAATGAAGGAACTAAATATTAAATTAGTTCCTATAGGCATAATTCGTACCTCCTTCACTGATGAGGAGGTTAAAAAATCATGGCCAAAGGGGGTTAATGGCATTATTGAAATATTTCCCGAGTTTGAAGATGGTCTTAAGGGTATTGATGGATTTTCTCACGTATTGATTGTTTCATGGCTTCATAAGGTTAATGATGAGCAGAGAAAGGTATTAATGGTTAGACATAGAAGGTTCACGCGTTTCGGCATACCACTTAATGCATTACCATTAATTGGGGTATTCTGTACTGACTCGCCACATAGACCTAATCCTATAGGATTAAGTATTGTTAGGATAATTAAGAGAGAGGGAAGGTTTATTCATGTTGATGGTTTAGACTTATTCAATGGAACGCCAGTATTAGATCTAAGAGCCATAACTCCAGAATTTCTAGTTAAGGATATCATGGTGCCCAAGTGGTATATAGAACTTAAGGAGCTAGTTAAGAAGTATGTAGAAGATGATATGAGCATCTAAGTAGTCTTAATCTTATGTTTATATGTCTTACCTTGCTCAATTATGTGAATTACTTCAATACCGTACTTAGTTAATTCATTAGATATGAATCTCCTATGACATTTAAACCATAACCTTTCCCTACATAGTATGGCAACATAACCTTGATTAATTTCCTTAATAATCTTGATTAACTCCTCAAATCCTCTCCTAAACTCCTCACTTTTTATGTAACTCTCATAACCACTGCTCCTAAAACCACCGAGTAAATCCCCAAGCCAAACGTACTTAATGCCTAAGTTACTCAGCACTCTCTCCAAGGTCTCCCTACTAAAGTACGGATATCTCCTAGAGGACGGGAATCTCCTAACATCAACTACTACAGATATTTTATACCTAAGTAATATGTTAATGAATTCATTGAGAGACCTATTACTATGACCTAGTGTATAGACCCTAGTATTACTCATTCATTACTTCCTCACATAGATTGCTTGATTAGATTTTTAATACTTAATTACTCAATCACTATAGCGGGCTGGAATAGCTATTTATAATCCATTCTACTTCTTCTAACTTCATTAATGCTTTCTCAATTTTTGCTATAATTCTGTCTATGTCTTCAGAAGTGAACTCCTCACTTATCGTGATACTCTTAAGTATGTCAATAACATCTCTTAGTTTATCATGGATTAATAACGTATACGGTTGTAATTTTCTCTCACAGATTGTTTCTAACTTTAATATTAACTTTAATGTTTTAGATACGTAACCAAGACCTGCTCTAATGTACATATCTGCTATAGCCCTAGATGGTATTGGCATACCGATAATGGATGTCTGGATTAAGACCTTATCAACCTTCTCTCTTCTAACTCTTTCAATCATACTCTTAGCAATTAATAGATTCATCACACCTGACTTAAGACTCTCCTTAGCCTTTCTAACAATGTCGTATGGCTTAGACTTAATAGGTATCAAGATACTACCTAAGAATTATTGGTCATCAAGTCTTATATTAATTCCTGAGTAAAGACACATATACATAAGAATGAATTATGAATTAAGTTAATTATGAATTATATAATTTTTAATGTAGTTATGTAAATAAATTTTTAATTAGTTAAGTACGCCAATTAATATTAGCCAGGGTTTACTCGGGATAAACTTTACATACCCTTGTTTAAGGTGACAATCTTGCATGAGATTAGAGAAGCAGTCATACTTGCTGCTGGCTTAGGTACTAGGTTGAGAGGCATTAGTGAGGGATTACCTAAGTTTCTGATTAAGGTGTTAAATGAACCATTAATTACGTATCCTATAAGGTCACTTTACCTTTCAGGTATTAGGAGATTCACCATAGTTATTCCTAAGGGATGGAGCAATGAGCTTAACAGCATAGTAAATACTCTGGGGCTTGATATAGATTTATGCATTGTTGAGAATTCCCAAATTGAGCGAGAAAACGGGTACAGTTTTCTCAAGAGTAGTGAATGCGTAAGAAGCGAGTACTTCATATTGAGTATGAGTGATCACCTATACACGCCTGACATACTTTCAATCTTACTTAGAACTTACGAAAGTATAAGTAATGCTGACATAATTATAGGTGCTGATAGTAATCCTAAGTATATCGATGTTAATGAAGCAACTAAAATAAGTGCATCAAATACTGGAAAGGTCATAAGGGTTGGTAAAAATTTGAATGACTTCAATTACGTAGACATAGGTATTTTCATTATGTCGGATAAAGTTTATAGAGTAGCTAAGAATTTGGAATCGAGATTGAATGTTATTAAGTTAGCTGACGTAGTTAATGAGGCAGTTATTAAGGGCCTTAACGTGTTTATTGCTGACGTTAAGGGTGCGACGTGGACTGAAGTAGATACCCCTAAAGATCTTAACGAACTAATCTATGGTTCTAGACGAGATATTCTTAATAGTTTGATTAAAGTATTTGGTGAGTTACATGGAGAAACTTGTTAAGTCCACTGATGGGTTTGTGTCAAAGTACATAAACCGTAGGATATCTATCAGGATAACTAAAGCGATAGTAAAGTATAGGATACCATTAACACCAAATCAAGTATCTATAATAAGTTTCGTATTAGGTCTTATCTCGGCTTTACTCTACATTCTAGGCATGCCTATACCCGCAGCAATAATGGTTCAGGTATCTTCAATAATAGACGGTGTCGATGGTGAGTTAGCAAGACTTCTAGGTCTCACAAGTAGGGTTGGTGCTTTCTTTGACGCCATGCTTGACAGATTTGTTGATATCGCCATAATTGCTTCATTAACATATTACATCTACGTATCTAGCAATATTAATGCTGAACTACTCATTATAATATCTTTGCTCGCCCTATCAGGTGATTTATTAGTCAGTTATATACATGCACGTGGTGAAGCATCATTAGGAATTCATCCTTCAAAAATAGGTGTAATTCCTAATTTCTCCTCAAGAGATGTAAGACTATTTATAATATTCGTAGGTAGTCTCATAGGTCTATACATTGAAACACTTATGGTAGTTGCCATCTTATCATACGCTTATGTTTTATCTAAGTTCTTAGATTCGTTACTTAACTATAAGGAGGTGAGGTATCATGCAGGATGACTTAAGCGTCATAATAATTGGTAGTTTCACCATTGATAGGATAAATGAAAAGTTAAGTATTGGAGGGCCGGCATACTATAGCTCATTAGCTCTTACTTACATAGGTCATACAAGTATAACAGTGATAAGTCCCGCACGTGAGGTCCATAAGAACTTCGTTAGGAATATAGGGATAAACCTAGTTAGTGTAGGTGATGTTACACCAGTCTTCCAATTAAAATACGTCGAAGGTGGCAGGAGAGAGGTAATCCTTAAACATAGAGGATCTAAGATAACCATATCACATAATGAGCTAAAATTAATTAGGGACTCATTAATCATTATAAGCCCAGTCTATAGAGAAGTAGATCTAGATACCTTAGAATTAGTGAAGAGCTCATCTAGATTTGTTGCATTAGACGTTCAAGGATTTGTGAGGTATGTACGTAGTGATGGTAAGGTAGGTATAGTTTGGAGTAATGAGATGTACAATATAATTAGACTTGCCGATATCATCCATGCAGATCTATCTGAAGTACCCATATATAACGACATGGTTGAGGCAAGTAAGGAGCTAGGTAAAATATCTAACGGTATCATCATGGTCTCTAATGGTGAGGAAGGTCTTGTAGCATCGATCGATGGCGAGCTTTACTACGTACCAGCACTTCCAGGTATTGAGGGAAACGCAACAGGTACTGGTGATATCCTATTGGCGGTATCATCATATGAGATCTTAATGGGAGAAGATCCCTTAAAAGCCATAGCTAAGGGAGCTGTAGCTGCTGGCTTAAGGGTTAGTCGTGACAGGTCACCATGGTTCAGCAAATATGAAGTTGATGTTTTAGCTGATAAGCTGGTCAGTAAGTCTGAAAAGTTACGTGTTTAGCTTAGAATATTTCCTCTTCAGGTGCTATTAAACTCTTTATCTTAGCTCTATACCTGTATATCAGCACTAATACTAATGCTAATATCGCTACACCTATGAGTATGGTCATGTATCTATTAATAATTGTTATTAATGTTGGCTTTAATATTAAGGAGATCTCCTCATTAGATGTTACGACTCTCTCAATAGTTAATCTTTCATAACCTGGCTGATCAACTATTATCGTGTATACTCCGTAGGGTAACCTAAGATCGGCTTCACCGTTAACTATACTACTCATACCTTCAAACTTCATACCTATACCTATAGCTTTAACTATCCCACCATGAACAGGTTGAGCTAAGTCGTTAACTAAGATGAGTTTTAATAGGAATGTCTTCCTAGGAATCTCGATGGTTATATTCGTAGGTTCCTTAACAGTAACCTTCTTAGTGAATTCAGCATATACATTCTTACCTCTTAGTGTTATTGTGTTAAGACCTTTACGTAAAGGTACTACAAGAGTAACAGGTTTAGAAGCGTTAGGAGGTACATCACCTACTCTTAAATTGTTTATATATAGTGACAACTTCTCTATAGGTCCGCCACCGCTGTAGAGATCCTTAATGATTAATGATGGATTAACATACAACCTCTCCAATGTCACATTAATGATTGTAGGTCTAATTATCTCTACCTTGATAGTTGTTATGTTATATAGCGATATATTGAGCTCCTTAACATAGGGTTTAGACTTTAGTATCAACTCGTGTTTACCCTTACTTAAGTTTATGTGCTGTATCATCACACCTTTAGGTATGGTTACTAAGTATTTACCATCAGCAATGATATCTATAGGTGATTCTGGTGAACCACCAGTATCTGCATCCTTAAGTACTAGGACTACATCAATCTTATTTATCTCTAATGGTATTGTTTCCTTCATGTCATTAATTAAGTATAACTTATACGTTTTCCTAAGGTATAGCGGCTCCTCACCAGGAATGCTCTTAGGTATTGCCTCAAGGGATAATAATCCCTTATATTTCAACTTAAGAGATACTGAAGGCTTAGCTATGCTTAAATTACTAAGTATGTTGCCTTCAGTATCTCTTAAAACGATATTGAATTCCTCTCTTGGAGGTCCCTTCACTTCAGTATCTATGAAGACTAAAGTTAGTGTAAATGTATTCCTACTCAAAACTATCCTTACATCCCTATCTTTAGGCACGTCTATGGTTTCAGTTACGGGCTCGTAGAGAGGTTTTCCTTCAACTCTATCGCTAGGTTCTACGTAAACTTTGTAATGTCCTGGTAATAATTTTAGTGCGAACGTGCTATTGTGAGGTAATACGTAGTAGTGTCTCGACTCGTTTAAGCCCTCAATAATGAATCTTAGCTCCTCCTTAGGTGTGCCTCCATACTCACCATCAATGATGGTGAATGATACGTCAACAGGTTTATATGAACACCTTAGTGTTATGTTAAGTGTACTAGGTAATATTTCCACCTTAGTAACTGATTTACTTAGGTAATCTTGTCTTGGATATACTTCAATGTAGTAGGTACCTGGTAATATGTAGTTAAGCCTTACAAAGCCTAAGGAGTTAGTTGTTACATTAGTGATTTCCCTACCATCAATACCCCTCACTATTATGGTAGCATTACTTACGTACATACCCCTAGGATCTACTAAGTTTATAGTTAATGGCTGGGTGATTCTCTCATTAAGATCGACCTCTAAGATACCTTTACTTAGGGTATCACCTAACCCTAAAATTAGGTATAGCTTATTGACTGTAGCGATAACAACCTGATTGAGGTCACGTGATGATGATATTGCCCTCACCGATGATTCAAGTCTTAATGTAAGTGAGGTATTAGTTCTAGATACTGGCAGTAGCGTGAATTCAGGTGTTATATGTAGTACTTGAACGTTACCTAAGGTGTCACCAGCAACTATGGCTTTAAAACCGCCTACAGGGTTAGCTATGCTTAGCGAAGCTATTGATGAAGGCAATCTATAGGAATCCATAACCTTATACCCCTTATCGGTGAGTTTAAATACATATATAGTACCGCCTGAAGTACCTACAACTAATACATCACCACTTAATGTATAGGTTACTTCAGTAATGGTGGTAAATAACCTATATACGGTCTCATTAATTAGGTTGAAATTTTCATCAAAGTATAGAATTCTTAGGACCTCATAAGAAGGATATGTAGTAAATCTACCGCTAGTTACGATTACGTACCTGAACTTCATCATGAGTTTTGAGATATCAAGGAAAGAGTGAATTCTTATGTATTCAACATCGGACAGATCAAATACTCCAACTCTTTCTAAGCTGTTGCCTGAAACCTTATCAAATTCTAAGATAAGGTTACGAGTCTCTATAGGGCATGAAGAGACGGTGCCTGATGGGACTACTAGAACTTTACTTAATAGGAATACCTTATCACTTACTCTTTCTAATTCTTCCTTCTTAAATTCATATTTATAGCATGTACCCTTAACATTAACGAATATCGAGACATCCTTAATTGGTAAACTTATAGGTATGAGTGCAAATCCTTCAGCATCTGTAACGCTACTAAACACTTCTTTAGTCTCCTCGTTGAGTACGTAGACCTTAGTATTGCTTATAGGCGTATTTTCAACTGAGCTGATGACCTTAACCTTAAGCAGGTATGAAGGAATGGTATAGTAAGCATTAAGTAATATATTACCTGATAATGCGTCATCACCTTTAAGCACCTTAACTAATGAGGTGCCGACTAACTTCCTTCCTTCAATGCTTTTGAGAGGTGCATTACCTATGAAATCACCGATCTCTGTCCAACCTCCAACACCCACCTTGAATACCTTAACAAATAACTTACCTTTAACATCGTATGTAGCGACGGCTGAGCCTTCATTATTTACGAATACATTAATGACTCTCGCTTCTTCACCTTGTATGTACTTAAGTGTTGGCTTAAGGCTTCCTGCAGGGAATATTAGTAACTCACCTTCATTAGTGCCTATAACGTAGTACTTAGGTTTCCTAACACTATCAATGTCGAAGGCTACTGGAGAGCCTAGTAAGGGGTATTTATATGGTGAAGGTCTAAGTGACGATGAATTAATTACTCCCATAATAAAACCTTTACTGCCCTCACCAGCTACGTATATTAACCCATTACTAACGTCCAAATAGGCCATATCTATACTTCTTAAAGTAATATTTAATGGTAAGACTAACGGCTCTCCGAAATCGCTGATCAATTCATTACTATCCTGTGAGTACACGATGAGATCTTGAATCATCATTATAGCCATAATAAGTATGAGTAATGACGTTAAGATAACTCGTTGTAGTACCCTAATACGACTACCACTCACTAACTATGCCCCCGATCTACTTGTATTAAGTGATTTTATAAAATCTGAGTTGAGAGTCTACAGACGTCAGACACTTAGATTTTATTAGCTCTTAATACTACTTTTAAAGAGTGAGGGTTTGCGTAGTTGATCAAATTTTTTAAGCGATCTTCAAGGAAGCGGGAGAAGGAGATCGAGGAGCAGGCATTAGAATTTGTTAGGGAGTTCTTTAAGGAGGAATTAAAGGTTCGCGTACCTGAACGTAGACAAATACCTAAGTTAGCAGGCTTCAAGGAGGTTGAGACATACCCTCTCTATGATCCATGGGCTTGGGCAAGAATATTCCAGAATCCAGATACTAACGAGACTATATATTGGGTTGATGAAATACCCCTCACTGAGTCCGAAAAGAAGATCTACAAAAGAATTATGGAGATACTGTATTGGGAGTTAAAACCTCCAACATCCGGTGAGGAAGGTCTTGAGTACTTTAAGGAAGAGGCTAAAAGGATAGCTATGGAGTATAGAATAAGGTTTGGTAAGACCCCAGGTGTTTCTTGGTCTAAGATTCTATACTATGTTGAGAGAGACGTCATAGGTTACGGACCTATAGATCCGTTGATGAGGGATAAGTACATTGAGGATATATCATGTAATGGTGTCGGTAAACCTATATATGTGTGGCATAGGAGGTACGAGTACATACCGACAAACATAGTGTTTAACTCTGAGAAAGAACTTGATTCACTAGTTGTTAGGTTAGCTCATAAAGCTGGTAAGCACATATCAGTAGCATTCCCCGTGGTTGATGCAATACTTCCTGGAGGTCATAGGTTAGCAGCAACATTTAGGAAGGAGGTATCGACTAGCGGCTCAACATTTACTATTAGGAAGTTTAGGGAGGACCCAATAACAATTATTGACATGATTGAATGGCATAACTTATCACCAGAACTAGCAGCTTACCTCTGGTTACTAATTGAGCACAAGAAGACGGGATTAATATTAGGTGTAACAGGTTCAGGTAAGACCTCAACACTGAATGCCTTAGCAACACTCTTCAGACCTACAGTTAAGGTAGTGACTATAGAGGATACACCGGAACTCAGACTACCCCTAGAGAATTGGGTACAGCTAGTTGCTAGACCTAGCTACGGTGTAGGACCTCAGAAAATTGGTGAGATAACACTTTATGACCTAGTCAAAGTCAGTTTAAGGTATAGACCTGACGTAATAATAGTTGGTGAGGTACGAGGTGAGGAAGCATACGTACTATTCCAGGCTATTGCGACAGGTCACGGAGGCTTAACCACACTTCATGCTGAATACATTGATGCTGCTGTGAAGAGGCTTACTAGCCCACCTATGAATATACCTAAGAGTTATATCTCATTACTTGATTTCGCC
>Ga0180301_10004822_pt1 | contig 10399 bp, 9 predicted proteins | sample GuaBasSediGuay16_FD_121797 | JGI IMG/M metagenome (GOLD analysis project Ga0180301, IMG submission 121797) | Subseafloor sediment microbial communities from Guaymas Basin, Gulf of California, Mexico - Guay16, Core 4569-2, 12-15 cm | ecosystem: Environmental > Aquatic > Marine > Hydrothermal... | reverse complement strand
CCTGGCTCGTCATCCACGATAAGTACTGTTTCCGCCATTCTTTTGCCCGTTTTCCGTTGCCTGCCCGCCATCGCTCTCGCTCAGGCGAGGCGGGCGGGTCCGTTGTCCGTTATTTACGTAACGTATCTATTTCAAACTAACTTGTTTGTATAGGAATTTCCTTTTTCGGAGCGGCGAAGCCGCGTTCTATAAAATTGCGAAGCAATTTTATAACTTGAGGCACTTTAGCCCTAGTCCAGACCTGGCAAAGCCTGACTAAGCAAAGATAACCCATGATTATTGATACATCAGAAGCAAGCGTATATTCAAATCACGTCGCACCAGGGCGGGCTCACGTACCATTTTACTCACCTTCTATTCCTAAACCCATCATCTCACCTGCAATAGCGGCAGCCCTCTCAGAGGCGCCACCCTGCCCGAGTTGATCCCTTACCATTCGGAGGCTCGCTCTCATATCCTCCCGCATGGCCTCATCCTCCAGGATGCGCAATCCCTCTTCAGCCAAACGGCTATCCGTTGCATCCCCTTGAATCAACTCCGGAACGATCTCCCCGCCGGCAACCAGATTCACTAAGCCTATGTGCGTTACCTTCGCGAGGAGCTTGGTGATCACAAAGGTGAGAAATGATACCTTGTAGAGTATTACCATGGGCGTCCCCGTTATTGCCCCTTCCAGGGTAGCTGTCCCAGAGGCGATGAGGGCAAGATCACAGTCCCCTAATACCTCCTTTGTATCGGCGCTGCAAAGGGTAACATCGAAGTTCACGTCCTTGAGGTAGGGCTTGACTGTCTCCTCACTCACGGTCGGTGCCAAGGGGAGCATGCAGCGTAAATCCGGGTAGGTGCGGGCAATTATTTTAGCTGCACCCACCATAGGTGGCATGTGCCGGGCAATCTCCTCATTCCTGCTCCCGGGCAATAATCCGACCACGGGAAACCGACGGCCGCCAAAACCCAGATGCCCTCTCACCCGCTCATTGCCCTTCCTTTCTTCGAGGCCATCGAGCAGTGGATGTCCCACGTATTCCACCTTGATACCGTATCCTGCGTAAAACTCTTTCTCAAAGGGAAGAATGACCGCTATCCTGTCAACCCGTTTGGCTATCTTTTTCACCCTCCTCTCCCGCCATGCCCATACCTGGGGGGGGATATAGTACAGCACGGGTATTCCAAGATCGTGGGCCTTTTTCGCGAGATGTAGATTGAATCCCGGATAGTCGATGAGTATCACGAGATCGGGCGGATTATCCTTGAGTGCATCTTTTAATTCATTCAGTGCCTTATGGATGAATCTCATCTTCGGCAGGACTTCTGTCATGCCCACTACGGCCAGCTCGGACACGCGATAAAGGATCCTCACCTCGGCTTCCTCCATCTTCGGGCCGCCTATGCCGAAAAACCGTATCCCTGGAGCCAGGTTTCTGAGCGCTGAGACCAACCTCGCACCGTACATATCCCCGGAGGCCTCTCCGGCTACCATCATTACGGTTTTTGCAGCGCTCAATTCAGGCCGATTATTTTCGTGTTATTTGCTCCATGATAGCGAGCGACACGGCAAGGGCATTCTTGCCGTCGATCCCGGAGACCTTGGGCTCAGCCCTCTTCTTGATAGCCTTCACAAAGGAGCTCAATTGATCGGCCAACGGGTCGCTATCGGGAAATATATCCTCGCGGTGGACCACGGGCGAACGTGCTCCTATGTGCTTCCTGTCGCCCTTCAATTGCGTCACGGTGATCCTTTTGTTGCCGTAATCCACCGTAATGTGGATATCGGGCTGGATTATCCGAAGCATCCGAAGGGATTCACTTGAGACCCGGCTGGCAGTCACGTTTGCCACCGTACCATTGGCGAACATAATCCTCACGTTGGCAATATCGATCTTATCGCTGACCACAGGCATGCCCACGGCATCGATATCCTCGATATCCGCATTGACGATATTCAAGATAATATCCAGGTCATGGATCATCAGGTCCAATACCACATCTACATCCGTACCCCTGTTGGTGAAGAAATTGAGCCGATGGGATTCAATGAAGATAGGCCTCGAGATGAGGGACTCCATCTTGATGACGGCCGGGTTAAATCGCTCGATATGTCCTATCTGGAGGACCGCATCATGCTCCTTTGCTGTTTCAATAAGCCTCTCGGCATCTCCCAGGTTGAGGGTTATGGGCTTCTCGATCAACAGATTCACGCCGTGACGCAGCAACTCATATCCGACCTCGAAGTGAGACAAGGTGGGAACCGCCAAGCTCGCGCCATCCAAAAAGGGCAGGAGTTCCTCATGGCTCGAATAGGCCGTGGTGTTATACCTGCGCGCCACCTCCTGTGCTCGGGCGAAATCTCGATCGGCAACTCCAACGAGGTCAACATCTTCCATAGCGGCGTACTTCTGGACATGCAACTCGCCCACATACCCCACCCCTATAACGCCCAACCGTAATTTTTTCATGACTATCTCGAAACGATGGAAATGTTGTTGCTGTCAGCCAGCCGAATCATCTCCTCTTTATCGAAGATGATGGTCTTCCCCGCCTCTATGGCAAGGATTGCTGCTCGAACGGACGCCATTACCCGGACGGTATGGACCCCTACAGCGGGCAGATCGAACCTAAGATCCTGATGGGGCTTGCTAACCTTGACGACCACTGCCCGCTGCTTGGCCAGCTCGCCTCCTCTTTGGATCGTCCTATCAGAGCCCTCAATGGCCTCCACCGCTAAAACAATCTTCCTCCTCACCACCACGCAATGGCCGATATCCAGCCGGCCGAGCTCCTTGGCCATCATCCATCCGAACTCAATATCGTCTCTCTCCTCCTTGTTCGGTCTCCTCCTGGTGAGACAGCCTGAAGGAGCCAGGAGTTCGGGCAGGTAGGTGGTTGAACTCATCACCGTTATCCCCTCCCTCTCGAGCTCCCCGGCAATGGTCCTGAGGATGTCATCATCATGGAAGAACGCCAGCTTTCCCATAACGGCCAGGCCCTTGAGATCAGGCCTCACCTTGGCGAATATCCTGGCCTTGTCGATCGTTCCGGCCATGAGAACACGCTCTACACCCCTGGATGTAAAGGCCTTGATCAATTGACCAAATTGACCAAGGCCTATCCACGTGATCTCGTCTACCTTGCCGGCCAGCTCGGCTAAGGTCTCGCCCTTATGTGCCACGGCAACGACCCGTACGCCCCTTCTCGTCGCTGAATCAGCGACGAGAAGGGGAAACTTACCTCCCCCGGCTATAAGGCCTATCTTTTCTATTTCCAATTGACAATCGACTATTTCAAATTTTCCTTTTCCTACCTCACCACGCCCCTCTTGGAGCTGGCCAGGAAATCGAGCAGCATGTCCAACTCCTCAAAGGGCGCTATCTCCTCCTGCACCCTTTTGAGCGCCTCGTTCATGAGCTGATGGTCGCGCCATATAATCTGGTAAGCCCTCTTGAGGCCGTCGATCTTTTCCCTAGAGAACCCCTCTCTCTTCAGGCCCCTCACGTTCAAGCCGTATAATTTTGCTCGAGCCCCAGAGGCCATCATGAAGGGAGGGATATCCTTAACCGTTGCTGACATCCCCCCGATAAATGCATACGCCCCTATCCTGACGAACTGGTGTATGGCAACCAGGCCGCCTATGATGGCCTTATCACCGATCTCTATGTGACCGCCGAGTGTTGCAGCGTTTGACATAATAATGGAATTACCGAGCATGCAGTCATGGGCAACATGGGCATATGCCATGAGGTAGTTGTGGCTGCCAATCCGCGTGACCCTATCCTGTTTAGTAGTAGCTCGGTTCACGGTTACGAATTCCCGTATGACGTTATCATCGCCTATCACGAGCCTGGTGTCCTCGCCCGAATACCCCACGTCCTGCGGGGGTAATCCAAGGGAGACGTAAGGATAGATCCTGTTCCTCTGGCCGATTACCGTATTCCCATCGATCACCACATGGGAATCGATGACGGTATCTTTTCCTATCTCTACCCGCTGCCCTATGACTGAAAACGGTCCAATGCTCACCCCGTCTGCAATCTTCGCCTCCGGTGAGACCACCGCGCTTGGATGAATATCCGCTCCCATACCCTTACCCTATCGCAGCCACTAATTCGGCCTCAGCCACGATTTCCTCCTGTACTATCGCCTTTCCCTTCATCTTCCATATCTTGGTGCCCTTTCTCATGGCGGTAAGCTCAAAGACGATCTGGTCGCCGGGAACCACCGGCCTGCGAAACTTCACCTTATCAATCGCGGCGAAGTAAATGGCCTTGCTCGCATCCAGGTTCATGCTCTCCGGTACCGATAACCTCGCCAGAATTCCCCCCACCTGAGCCATGGCCTCTATTACCAAGACGCCGGGCATAATGGGGTTTCCAGGAAAATGACCCTCGAAGAAAGGCTCGTCAATGGTTACGTTTTTGATGCCTACAACCCGCTCACCCAGTTCGAGTTCCATGATCAAATCAACGAGAAGAAACGGGGGCCTGTGAGGCAATATCTGTATGATATCCTGGTAGGTCAATGGTAAGTCCATTACCCTTGTCGCTCCTTTTCCTGTTGTTGTTCCAGTTCTCGGATCCTCTTGTCCAGCTCCTTCAGCTTCGCGGAATAGTCGGGGAGCCTCCGGATATGCCCCCTCGTTTTCAACCAGAGCCGATGGGACATACTTGGAAATCCCGCGACCACCTCGCCTGCGGGAATGGATTTTAAAACCCCGGATCCTCCAACCACCGTTGCCCGATCCCCTATCTCGAGGTGATCGATAATCCCTGTCTGCGGCCCTATGATAACATTCCTGCCGATCGTGGTACTCCCCGCAATGCCGACCTGGGCCACGATAATCGTATGTTCACCGATTACGACATTATGCCCGATCTGAACGAGATTATCCGTCTTTACCCCCTTCTCAATCACGGTCTTCCCCAGTGACGCCCTGTCGATTGCGTTATTCGCCCCGATTTCTACCTCATCTCCTATCTCCACGGTGCCCGTTTGAGGAATCTTGACGCTCACATCGCCATCTCTGGCGTAGCCAAAACCATCGCTTCCGATAACACTGCCCGCATGGATAATAACGTTTCTACCTATGATGCAGTTCGGCAGTATCGATACGTTCGGATAAACAACCGTGCCCCCTCCCACGCGAACCCCGTCCCCGATATAGACGCCGGGAAATAGGGTTACCTCATCGCCGATCACCGCATCCCTTCCTATGTACACCAAGGGGTAGACGGAGACCCCCTTTCCCATAACAACCCCTTCACCGATTACGGCCCTCTCGCTCACGCCCTCAAACCGAGGGACAGGGGGGGCAAACATGGCTGCCACCCGTGCATACGCCAGGTACGGATCAGGTACCACTAATTGCGACCCAGGAAAGAGATCGGTATGCGTCTTTACCATAACGGCAGATGCCCTTGTGGTCCGGAGCTGATCCCGCAGGCCCGGGTCAGCCAGAAATGAAATCTCTCCCTCCTTGGCCAGGGCGAGGGAGCCGATCCCCCTGATAACAATGGAAACATCTCCCACTACGGTACCGCCTACCGATTCCGCAATATGCTTAAGGGTTACCTCCAAGGCTATTCACCAATCTTCTCGTTCTGCCCTTGCTTTAACTTATCGTATGCCTCAATCACCTGATCGGTGATATCGATTGCCTTATTCCAATACAGCACTCCTCCCGACCGCTTCTCCAGGATCATTGCGTAGCCTCCCTCTGAGCCGATGGTTTCAATAACCGTGCCGAGCTCATCAAAGATCCTCTTTTTCTCCCGATCTTGGGCCCTGGCCATCTCCTCATTCAAATCCTGCAAGTAGTACTCCAACTCCCTGGCCTTTCTCTCAACAACCCTTCTCTTGGTCTCTTGGGCGTCCATACTCAACATCATGGACTGTTTCTCGAACTCCCTCCTCAACCCCATTAGTTCCTGCTGCTTCTCGTTGAGCTTGCTCTGGAGCTCGGCCTTCTTTTGCTTCAGCAGCTCAGTTGCTCGTTTCCCCTCCATTGATTCCTGAAGGCACCTTTGAAGGTCGATTACCCCAAGCCTGGTAAGCTCCTGCCCGAAGGCCATGCCGTGGACGCAGAGAATCAGGGCAACAGTTGTTGCAAAAACAACACACTTTCTCATGGTTAACTCCATTATTACAGTAGTTTGTATCAAGTACCGGTAACCAGATAGATCTGGCCCCGGATCTTACCCTATTCCCCTTTTCTTAGTCAACTGACCATGGACAATCCTTAGAATGGCGTCCCTATGGTGAACTCCCAGTTGCTCGCTGGTTCGCCCGGTTTTTTATCCAGGTTATACCCCCACTCCAATCTCAGCGGCCCAACCGGCGTATACCATCGAATGCCCATGCCAGCGCTTCGCCTGATACCGTCAAAGGTATAGGATTCATCCTTGGTGAATACGTTCCCTGCATCAAAGAACAGTACACCCACCACTCCTTGCTCTTTCTGGAGCGGAAACCGGAACTCGGCATTGTAGACCATCATCTTTTCCCCCCCGATCCTATCGCCGGTCATCGGGTCAATTGGTGAAATGGACCCATAGTCGAATCCCCGCACCGTGTTCATCCCCCCTAAGGTAAATTTCTCATAAATCGGCAATTTTCCCCCTGGCCGCTGTTCAACAAAACCCCATTTGCCCTGAACGGAAAAGGAGGAGTCCTGGAACAGGGGGAAAAACCAAGCCGACCGCGCCCTGTATTTGGTAAAGTAGTTATCGCCTTCCAGGGCCCCTCCTGCATACTCTATTGACAGCGAGTTTACGGATCCCCTCCGCGCGTTAAACCTTCTATCCCTGCTGTCCCTCGAAGTGCCGAGGGTTACACTTCTGGTGAGATTTTCTCCCTTCATATCCTGTATGATCTGGGCGGCTGTCTCCGATACATCCGTGATCTCGGCATTATCATGGGTGTAGATAACCGATCCCCTCATAAACTCGAATCCCAGCGGAAATCCGAACTTCAGCTTGCCTCCCCTGCTATGCTTGGTATATTCGTCATAATCGTACTCCCAGTCATAGAGATCGATGCCCGCCGAAATGGGCTTCTCGAACAGCCACGGCTCGGTAAAGCTCAGGGTATACCTCGTAGCCTTGGCGCTCACGCTCGCCCTCGCCGATACTATCTGCCCGAGGCCAAAGAGGTTGCTCTTGGACAACTCCAGCATTCCCATGGTCCGCTCCACCGAGCTATATCCAATGCCGAACGACAACATACCCGTCGGCCTCTCCTCAACGTGTACCTCAAGGTTCATCAACTCATCGCTGCTCCCCTTTTTCGTGTCAATCTCCACATTCTCGAAAAAGCCGAGCCGGTAGAGGTTCTGGGTGCTCCTCTTTATCTTCCTGCCGCTGAAGTATCCCCCTTCAATCACCTGGAGCTCTCGCCGGATCACCTTATCCCTGGTCAGGTCATTCCCGGTGATGGTTATCCTCTCAAACCTCACCTTGCTTCCCTTGGAAATCCGGTAGGTAATATCAACCTTCCGCTCCTCGTCGTCCTCTTCTATCTTGGGAAAGACATCCACAAAGGCATAGCCTTCATCCGCATAAATCTCGCTCAGACCTAGTGCATCGGCCCTGATAACCTCCCTGTTATATACCTCCTCATCTACGATCTTGAGATCCTGCATAAGCTCATCGGGCTCTTTGATCAAATCTCCCTCAATGCTGATATTGCGCACGGCATACTGGGGCCCCTCATCAACGGTGATCGTAATCGTAATACCCTCTTCTTCCTTGTAGGAGATCTCGGGTTCCCCGATCTTTGCCTTTATGTAGCCGTGGTTGTGGTAAAATGAGGTGAGCTTGAAGGTATCGCTTTCCAACTCCTTTTTATCGAGGTAACCCGAGTGCGTGAAAAAGGAGAAAAACCCCTTCTCGCTCGTCTCCATAACGTCCTTGAGTTCCTCCTCGGTAAAGTGATCGTTGCCCACAAATGCAATCTTCCGGATGTAGGCCTTCTTGCCCTCCTCTATCTTATAGATAAGTGCCACCTCGTTGTTGGGAAGCTCCTCGATCCTCTCGGTTATCTCCACCTGATAGTACCGCTTCTCATGGTAATGGTCCCGTAACCGCTCGATGCTGTCCTTGATCTCCTTCATGTTCACGATGGAGTATTCCCTGATGCCCAGGGCTTCCTTGAGATCCTTCTCGTCTATGTTCTCGTTTCCCTCAAACCTGATTTCTCCAATCGAGGGCTTCTCCACCACCTTGAAGATGACGATTTTGCCCCTCGGCCCCTCATCTACATCTATCTGGACATCCTCGAAATAACCCATTTGGTAGATGGATTTAAGTTCCTTATCGAGCAGCGCCGGATCATAGAGCGTTCCCTCCTGACTCTCGATGACGGCGAGGATCGCGTCCTCTTCAATGCGTTTATTTCCCTGAACCGAAACCGTTTCTATCTGCGCAATGCCTTCGATCCGGTTCGCAACCATCACCGCCGCCCTCTCGATCACCTCGGGGACCTCATCTATGGTTTCTCCCTCAACGAACACCGACAGGATGTTCCTGCTGGCTATTGCCGGTATCATGGTGAGGTCAAGACTGATGGTATCTCCAATCTGGGTGAGGCTTCCTCCGATCACCCAATCGATTTCCATTTTCCTGGCAACCTTCCTGAGCTGATCCACATCAGAAGCCCGTATCTTGGAGATGCTTCCCTTGTTTAGGGTATCGGGCTCCACGAGTTCAAATCCCTTGCCGGCCAAACGCGCGGTCAGCATGTTCTGCAGCCCCAAGGAGAGATGATCGGCCGGCTTCATCATGTGGAGCGTAAAGGGAAGGACGGCCACCTTGTCCTTTGACTGGGCCGCTACAAGGGTTGGCATTACGAGAGTGATGAAAACCAGGGGTATGAGCAGGCCCGAAAACAGATGGCAGCAATAGGGGAATCTATTTCGATCTGGTACCACCTCAGTGTTTGTCGAGCTTGCGGTGTTCATCAACCTGTCTCATCCTCCTCAAAGGCGTCGAGCCCTTGCACATAGTAAGCACTCAATAGTCTCCCGCATTTACCACATCTGACAAAACCTGTCAGCGGATTTCTTTTCCTATCCGTCCGATGAAGCATACGAATGGAGCCTTCTCGTTATCGAGGCAAGGGGAATGAGTCCTGTTCGAAAGAGGAAATTGGCATGATTTGGGATGAACACCCATGCGTAACAGGCAGTTTCACTTTAAGGCAGGAGATTCGAAAGGCGCTTCAGGAAATCCTACCGGTCCCTGCCCGCCCTGGCGCGATGAGTACTATTCCGAACTCACGCCATGGATTCTTAACATGGAAGACTATCACTTGCCATTTGCGTACAGAATCAGGTCTGGGCCAGGGTCGTTTGCGAATATTCTTCGGCGCTCGATACCCCGGATCATGATGTGGTGCAGGACACCGCGCGCCTGTATGAGGCAGGACAAGTATCCAGGCGGGCTTGTCTTGGCATGACTCCAGAGTACATCAGAATCAGATCAACTGAAAACTTACTTTTTACCAGCGTCCATTTTCATTATGGGAAGAAAAAGATAAAGGGTGGGAGTGAAAATGGAGTCAGAATATAACGGTCTAGTAAAGGGGCCTTTGTTTGAATTTTAGCCACTCCTAACCCTAATTTCTCAACCCCCTTCCGAATTGCAGGTCTTTTGATATCTGCTCCCTCACCATTTCAATGACTCTCCCCGCCGAACTATATCTCTTCAGCCATCTCACTAAGCACAATAATATCCAGTTCAACGACATTCTTTATTTCACTATCATTCGTTCGTTCTTTTCAACATAGTAAATCACCGGTGCGGTATCCAGGAATAGGCGACTCACATTGTGCAATCTATCCGTGATGTTGTGCTTGCTCTCTATTTCCACTGTTGTTCCCGGTGGTCATCAGATTCACGTCGCGTCCGCGTCACCCAGCTTTGTGCATCTTCGCCCGCGAGGGGATACGGCGCAACACCATAGATTTCATTCCACTTGCGGTGTTGGCCGGAGCCGGCTTGAGCCATACGGATTTTTGCAACCAGATGGGCGATAAGTTCCAAATTTTCTTCAGCGGTAAGTGCTTCGGTTTTTTTCTTCAATTCCTTCATGATTTGTATGCCCATTGTAAAACCTCCATTTGCGGGTGAGGTTTCTACTGCTTCCATTTTCTATATTTCTGAAAATGTACCCTCTACTATATATTTTGGCTCATCACGGATTAGTGTGAAAATATACTAAATATGCCTTTTTTCTGTAGACAAACCACTATATTTTCTATAAATAACAATGGGGAAATCTCTAGAAAGGGGTATTTCCCATATGTTATTATTACCTATCGGATTCGTTAAGGATGCTGCGAGGGCGGTGAAACGTATTTGCAAAGAAGAATTCACAGAGGTTAAGGATTCAGCATTAACTGAGTTGT
>Ga0180301_10004821_pt1 | contig 10401 bp, 10 predicted proteins | sample GuaBasSediGuay16_FD_121797 | JGI IMG/M metagenome (GOLD analysis project Ga0180301, IMG submission 121797) | Subseafloor sediment microbial communities from Guaymas Basin, Gulf of California, Mexico - Guay16, Core 4569-2, 12-15 cm | ecosystem: Environmental > Aquatic > Marine > Hydrothermal... | reverse complement strand
GGACAATAGGTATCATTCTTACCATATTCTTTCTCCTTATTGCTACCACAGGGATATTAGACTTTACCGCTGGAATCGAAATGAAGACCTTTGACCTTAGGGCCAGACTCGCAGCGCCTGATACCAGGAATCCTGATATTGAATTGGTAGTGATTGATGATGATGATCTTGCAGAACTGGGGCGATTCCCTTGGCCCAGGAATATCCTTGCCAAAGGTATTGAAAACCTTGCCACAGCGGGGGCTAAAGTTATCGCACTTGACATTCTTTTTCCTGAACCCGAACAGGCAGCGGGGCTGGAGATCCTCAAAGACCTCAAGCGCAAGTATGAACAGAGTGGCCTTCGGCAACTAAATACAGGCAAGGAATTTGATCTGGAACTTCAACGGGCTATTGATAATCTTGATCATGACACCATGATGGCAAATGCCATACGCAAGGCAGGCAACGTTGTACTGCCCGTTTACTTTGATGTAACAAGTCAAGCTAAAGATCGTCAGCTTCCTGACTTTGTAAATAAATTCGCTTACAAAGACGTAAAGGGACGCGACAAGCAATGGGCGATTTCGTCTATGCTATGGTTGTCAAAGTTAAAGCCTTTATTGCCCAGCTTAGCCAGTGCTGCCGCAGGAATTGGCCACCTTAACCTCTTTCCCGATGAGGACGGATACGTAAGGACCCAGGTACATGTGTTAGGATACCTCAAGGACATATATTTTCCATCTCTACCCATGGAAATAGTCCGACTTTACAAGGGCCTTAAGGATGAAGACATCATAGTAAACTTGGGGCGCGGTATAGACATCAAGGTAAGTCCCTCTCGTATAACTCATATCCCTGTGGTTGACCCAAGTATGAGGACCCTCATAACCTGGAATGAAGGTCCTGGCATAGCCTTTCACCAGACTCCATTTAGAAAGATATTTAAGAACGAGGTGCAGACCAGCCTCTTTCGCGACAAGATTGTAATAGTTGGGCCTACTGCCCCTGGCATAGGAGACCGTTTTGTCACACCTATCTCAGGTAATCTACCAGGTGTTGAGGTTATCGCCAACTCGGTAGCGAATATACTAAATGAGAGGTTCATTTCCCGCCCCATGTGGGTCTCTATTGCTGAATTGTTTGTGCTGGCACTTTTTGGCGTATTCATTTCTTTTGTTCTTCCTAGAATGAAAGCCGGTCCCGGAGCCTTTTCCAGTTTGGCCATATTGGTTGGATATTCTGGTCTTGGCATCGTTCTTTTCTTTGTTTCTAATATCTGGCTGCGCATTACCCCCCATATCATGCTCCTGATATTGGGCTACATTCTTGTGGTATCAAAACGCTTTTTGGTGACAGAGAAAAAGAAGGAAAAGGTGGAAGCTGATTCGGTCGAAACAAACAAAATGCTGGGATTGTCATTCCAGCAGCAGGGCATGTTGGACCTTGCGTTTGAAAAGTTTAGAAAGCTACCTATTCAGGAGGAGGGAGTTAAGGATTTACTATACAATCTTGGCCTTGATTATGAAAGGAAGAGACAATTCTCTAAGGCCCTTGCCACGTACCAGCTTATTGCACAGGCTGAAAGTTCATTTAAGGATTTGGATGCACGCATCCCCAAATTAAAGCAGGCCGAAGCGACTTTGATATTTGGAGGCGCGGGGACAAAGCATCCTGGCGAGATTTCAACCCCTATGGCAGAGACAGGTGTAAGGCCTACACTTGGGCGATACGAGATACTGGGAGAGATAGGCAGGGGTGCAATGGGAGTTGTTTACAAAGGTCAGGATCCCAAAATCCGCAGAACTGTCGCCATTAAGACCTTGAGTCTTACAGAGTTTGAAGAATCGGAAATACCCGAGATAAAGGAACGTTTCTTCAGAGAAGCTGAATCTGCTGGTCTCCTGAACCACCCCAATATTGTCACAATATATGACTGCGGAGAGGAACAAGACTTGGCCTATATTGCAATGGAGTACTTAGAGGGTGAGGATCTACTCCGTTACACGAAAAAAGGCAACCTGCTTCCCATACGTGAGGTGTTGGACATAGTGGCCAATGTTGCTGATGCCCTTGGATACGCCCACAGCAAGAACGTGGTCCACAGGGATATCAAGCCCGCCAATATAATGCGACTTAAAGAAACCGGACAAGTCAAAGTAACGGATTTTGGAATCGCAAGAATAACCTATTCGTCCAAAACAAAAACCGGCGTGGTCATGGGAACACCTTCCTATATGTCGCCAGAGCAGGTGTCAGGGAAAAAGGTGGATGGAAGATCGGATATCTTTTCTCTAGGAGTGGTATTATTTGAACTCCTGACCGGGCAAAGGCCATTTACAGCCGAAGACATGACCTCCCTTATTTACAAGATCACTAAGGAGCGCCATCCATCGGTGAGGTCCATTAATCCCAAGATCCCCACAGTAGTGGAAAAGATCATAGACAAGGCCCTTGAAAAGGAGTTGGACAAGCGATATCAAAGGGCCTCTCAAATGGCGGAACAATTGAGGGCTGTGGTGGCCAAAATGGATGAGCTAATCCGGCAGAAAAAAGCCCAATAAGAAGTATCAAGGATACTATGAAGACAAAATCTGCTGGGAAAACGGATGTTGGTTTGAGGCGGACAAACAACGAGGACAGGATCTTGCTCGCCCCCGATATCGACCTGTTCATTGTGGCAGACGGAGTTGGAGGTCATAGGGCGGGCGAGGTGGCAAGCCAGATGGCCATCACCACAATGGAAGATTACTGGCGCCGCCTAAAGGCTGGAGATCCTCCTGCCTTTTTTCGCAAAATAGATGAATCCTTGCCTGAGATTGCTAGACTTCTTCTCAATTCCATACATTTTGCAAATCTCGCCATTTTTGAGGCCCAAAAAGAGCCCCAGTATGCCGGCATGGGATCCACCATTGCCGCCCTTGTGGTGGATAAGGGTACGTGCTGGGCGGCAAACGTGGGCGATAGCCGCATTTACCACTATAACCATGAAAGGTTATTGCAGATTTCCCAGCACCATAGCCTAGCCGAAGAGACTCGGCTAAAAGAGCTCTTTCCCAACTTTGACGCGGACAGCAAGTTTGCCAAGAACGCCCTTACCAGGGCACTTGGGCTTGCAGACACCGTTGAGGCATTCATTATTTCTGTGAGACCAGCCCCTGGGGATATACTCTTGTTATGCTCTGATGGGCTAACAAATTATGTGGAAGAACCGGCCATTGAGCTTATCCTTTCAGACGTGACCATGACGCTACAGGAAAAGGTGAACGTGCTAGTAGATGAAGCAAACAAGGGTGGTGGCGGGGATAATATCTCAGTGGTTTTGGTTGAGCTGGAGAAAGAGGGTAAGTGGAAGAGGATTAAGAAGAAGCTTCAGTCATGAGGAGCCAGCAGGCTAGGAGGCTGGAAAGCTGGGAGACTGGGAAGCTGGGAGACTGGGAAGCAAAGAATAATGAATCACAGAATTCTAACTTCTGACTCCTAGCTCCTGACCCCTAACTCCTGACTCCTAACTACTTATGTATATCCTAGGAATCGATACTTCGTGCGACGATACATCTGCTGCTGTGGTGGAAGACGGGAGGCGAGTGCTGTCAAGCGTTGTGCACTCGCAGATCAAGCTTCACCACCCACATGGCGGAGTTGTGCCAGAACTTGCCTCTAGGGAACACATACGCAACGTAGTCCCCGTTGTACAGGAGGCGCTAAAGAGGGCTGATCTCCAGGTCAAAGATATTGATGGCTTTGCAGTAACCGTAGGGCCGGGATTGATTGGCTCGCTCCTAGTAGGACTATATTATGTGAAGGCCTTATCGTATGTGTCAGGCAGCCCATTTACTGCGGTAAATCACCTTGAGGGTCACATCCTTTCCATTTTTTTGGAGGATGATCCCCCGCCCTTTCCTTTTTTGTGTCTTACCGTGTCAGGAGGCCACACCAATCTCTATCATGTACTGGGTTTCGGTAAGTATCGCCAACTGGGGCGCACTCTGGATGACGCAGCCGGTGAGGCCTTCGACAAGGTGGCCAAGCTCCTGGTTTGGGCTATTCCTGGGGGCCTATAATTGACGGCATGGCCAAGGGAGGGGATCCTTCCAAAGTACCCTTCCCCCGGGCTTATATGTCAAAGGAATCCCTTGATTTTAGCTTTAGTGGGCTGAAGACCGCGGTCGCGCTATTTGTCAAGAGGTGGAAAAAGGGCGAAGGCCCAGACACCCGCGGAATCTCAGTGAATGACATAGTCGCATCGTTTCAAGAGTCCGTAATGGATGTCCTGGTTACCAAGACATTGAAGGCACAGCAAATTACGGGTTGTCGTCACATATGTATTGCAGGCGGAGTTGCGTGTAACTCCAGATTGCGACAGAGATTCCAGGAGGCTGCACGGGAAAAGGACCTCTTTGTTGTGTGGCCGAGGCCAGAGTACTGCACTGACAACGGGGCCATGATCGCAGTGGCTGGGTACCATATGATAAGGGAAGGAAAACTGGCAGATTACGGAATAGATGTGAGATCCCGCTTCCCTTTGTGCGAAGATTAACTTTTTGCTCACCGCATTAACCAGTATTGCCGTAAGTCACCCCCTTTTCTCACCTAATCTGTGGCCATTAGATAACTAATAGTGTAATATATCTTGATGCCCTTAGTTGACAATTACTCTAGATGTACACTCTAGCAGGCTAGATAGCTATATAATGACAGAACGAAGGTATCGTTTTGGGTATAGGAAGGTCCTTTAGATATTACTATTTGCGTTTGCGCAGAGTACGGGGATCGCCTCAGGAACTTGCTATGGGAATCGCCGTGGGAGTCTTTGTGGGCTCATTACCAATTATCCCCTTTCAGACGGCAGCAGCAGTGGCTCTTGCCCTGTGCTTTAAGTGCAGCAAGCTCACGGCAGCTCTGGGCACCTGGGTTAGCAATCCCTTGGATTGGTATTTCTTGTATTATTATTCTTATAAGATTGGAGCTACTGTCATGGGCCTGCCTGAACACAAGGCCCTGTTCTCGATGATTCTAACATCAGTACAGCAAGGCCATTCCTTCATCCAAGTGGCGGAGACAATTTTGGGCATGGGCGGGCTCGTTGCTTTTGCCTTTGTCTTGGGAGGTAGCTTCATTGGTTTGGCCCTCTCGCCTCCGGCTTACTTTATTTGCCTATTCATATTCAAGCGATTCCAGAAGAAAAGCCGCGCGCGTAAAGGGCGAATGCTTCTTGAGGGATAACAAAGATAGGAATCTGACCCCACGACTTCATGAACCGCTTATCTCAACACCAAAGAAATTACGTGATTCGGGCAAAAAAGAGACTTGGCCAATGTTTTCTTGTCAATCTATCTGTGGCCAAAAAGATTGTTCAGGCCTCAAACCTTTCCCCTTCCAATACGGTTTTGGAGATTGGTCCTGGCCTGGGCGCCCTCACCATTCCTTTGGCAAGGAGTGTAAAACGGGTAATAGCAATAGAGAAGGATGAAGAGCTATTCTCCTGGCTCAGCAACAAACTGTATCAAGAAAAAATTACAAATGTTACACTTATCCACCATGATATCCTCAAATTGAACTTTGAGGATCTCAAGGAATTTTTTGACCATAGGATAATAGTTCTGGGAAATCTCCCATTCAATATCTCTTCACCTTTGGTCGCAAAGCTTCTCCACCATCACAAATGCATAGATCGGGCGGTCTTGATGTTCCAACGAGAATTTGCTGAAAGGCTGATATCCCAACCCGGGACTAAATCATATGGTGCCATAACAGTAATTCTGCGTTACCGAGCAAGGGCAAAAAAGCTCTTAAGGGTCTCAAGCGGATCGTTTTTTCCAAGACCAAAGGTGGAATCTATGGTCCTCGAGTTGGATTTTAAACACCCATGGCCCCGATGTCCGGTGGACGATGAGAGGCTAAAAAGGGTGGTTAAGCCCGCCTTTTTGCAGCGCCGGAAAACCTTAATCAATGCCTTGCTTGGGGCGCCCGAAAACTGGGAAAAGGAGGTCATCCTCAAAGCATTGTGTTCATGCGGAATAGACCCTGCAAGAAGGGCTGAAACCCTTGACATGGATGAGTTTATAAGTCTTGCCCAGCTCCTTTCGTTGACACAATAGGATGGACCTGTTAAATTAACCAACTTTCCAAATAATAGTAGCTGATAGCTGACAAAATGACAACCAAACAAAGCAACACATACATAGTAGTTGAGGGCCCACTGGGTGTGGGTAAGACCAGTTTGGCAACGCTACTAGCTGACAGATTAAACGGAGTGGCTGTGCTAGAGAAGACAGAAGACAACCCTTTCTTGCCTGATTTTTATAAAGATCCTCAGAAATTCCGTTTTCAAACACAATTATTCTTTCTCCTAAGGAGGTACCAGCACTGCAGCGAGATTATTCAGATGAATCTTTTTAGGAATGTGGTTATATCTGACTACCTTTTTCAAAAGGATCGGCTTTTTGCGGGGGTAAACCTGGATGAGAATGAATTTTGGCTTTATGATCAAATATTCCATCTTCTAGAACAAAGGGTGGTAAACCCTGACTTGGTGATTTTTCTCCAGGCCCGCACAGAGGTGCTTATGGATAGAATAAAGAAACGGGGAAGAAAGTACGAGAAAGGACTGAGCTGGGAGTATCTAGACACAATTAACCAGGCCTTTAACGAGTTTTTCTTCCATTACTCAGCCTCGCCTCTCCTTGTGGTGGATGCCTCTGATATTGACTTCGTACATATCCCTGAAGACCTGGATGACCTTGTGAGGGAAATAAACTCTATGGGCACAGGAACCCAGTATTACATACCTCTCAGCTCGAGGGGAAAGAAGGGGAGGTGATGATATGGAAGTAATACGGACAGTATCCCATATGCAGCACACAGCAGAAGCCCTCCGACAAGCAGGCCAAGTCATCGCTCTGGTTCCCACCATGGGATATCTCCACGAGGCCCACCTGGAACTGATGAGAGTGGGGAAGAGACACGCTGACAAATTGATAGTAAGCATATTTGTCAATCCCACACAATTCGGACCTTCTGAAGACTTTGAGCGGTATCCTAGGGATCCTGAAGGCGACCTGGAAAAGGCTCGAACCGTTGGGGTGGATATTGTGTTTATGCCATCTGTAGAAGAGATGTATCCCCAGGGATTTCAAACCACAGTTGCACTGAGTCAACTAACTAGATTCCTGTGCGGCCTGTCAAGGCCCGGTCATTTTGACGGTGTGGCCACGGTTGTTTGCAAGCTATTCAATATCACGAAACCCCATATCGCCGTCTTTGGACAAAAAGACTTTCAACAACTGACCATTATCAGCAGAATGGTAATGGATTTGAATATGGACATAAAGATAATAGGTATACCTACAGTGCGGGAGCCCGATGGCCTTGCCATGAGCTCTCGAAATGCCTACTTGACAGATGAACAAAGGCCTTCTGCCCTCTCGCTCAAAAAATCACTAGATTTGGCCACCGAAATGGTGGACAAGGGTGAACAGGACGCCGAACAAATTATTGAGGCAGTAAAAAAGCTCATCATGAGCCACCCCTTTACCGAAATTGATTATGTAAGTATATGTGACCCCACTACGCTAGAAGATGTTGATAACGTTACTGATGAGGCACTTCTGGCAATCGCTGTAAAGGTAGGCAGCACCAGGCTCATTGACAATTGCATTCTGAGAAGGAAATAGGAGCAGGGGGAATATGCCCTGCCTATAATTGTGCCATATGGCATTATCTATGGCAGGCAAGCGTTTCACTGCTAAACACCCTCCTGAAACAGCCAAAGGTCACGGTCAGAGTAATAACTACTTTGACTATATGAAATTACACATTCGAGCTAAGAACTGTCTATCTTAGACACCAATGATGAGAAATATTGCCTAATTGAAAGGAGCAGCAGCATGAAATCAGCCAATTTTCTTTTTACTTCCGAATCAGTGACCGAAGGACATCCCGATAAGATTGCTGATCAAATCTCGGATCATATCTTGGACAAGATTTTAGAGCAGGACAAACACGCACGTGTCGCCTGCGAGACATTAGTGACTACTGGCATGGCAATTATTGCTGGAGAAATCACCACGGATGCCTACGTGGATATGCCTGATGTGGTAAGGGAAACCATAAGGGATATAGGGTATAACAATTCTTCTATGGGCTTTGACTGGCAAACCTGTGCAGTACTAACTAGTATAGACAAACAGTCCCCTGATATAGCCATGGGAGTCAACGGCCGAGGGCTCTTTAAAGAGCAGGGGGCAGGAGACCAGGGGCTAATGTTCGGATATGCCTGTACCGATACCCCCACCCTGATGCCAATGCCCATCTATCTGGCCCATGGACTAACCAGGCGCCTTGCCCATGTTAGGAAATCCGAAAGACTTCCCTGGTTGAGACCTGATGGAAAATCCCAAGTCACTGTTGAATACGTGGATGGCCAACCTGTCAGAGTTCACACGGTGGTAATAGCCGCGCAACACGACCCGGACGTGAGCTACGACACCATCCGTGAAGCCATTATTGAAGAGGTGGTCCAGGAGGTCATTCCTCCTGACATGCTTGATGACGACACACAGTATTTTATCAATACCACAGGACGATTTGTGGTTGGCGGGCCTCTTGGTGACTGCGGTCTCACGGGCCGCAAGATAATAATGGACACATATGGTGGATTCGGCTATCACGGCGGGGGCGCCTTTTCCGGGAAGGATCCCACAAAAGTAGACAGAAGTGCTTCATATATGTGTCGCTATATTGCCAAGAATATAGTGGCTGCTGGTCTGGCCCAGAAGTGCGAAATTCAGGTAGCTTACACAATTGGGCGGGCTCAGCCGGTCTCTGTAATGGTAGGAGCTTACAGCACCGGCGTGGTATCCAGCCAGGAGCTTACAAGGATTGTTTTAGAAAATTTTGACCTTCGTCCGGCAGCCATAATAGAGCGGCTGGATTTGTTGCGCCCAATTTACAGAAAGACGGCGAACTATGGTCACTTTGGTAGGGAGTTACCAGAGTTTACCTGGGAAAAAACCGATTTGATCGAAGACCTGAAAAGAGCTGTAAAGTAGAAAAAGGAGTGTTGCTATGGATTATGATATTAAAGATATTACACTGGCAGAAAAGGGCCGTCTGCGAATTGAATGGGCAGGCCTTAGCATGCCCGTTCTCAATAAGATAAAAGAGCGCTTCTCCGAGGAAAAACCCTTGCAAGGGCTCCGTCTGTCCGCCTGCCTTCATGTAACCACAGAAACTGCTGCCCTTGTTACTACATTAAAGGCGGGCGGGGCCGAAGTGCTCCTGTGCGCATCTAACCCATTGTCCACACAAGATGATGTTGCAGCTGCCCTGGTGGCAGACCACGAAATCCCGGTCTATGCCATAAAGGGCGAAGACCACAAGACCTATTACAGCCATATCCTATCGGCACTAAAACATAGACCCCATCTGACTATGGATGATGGCGCGGATCTGGTAAGCTCCATTCACTTCATCGCTCTCGAAAGATGGGACGACTTAGAGCCGTCCGTTGCAGAGTGGGGCAAGGGGCTCCCTGCAGAACAAAGGAAGTCCTTCCTTGCAGATGTAATGGGGGGCACAGAGGAAACCACAACAGGAGTTAGCCGGCTACGGAGTATGCAAAAGGACGGGGTCTTACAATTTCCCGTGATCTCAGTGAATGACGCCAATACCAAGCATCTCTTTGACAACCGTTATGGCACTGGGCAAAGCACGATCGACGGAATAATAAGGGCCACCAACCGACTTCTAGCAGGCAGTACGTTTGTCGTAAGTGGGTATGGCTGGTGCGGTAGAGGGGTGGCCGCAAGGGCCAAAGGCCATGGAGCCCATGTAATTGTTTGCGAGGTGGATCCACTTCGGGCCTTAGAAGCCGTAATGGACGGCTATCGCGTGATGCCCATTGCAGAGGCAGCTCCCTTGGGAGACTTTTTCTGCACCCTAACAGGAGATATTAATGTCATCAGGGTTGAGCATTTCTTGCAAATGAAAGACGGGGCAATCATCTCCAACTCTGGCCATTTTGATGTTGAGCTTGATATACCGGGCCTCAAGGAAAATTCTGTCTCTGTAAGAAAAATTCGGGAATATGTGGATGAGTACACCCTCAAAAACGGCAACAGGATTTATCTCCTTGGCGAGGGCAGACTAATTAATCTGGCTGCTGCTGAGGGCCATCCTTCGAGCGTGATGGACATGAGCTTTGCCAACCAGGCCCTTTCCGCAGAATTTATGGCAAGGAACCATGGGCGGATGGACAAAAAAGTACACGCAGTAGCTGAGGAGATAGTGATAGATATCGCTCGGCTAAAACTTGAAGCGCTTGGTGTCCAGATTGATGCCCTCACCGAGGAACAAAGTAATTATCTGGCCTCATGGCATATGGGAACATAGTTTTGTCTAGTCCTTACTCACAAGCTC
>Ga0180301_10004820_pt1 | contig 10401 bp, 15 predicted proteins | sample GuaBasSediGuay16_FD_121797 | JGI IMG/M metagenome (GOLD analysis project Ga0180301, IMG submission 121797) | Subseafloor sediment microbial communities from Guaymas Basin, Gulf of California, Mexico - Guay16, Core 4569-2, 12-15 cm | ecosystem: Environmental > Aquatic > Marine > Hydrothermal... | reverse complement strand
GTAACGGAGGGAGGCTCCTCGCGGATCTTCCGGGCTATCCGCCTCCTCGGAGCCGCCGCCGGTGGCCTCCGCCTCACGATCCTCCCCCTGGGGGGCACCGGAGCCGCGGGCCGCTCCTCTTCCTCAGCCTTGATCGCCAGGATCAGGTCGTCGAGGAATTTGCGGGGGTCGGTCGTCGTCGGGAGGCCGTGGATCTTCGAAACCGTCAGGCTTAAGGCCATCTCGATGTTCGGAACGAGATCCGGCTCGAACTTCCTGGCGACGGACAGGGCGAGCTCAAGCTTCTGAGCCGCCTCGGACCAGTTCGGCATCAGCTGACGCGCCATCGTAAGCAGGTTTATGACCTGATCGCGCGTCCGCATCGGAGGTCGCTCTGCGACCCTACGCGGACGCCTGACCACCCTGCCCAAGTCAACGTATTCAACCGTGATCATGGCATCACCTCTTTATCAAGGCGATTACGGCGATCGCCCCTAAGGCTAACACCCATATCGGGATACGCTTTTTGATCGTCGGGGTTATCTTGACCTCGCTCGGGCGAACCGGAGTCGGCGGATAGATCAAATCGCGCGGGCTTGCAACGAAATACCTCGGGCCCTCCCCTTTCAGGTAATCCATCAGCCTTTCGAGATACTCCCTCGGGTCAACCCACGTCGAACGTCCCATAGCTTTCTGCCTGAAAAGCTCGTATGCTTCACGCACAAACTCGCGCACCGCCGGGGACACCGGATACTCCTCGGCTATCTTAACAGCCTTCAGCAGATCGATCGCAGCGTCGGAATACTCCTTCCTCTCCCGGGCCTTTTCAAGCTGGTCTATTATCAGCTTGATACCGGCCCGCCAGGATTTCTCGCTATATCCCAGCTCGACCGCTATCACGCTATCACCTCTTGATGAACGCGAAGTAGCCGATGATCAGCCAGGCCCAAACGGGGACGCCGAAGAACTCCTTCTTCAGGAACTCCATAACCTTGCTCTCCCCGGTCGGCCTCTCACGGGGCTGAACTATCGGCAGCTGGACAATTTTCCCGCCGGGGACCTCGACTTCCTGAACTTCCTGAACCTGGCCGAGTATGCCGTTTCCAAACGGATTCGCGTGCATCATACCGCCTCCTCAAACCATGTAGATTACCTCGTCTCTGACCTTATACCTCGGGACCTCCCATCCCACATCATAAGGCATCGTGGGGTCGAGCGGGACCCACTTTCTCGGGTTCATGGGCGGGAGGCCCACCAGCAAATAGATGTGATTGAAGCCGGGCGGTGTATCGGTCGTATCAACGATCTTCAAAGCGATGGGGTATCCGACCGCCTGAAGCAGCGAACCCAACAGAATCACTTGATCGTCGCAGTTGTGAACTATAACCCCGTTCAGGAGAACGAAGTTGTGAGTATCAGCGACCACTATGTCATAGACCCTTTGGACACCAACAGGCTCAACCGACCTCACCGTGTTATACGTGATTCCATTTCTGATCTCGGCGTTGTTGGCCTTCTGCCTGCCGATCCTCTGTATCAACCTCCATATCGGTCGATTGCCAGCTCCCATATGGCACAGCTGGTAGTAGGCCGAGAGCGGCAGCCCCAGTATCAAATACATCAGCTTCAACTGCTTAGCCAGCATGTCGCTTGAGGTGTTATGGATGACCTTTGCCATCTCAGCCCATCTCCCACGACGCGGAACATACGAATCCCCTCGCGTGTATGCGTTGAGTATCACCTCAAGCTTCCTCCGATCGAGCGACAAACACCACCACGGCATCCTCTTATCGAATGCGTTGTTCCCGCACTCAGCCAGAGCGTCTTTCACAGGTCCGGAGTGGACGTTGACATAGGCGTGTTTCTCCCTCTTCGATATCCTCGCCGATCCTCCCAACCTTTCCACTTTGGACTTGATCTCCCACAGAACGAGCGGACAATCCTGAGCTATGCTCAGCTTGCTCCCCGACTTAAACCCTTCTGCGAGATAAAACCCGATAAGCCACAGCAAATCATCGGGAGCATCGACATCCACATCCAGAGACGGTATCTTCAACGCGGAGACAACCCTCCGCTTCCACGCCCGGGAGAGATCGATATCACAGAGCCGCCTGACGCATATCTTCCTGTTGGACTGTCCCTCATACGTAAACAGCTTGTGACCAGCCGTGCATCTGAAGCTCCAGCCGTTGTAAAGCTTGACGTTGTATACCTGCCGTTCGCCTTTGTCGAGCCACACCAGTATGTCTTTGAAAACCCATCTCTCCCGCTCGAAGTCGTAGGACAGCGCCTGATACTCCTCCCAGCAGTCCTTAAGCTCCGCGATCGGCTTGATCTCATAGAACCCGGTCTTCTTGTTCAGCAGGATGATCTCGGTATCTCCGGCGACACAATCCCCCATCCCCAGCTGCAACACCCTTATCGCCCGACGATACGTGTCCATCCCGTAAGTGTCGCGGGTGTATCTGATAGCGTTCTGAACGAATTTGAACAGGGCGCGAACCTCCGCTTCCCAGTTTTTGGGAGGGACAACCCACCTGCCGTCGGGAGTTTTGCGGGTGAGGATAATAGACGCAAGCTCATGTATGACCGGATGCGCCCTTCCCTCCCAGATCTTCTCGATGATGTAACGGGCCGCGTCGTCTATCGATTCGACCGGAACCCTCCTTGAGATCATCGTCTCAAGGGGTTCCGACCGAAGCAGGCTCCGCAGATCCATCCCCGACCTCCTCCTTTGAGGCCTGGGATTGAACCTCCCTGACGCGGTTGACTATGATCTCCCTTATCTTCCTGGCTTTCTCCCATCCCTTGGCGGAGTGGAAAACCGCGATCCTGGAGGCTATCTCGTCGAAGACGCCGCCCGGGTCGTGGTGGAACCTGTCGATCAGCGGGTGCTTAATACCCCAGCTGGTGGCCGTGTCGATCATGTAGAGTATCGCGTTCGCTATGTCCTCAGCTGGGGCGTCGCTGTTGGCCATGTCCCGTATACGGTTCAGGAAGAAATCGAGCGCCTGAAGCTCCTTGACATCGACCTGCCGCTGTTGCTTCTGCTGGGAGGAGGAGGGGGAAGGGAGGGACTGCTGGGCGGCGGCGGTCGTCCCGGCCAGCTGAGGCTGGGCCTGCGGCTGGGATGTCCCGAGCCTGTTTATCAGATCCCTCAAAAAACCGAAGAAGCCCTCCTCGCCGGAAGAGCCTCCCTCCGGCTGAACGGGCGGCGGCTGCATCGTCTGAAGCTCCCTCACTATGCCCATAACCCTCTCCACCAGCTCGGTCGGGTCCCTCTGCGTTTTCTCGACCAGGGCGGTCATGAACTGTATCATCTTGTCGCTGTCGCCCTTGAACATCTCGGAGAGCGTGCTAAGCGCGGACGCGATAGACGGTATCAGCTGCGCGAGGTCCACCCTGCTGTCCTTGAGCTCCTCGATCCGCTTGTCGATGTATTCCTTGATCGACTCAAGATCCGGCTTGACTTTTTTCGTTATCGCCACCGCCTCCGGCTTGCCGACCCTGACCCTCAGCGCCTTGTCGAACTGGAGGACCTCCCCTTCGGGCTTCGGGATCAGCCTGTAGACGCCGGGTCCCAGCTCGTTCAGCAGGAATTCTTCAAGGGGAACGTCCAGCTCCTTCAGGTCGGCGATGTCGATGTAGGCGATGTAGTTGTTCCCCTGGAAGATCCGGACCTCTCCCTCATCTGGGAGAGAGCTTAACCACTTTTGAGTGTCCACGGCCCGCGCCTTCGAGGAGCCTCTCTTCTTTTCCTTTTCCGGCTCCTCGGCGCCTTCGGATGACCTCTTGAATGGATTTGAGATTCTCAAGGCTACCCCCCGTTGCTTTAGAGATTTCGTCCAACGGGACGTGTCTTATGACCCTCCCGTTGGACGTTTTAAGCTCAAGGATCGTGAAGCCGTGATCCTCGCTCTTCAGTATCCGGTTCAAATCGGCCCGACCGATCCCAAGAAGCCTTGCGAACTCGCCACACGAAAGCCATATTCGTCCGCCCTTCAGCTTCATCTCATCTACCCCTCACATCAGATACAGTTATCGGATCAGCGTTGTCAATTGCCCCCGGTCGAAATTCGTGTTAAAATACGGTTGAGGGCGTGGAACGTTTTTGACAGCAATTTCGGAAAAGGGAGGGGTCGAGAGTGCCCAAAATACACATGGTCAGGCTCGTCGTCTACATACCGGAAAGACAGATGAAGGAGTTGGAGGCGATACACAACACATTAGAGCTTCACGTCTCCGAGATAGTCCGCCGGGCGATAGACGAATACATCGAGAGGGTGAAACGGAAGACGAAGATCAAAAAGGAGGTGGAAAAGGATGAAGCTGACGACAAAAAAGCAAGGACAGCCCCTGGAGACGGGGAAAAACAGGGTGTGGTTCGTGAGGGATCTGCGCATAAGCGATCTTTTTGGGACAGGTTCAGGATTTGACTACTACGTCCTGACCGCGCTGAAGATACCAGGCGAGGCGGTCGGCGAGATACTGAGAAACGCGAGGCTCTCGATCGACTTCAAGGTATACTCGATCGGCGTCACGAAGGAGGAGATCGAGAGATGCGGGATATACAGCTACGAGGAGAGGGAAAAGCTGGAGTTCGGTCCGTATGACGCGGTTATCATGCCGTGCGGAGACGAGTTCATCTTCGTCCAGGCAAACGCGGTCGGCGTGAGAAAAAGGCCGGGAGGAGACGGGAGGATAGTCATCCCCGTTGAGTAGCACGATTAGGCCGGGATCCCGGCGGGACCTGCCCGTAATCGTGCTACCGGAGGTGGAGGATGGACTGGATCACTGATAGCATAGCGATAGGGGACTACGAGGACGCCCAGGGCGACAGGCCGAAGAAGGCGGGGATCACGGCTGTCTTAAACGTCTGCTTCGAGAGGGAGGATTTCCCTCCTCACAGGGAATACGGCGTAGGATTCGACGGTGAAACATATTTTTGCACTCATGAGTATATCACGGATCGGGATGGCTGTCAAGAGGGTGAGGCGCCCGGGCCTGAACGACCCGGGCGAGAGGGGAGGATAAGGCGGCCAAAGCGTCGGCGGGAGGAACGGGCCTTAACCCCTCCGCCCCCCTTGAACGCGCCGGGGACACGAGCGCAGGGGCGGAGCCAGTCCCCTCGGCATCTGCTTGAGGGAGACGATGAGGGGGTCCAGTCGAGATTTTAGCACAGATGCGATATTCGGTCAAGATGTGATAAAATATTCGCGGGGTGATAGGATGAGGAGATACTCGAACCTGGGAGCGCCTATAGGACGCAAGTATACCGTCGCAACGGATTACGGTCTCTTCGAGTGCCAGGTTCACAAACTGACGGTCAGGACACCGACCGGCGGGAAGGGCGTGGCCTACAAGATGTATTGTCAGAGGATCGACAAGCCGAAGCGAAAGGGCACAGCTCCCGAGCAATTCGATATCCCACCGAAGGAACCCTGGACGGCACAGGATGTAGTTAACGCATTCTGGGCGTTCGAGAACTACCTCAAGCGGAAATACGGGTTTATCCTTGAAGCTGCGAAGAAAAACCCCGCCTTCGGAACGTGCGCCCTCGGATACGATTCAGCCTTCGAGTATCACGCGAGAAAGATCAGAGCTTGGAAGGAGGAAGCTGAGAAACGCATCGGGAGATACGGCGAGAGGGCGTATCCTCCGGTCGGGAGGGAAGCGCTGCTGAGGAAGATGAGGCAGGCGGAGGAAGGGCTGCTAAGGGATTATCAGCGGTGCGCTCATCTGTTGAAAGCATAGAGCCATGAACGCAAAGAGATTCATCAAATCAGGCATCGGTTGGGGTGATATAGTCGCCAGGCTCCTCGTCTACTTCCCCGGTGAGGAATGGGAGCTTGAGGAAATGCCAGGGACGGATATAGTTCGGGACAGAAGCGGTATGTTGTGGGCGGTGTGTCGGGAGGAAACGGTCGAGGAGATGCAACTTGGGAAAGATCTGGAAGAGGCAATACAAACCCTGGTTCGGGATTACACATCGGCGGGATTGAACGTTCTGATAACAACGGCGGACTACGAGGTAATCAGGGAAGTCGAGGCATAAAAAATCCCCGCCGCCCCGCGCGAGGCGAGACGGCGGGGGTTTTATCCCTCCACTTCCTCCCAGAATTCCTGGAGGGCCGCCTCCTCATCCTCCCGGGAGGCGGCCTCCAACTCCGCCAACTCCCTCTCCAGCTCCTCCTCGCTTAAGTGGGTGGGAATGCCGCACCTAGGGCAATACTCCTCCCACCACAGGGAGGAGCCGGAGAAATAGTTGACCCACTTTTCCACCGCGCCCTCCTTGTGGAGGGCGCAGTCTTCGTATATCGTCGCCTGCGCAATTACCTCCCCGCACCGGGGGCAATTGCGCAGGGCATAGTGTCTCTCGAGTATGCCCATCATCCCACCTCCACCTTGTAGTATCCGCCCACTCCCCCCGGCCCCGTCAGGAAGGTTTTCCTGACCGGCCGCGAGGAGTAGACGGAAATAGATTTGTGGCCGGTAAGGCCCCACATCTTCACCCGGGCCTTATCGACCACAACGACCGCCCCCTTGAGGAGGAGCAGATATTGCCCCTCCTCGGCGGGGACGGCCTCCTCCCCCACCTGGGCGATGACGTAATAGTCATCGCTCCAGGCGTCGGAGGAGTGAACCCGGTAGGGCAATTCTATTGCCCTACCGGCAACCCACGCCCTTCCCGACCTGCTGAGGCGCAGGTCGAGATAGAGCACGGGTTCGTCCCCAACGGGCGGCAGGATGACCCGCCCGTCGGGGGCGAAAGCTACCGTCCCATCACCCCGCCGGGCCGGACGGCGATCGGCGGGGTGGGAGAAGAAAAGCTTGGGAAATTCAATTTTGATGAACTTCATTTGTGCCCACCTCCTCCCAAGATCCCACAATGGTTCGATTGAAACAAAAAAGGGGGCACACAGGCCCCATCACCCCGGGAGGGCAAGCCTGCGTGCCCCGATAATCCTCCCCTCCTCATCCCGGACAAGGTCGTCCGGGATCAGGAGGTCGTCCCGATCCCTCGCAGCTTGAGCTACGAGGGCCGAGACGATGTAGAAAACCCCCTCCTGAGGCTCGGGGAGGTTTTCAATCTCCCCGAACCCCTTCCGGACGACGGGGATGCCGTCGATCCGCATCCCCGTGTCCTCGACCACCTCCCGCAGCCGGGGGACTGTCCCCGACGGCGGGATAACGAGCTCGCTCCCGTCCGCGCGGATGAGGCGGACGGGGTGGGGGGTGAGATTAACCAGCTTCATCCCTGCACCTCCTCGGAGCGGCTATCGTCTTCTTGACGATCAACCGCCCCGTCTCGGTAACCCCGATCACCTGCATCGCCCCGCCCGGGGCGATGCGAGCGACCAGCTCCGCCTCAGCCCTCGCCTCGCCGTAACGGTCAAACGAGGGCGAGGCGAATCCGACTGGGCTATGATACTCAGCCCAGCCGTCCCGGGCCAGCTCGTCTTTGAACCTCTCAACCTCCGCCTTGAGGAGGTCGGAGGTGAGAGGTTCAACGTAACGAATGAAGTATTTTCTGCACTTCATCGTTCCACCTCCTCCTCCTCCTCCTCAAGTCTCCGCCATAATTATACAACATATGCTCACCATTGTCAAGGGTTGATATACCTCATTTGTGACTGCTTTCTCTTTTACCTCCATTTTCTCAACATGGAAACCTGGAAGCGCAGCAGCCATGCTGGCTGTGGAGAATCTGGAGAACTTATACTTAACATCTGTTTTTGAGAATCATATAATCAAACTCAACGGCTCAAACCCGCATGGCTACTGGGCTGAAGGGGTCTTTTTGAGAATCTGGAGAATCCTATTCCTTTAGAGTCTGCGGGGTATGTAAAGTAAGCATATAAAAGTAAAAAAAAGAAGGTATATAGAATTCTCCAGATTCTCAAAACGGGCTTCAAACCCGCATGGTTACTGGCCTCGTGGCGTTGAGTTTGTTCTCCAGATTCTCAAAAATTCTCCACAGCCCGCATGGTTACTGGCTTCGCAGCGAAGGGGACGGTTTTTAAAGGCGTGGAGGTGTCAAGTTGGGGGTTGTCATGATAGTCAAGTTGTGATATACTTCTTGGCGAAGATCATCCCCGGCGGTCGGGATGGCCGCTGGGGAGGGGAGGAGGTGGATGATGATAGTCAGGAAACTTGAGATCCTCGCCGACGAGCTGCGTCGGCGGGGGTTGCCAGTTGACCCCATCCTCCGCCTTCTCCCGAAGGCGGAGGAGAAAGAAAGGCGGGGCTGGGCGGTGGATCTGAAGATCCGCCGTCTCGGCCCGGAGATGCTGGATTTCACCCCCTACCGCTCCGAATATAGCTGGAGCGGGGGGGATAGGTGGGGCGGCTCCCTCGCCGTCCTGGTTTTGAAGGACGGCAGGGAGTTCGAGGTGCGCCCGGAAGTCACCTGGTCCACCGGCTCAGGTGAATCCGGGCGCAGGGAGGGGGAGACCGTGGCGGAGTGTATGATCCGCTGCGGTATCTCCCCCGAGGATGTAGCTTACCTCCTGGTCGTATCCTCTTGCGGATGCGACTGGGAGGATATCCGGTTTACCTGGGAGGCGGAGGTTTACCTCCGCCCCCGGGTGGAGGAGCTGAAGCAGGAGCTTGAGAAAGCTCTCGCCCAGCTCCGCGCCGAGATAGCCGCCTCGGTTGAGGCGGCGCTCGGCGAATAAAAACTAAGATCTCCGCGTCGAGGGGAACTCGGCGCGGATCATCCGCCTCGGCGGGAGGCCGGGGCGGGTAGGCGATATCGGGTGACTGGTATCGCCGAGAGATCCGCGCCGGGTTCCCTATTTTGTTTCGGAGGAGGTGGGCCGATGGGAATCCTGAGGGAGATAGCCTTGAGGAAATATGACGAGCTTGTCGAGGCGTATGAGGAGAGGCTTAGAGAGGAACGGAGGGAGGATGCCGCTTGGGTTTTGAAGACCTTGAAGGAGATGTTTCCCGAGGTCCCGCCTGAAGAGTTCAAGCCGAACTGGGAGGAGGGGACCGTTGAAGTCGATGGCCTCACGTTCAGATGCAGTAGGCGCGAGATAGGGAGACAGCTTCAAATGTTGATCGTTTGCCCGAAGTGCGGTCGGGAGAGGTGGGCGGATATCGAGAGGATCGAGACGATAGGCAAGTTGCTCCACAGGGATGAGCGGCTGTGTCCGAAATGCATGTGGGGCGAGGAGGAGGCTTCCCAGGAACTACCTCGTGATCCGCTTGAGAGAATGGCGTTCTATCTCAGGGAAATCGCGGAAAGTTTAGAGTATGCGGTTCAGGAGGAGTTTTTCCATCCGTGAGGCGGGGATCTTCCCCGCCTCTTCTTTTCAGAGGAGGTGAGAGGGTGAGAGTGGTGATGAAACGAATCGCGGTCAACCTGAGCGAGTTCCAGCTGGAACGCCTGCGCAGGCTTTCGGCTCTGCGCGGCGTGCCGTATTCGGAGCTGATAAGGCGGGCGGTCGATGAGTTCCTGGACAGGGAGCTGGGGAGGCCGGGCGATGAGGTCAATGAAAGAGCAAGCGCTGAGATATCTCCGTGAGCTGAGGTGGTCGGTCGTCCCCGGCCATGTCGCTTTCGAGGGGAAGTGCACCTGTGGAGATCCCGAGTGCAAAAGCCCGGGAAAACATCCCCGAATCCCCTGGAAGGAGTATCAAACGCGGCTGCCGACCGAGGAGGAGATCGAACGATGGTGGGCGGAGACCCCTTCCGCGAATATCGTTTTGATCTGCGGGAAGGTCTCGGGCGTCGTGGTGATCGACGTTGATTCGCAGGAGAAAATTGAGGAGCTGGGCAGGCATGCCTATACGGCCACCTCGAAAACCGGGCGCGGATATCACCTCTTCTACCGTTATCCCGAAGGGGTCGAGATCAGGACGCAGGTCCTCGCCGAGGGGATCGAGATCAAATCGGATGGGTCCTGTATCAACCTCCCCCCTTCCCTCCATCCCTCCGGCGTGAGATACGAGTGGACCCCATACGAGGGGTTCGCCTGGGAGCAGTTGAGGAACCTCCCCGAGTTTCCCCTTGATCTTTTGCCCCGCCCGACCTGCTATGTGACTGAGCCGGAGGGCGAGCCGACCTGGTTCTCGGAGGCCCTCCGCGGCGTCCCCGAGGGGCAGCGGAACGAGACGGCGGCCCGCGTCGTCGGCAAGCTGATCGCCCACGGCTTCAGTTATTCGGAAGTGGTCGAGATGGTGCGAGCCTGGAACCTACGGAACGACCCTCCCCTGGACGATCGGGAGTTGTTGTCGGTCGTCGATTCGATTTTCAAGAGACACATCGAGGGCGAGGCGTATCTGCCGGAGCGGTGGGATGAGCTGAGGTCGATCGTCGAGTTTCAGATCAAGGGCAGGCTCCCGAGGGCTACGAAGATGAGGCTTTCGAAGATGATCTGTGATTTTCTGATCTCGCGCGATCATTTGATGTTGGACC
>Ga0180301_10004819_pt1 | contig 10403 bp, 13 predicted proteins | sample GuaBasSediGuay16_FD_121797 | JGI IMG/M metagenome (GOLD analysis project Ga0180301, IMG submission 121797) | Subseafloor sediment microbial communities from Guaymas Basin, Gulf of California, Mexico - Guay16, Core 4569-2, 12-15 cm | ecosystem: Environmental > Aquatic > Marine > Hydrothermal... | reverse complement strand
CCATTATAGTTACCTTCTTCAGTAACTATCATGTTAGCTACCATCTTTGGTAACTAACATATTTAAATACTTTCATTACCTATTGATCATCATGCCGGTAATAAAATACAAAAAAATATTGGAGCAGATAATGAAAAAACCTGTTTTCACGCCAAAAGATCTACACAATGAGAAAATACCAGAAAACTACTCAAAGAAACTGCTCTTCACACTTGTCAGATCAGGAAGAATAAAACGCATCGAGAGGGGAAAATACACCTGTTTAGAGGATCCAATAGCTGTTGCCACACACATAACAGAACCCTGCTATCTGACGCTCTGGACAGCAATGAGCATAAGAGGACTTACGACACAGATACCTTTTGCTGTTGAAGTTGCTACATCAAGAAAGAGATTCAAGAAAAAGATTGTCTTTCAGGACACCCCGATAATATTTTATACCGTAAATCCAAAAATGATGTTTGGCTATGAAAATATAATCTGGGGAAATGAGATAAGGATCCCAGTTGCAAAGCCCGAAAAGATAGTTATTGATGCACTCTGTATGAATAGAATACCTGAAGAGGAGATCATGAGAATAATAAAAAATTCTGACCGCGTACTCCTTAGAAAATATGCAGAACTAACGTCTGACGAAGTCATGAAAAAAATAAAGGAGTTGATTGAATGCTCACGCAGGAAGAGGTAAAAAAATATGCGCACATGAGAAGACTTAAATTGATCGACCAGATATGGAAAGATTATCTTCAGGATCTTTTATTGCATCTTCTCTATAGAAAAATGCCAGATATGGTATTTGGTGGTGGAACATGTATATGGAAAGTCTTTAAGGGTGATAGATTCTCAGAAGATATCGATGTATACGCAGTCAAAATACCAGAAGACCTGTCAGTTTATCTAAAAAAAGAGCTTATACTCTTTGGGATAAACTGTAACTTGCTGAAAAGCAAAAGAACATCGAACATGCTTTTTCTCAGACTTGGTATATCTTTTCCAGCCCATCCCAGAGAAATAATACTCTCAATAGAAATGTTAACATCACCAAAATCAACGAAAACTGAAAAAAGAACTCTTTACTCGCCCTATCCAGATATTCCACCGATCGAAATGATTGTTCCCACGAAAGAAGATATGTTTACAAATAAAATTTCCGCAGTATATCAGAGAAACAGACCAAGAGATGTTTATGATGTTGCTTTACTGTTAAGGTTGGGAACAAAAATAGATATGGAACTGATTAAGAGAAAGTTTCCAAAGTTCAGCATAGAAAGTTTCGAAGAGAAACTATGGGAAAAAGAGGGGGCATGGAAAAGTTTAGAGCCTTTGGTAGTAACTAAACTACCGGAGTTCGAAGAACAGGTAAAATATATAATTTCCTTTTTTCGGGAGAACTGAATGAACTGTCAATTGTCTAGCTTCAGAGATAATTGATGAAGAATGCTTAAAATATGCCATAAGCGGGAATTTCTTTATCTTACCATAAAGAAAGTTTCTATAGAGTATTTGGGCACAGGAAGAAAGCATATAAGTGATATGAGCATTTTAAATTTTGCACATAATATTTTTATATACCTATATATTTCTCTTATAAAGATATAGGAATATACCAATATTATTATGTTTTCTTTGTGCATTTCCAGTAGAATCATAAAAACTCTGTAGCGATCTGAAAAAGGTTTATATATTATGCTTCACATTTTTTATTATGTTCAATGCTAAACTTGAGGCAAGATTGTGGAGAGACATTGTGAATACAGTGAGCAGTATAATAGAAGAGGCTCCCTTTGAGGTAAAGGAAAAAGGAATATACATGAGAGCAATGGATCCATCGCATATATCGATGCTTGACATTGAGATTCCAAAAGAGATGTTTGATGAGTTTTCTATTGACAAAGAGGTATCTCTCGGCATAGATATGGATGAGATGAGAAAAATAATGTATAGAGCAAAGCCCAGTGATATCTTGGTCATGAAAGCAGATGAATCGAAGATACACATGACATTTATTGGAGAATCGAAGAGAAAATTCGGGCTTCCTATTATAGATGTTTTGGAAAAGAGATCAAAACTCCCAGAAATTCCGTTTACAGCCACTGTTAAGTTAAACTCAGAGATATTCCAAGATGGAATTAAAGATGCGTCAGTTGTTGCAGATCACATTACGTTCGAAGCAAGAAAAGATAGTTTTTTGATGAAGGCGCAGGGAGATACGAGTGACATTGAGACTGTAAACGAAAAGGATTCGATGATAGAGTATGATGTCAAGGAGGCTGCTAAAGCCACATTTAATCTCAGTTATCTCTCGGACATATCTAAATCTATTTATGGTGCAATGGTGATAAAACTTGGTTCAGATGTTCCGTTAATGCTCGAATTTGATATAGATAAAGCTAAGGTGAAGTTCATTCTGGCTCCCAGGATTGAAAGAGAATGATAGAGGATATACTGAAAAAAGAAAAAGAAGAAGTAAAATTGCAGAAACTGTCTCCTAATTTTTATTCCGATCTCTTAGGTTATATAGAAAATTTGAGGAGTAAAATAGAAACGAAGGAGGGATTTGAAAAAAAAGTTCTTCAGAGAGAGTTGCGTGTTATTAAAACTAAATTTTCAGAACTTCTTGCATTGAGAGTGGGGAAGATAGTGAGTCTCAAAGATCAGAACTTCATGCCCGAAGAGGAAAAGGTTTTTAAGGAGATTTCCGAGTTAATAAAAAAGTATAAAAAAACATTGTTTGCAGAAACTGTACCCAGAACTTTAAAGGTAAGATTGAAAGAGGATCTTCCAGAGATAGTAGGTCCCGATCTAAAAATATATGGACCTTTCAAGAAGGGTGAAGATGTAGAACTGCCGACAGATGTTGGAATACTGCTCATAAAAAATGGATTAGGTATAAAAGGTGAATAAAATGAAAGTTCCGAAAACAATGAGGATTTATTGTCCATACTGTAAAAAACATACAGAACATACGATTAAGATACAAAAGCCACGAAAGAGAGGAGAGTTAAAACAGGGTCAGAGGAGATTTAGAAGAAAAACAAAAGGATACAGAGGGTATCCAAGACCAAAACCAAAAGGCGAAAAATCTACAAGAAGACGTGATGTAAGGTATATTTGCAGTGTCTGCAAAAAAATGCATACAAAAAGAGGATTCAGAGTAAAAAGTTTTGAGATAGCGTGATAATATGATAGTTAAACCAAGATCCAAATTTATTAAAATAAAGTGTCAGGATTGCGGAAATGAACAGGTAGTTTTTAATAAGCCTGCAACAACAATACGGTGTTTAGTCTGCGGCAAAACTCTGGTAGAGCCAAGAGGCGGTCTGGGAAAATTACATGGAAAGATAGTGGAGGAGCTGGAATAAAATGGATAAATACCCTGAAGAAGGTGAGTTTGTAATAGGTACTGTAACAGAGATACATCCCTACGGCGTCATAGTTAAACTTGATGAGTATGATAAGGAGGGTATGATCCCCATAAGAGAGATATCTTCCGGATGGGTAAAAAATATAAGAACTCACGTTAAGATGGGGCAGAAAGTTGTCACCAAAGTTCTGAAGGTAGAGCCTTCAAAGAGACACATAAACCTTTCACTGAGAAGAGTAAGCGAACAACAGAAAAAGATGACCATCCAGCAGCATAAACAGGAGAAAAAGGGCAGAAAGCTTCTTGAGTACTTTGCAGAAAAACATAATATCCCAATGAAGGATGTCATTGAAAAGATATCGAAACCTTTAAGTCAGGAGTATGAGTATCTCTACGAAGCCTTTGAAAATGCTCTTATAAACGGAAAAAAAGTTTTTGAAGGAAAGATACCTGAGGAGTATATAGATGATCTCTATGACCTTATACTTTCCACATTTGAACTCCAAAAGGTGGAGGTAAGAGCCAACCTTACAATAGAATGCTATGAACCCAGGGGTGTGGAAGTAATAAAAGATGCTTTAAAGACTGAGGATCCGGAGATAGAGGTGAGGCTTTTGGGATCTCCAAAATACTCCGTGAAGATAACAAGTTCCGATTATAAAACAGCAGAAGCTATTCTCACCGAGTATTCAGATAAGGTTTCAAAATTTATGCATGATCACGATGGGAAGGTAGAGTTTGTAAGGATCAAAAAGTGAGAAAATGAAGATAAGAAAATGTTTTTCGTGTGGAACGTATACCTTCAAACAAGAATGTCCAAAATGCCATTCACAAACATACTACCCCAAACCCCCAAAATTTTCATTGGAGGATAAGTATGGCAAATACAGAAGAAAACTAAAATTGGTGAAAAGAGATGAAGACCGAAATCGTTGAACTTGAAAAAATAAATTTGAAAAATCCAATTTTAATAGAAGGACTGCCAGGCATAGGGCTTATAGGAAAGATAGCTGTGGAATATCTTATATCTGAATTAAAAACAAAAAAATTTGCCGAATTATATTCTCCACATTTTCCACATCAGGCAATCATAGAGAAAGATTCCAGTCTCAGACTTGTAAGAGACGAATTTTATTACTATAAAGGGGAAAAAGATCTTATAATCTTAACAGGCGATACTCAAGTTCATCCCGCAGACTCGTATGGGCATTATGAAGTCGTTCAAAAAATACTCGATTTTTCAGAAAAATATGATGTAAAGGAGATCTATACCCTAGGAGGTTATTCATCAGGGGGTAAAGAAGTTAAAGAGCCAAGAGTTTTGGCTTCTGGAACAGATCAGGAAATAATCAAGAGGGTTTCCAGTATTGATTCCAAATTAATATTCAGAGAAGACATAGGCGCTGCAATTGTTGGTGCTTCAGGACTTCTTCTTGCGATAGGAAGATTGAGGAATTTTAGGGGATTATGTCTCCTGGGTGAATCTTCAGGTTTTGTAATCGATCCAAAAGCTGCCAAATCGGTACTTCATCGCCTGAACAAGATTCTGGGCATTGATATAAGTCTGGAAGGTTTGGAAAAGAAGATAAAAGAAAATGAGGAGCTTATAAAGAAACTCCAGAAGTTTCAGGAAAAAACGATAAAAAAAGAGATGCTCGAAGAAAAAAACAGGGGAATGGAGTATATAAGATGAAGATTGCAGTGGATTTTCATTTACATTCAAAGTATTCTGGCGCAACCTCAGGAAAAATGGAGATTCCTGTAATTTCTAAGGAGGCAGAACTGAAAGGTCTGGACTTTGTAGGCACAGCAGATGTTTTTCATCCTTTATGGCTTTCACATCTAAAAAAAACGCTGGAGAAGATAGAGGAAGGAACTTTTGAGACAGGAGGGGTAAGATTTATAATTACTGTAGAGGTGGAAGACAACAGAAGGATACATCATCTTATTATCCTCCCTTCGCTCTCAAAAGTAAAAGAACTCTACGAAGAGTTTAAAAAATATTCAAGTGATATCGATAAAGATGGGAGATGCCATTTAAGTCTTGGAGGAAACGAGATCGTAGAAAGAGTGAAATCTGCAGAAGGTATTATAGGACCTGCACATGCCTTTACTCCGTGGACTTCAATATACGCAGAGTATGATTCTTTAAGAGACTGCTATAAAGAATATTTTGATAAAATAGATTTCCTGGAACTGGGATTATCTGCGGACACGGATCTAGCTGACTACATCTCAGAATTAAAGAACTTAACATTTATGAGCAACAGCGATGCTCATTCTCCATGGCCTCACAGACTTGGAAGAGAGTTTAATATTTTGAGTGTGGAGGAAAAAACGTACTCCGAGATAGTTAAAGCAATTAAAAGAAAAAATGGAAGAAATTTTGTTATGAATGTCGGTCTCGATCCAAAGCTTGGAAAATACCACAGAACTGCATGTATAAAATGTTTTAAGATATACTCTTTGGAAGAAGCGATAAATAGAAAATGGAGATGTAGTTGTGGAGGGAGGATAAAAAAAGGTGTATATGACAGGATCATGGAGTTAAAAGATAAGGAAAATAATCATCCTGACCACAGACCTCCATATATGAGAATAGCTCCTCTGGCAGAGATAATAGCATTGAAAAGGGGATGCAAAGTTTTTACCAGGGGAAACACTGCAATTTATGAAAAATTTTTGCAAAAATTCAAGAATGAAATAGATGTTCTGGTGAATGTAGAATATAAAGAGCTTGAAGAGATAGATAAGGAGATCGCTGATTTTATTCTGAGTTATAGAGAAGGAAAAATATGTATAACTCCCGGAGGCGGAGGTCGCTATGGCAGTTTGAATATAATGACCCGTGGTCTCGATAACTGGATCATCTAGCTGCTGAGAATATCTTTATAATATCTCTGTTGTGAAGTTTGTAATCTTCAGCTATCCGCATCTTTGTCCTTGCATTTATAGCATAGATAAAATTTTTTCCTATATCTGTGTGGATCTCATAAGCAAGATCATGAGGAGTAGAACCTTTTTTCATAAGATAGGCATCAGGAAGGACATTCCCTTTTTTATCTGTGAAATGGTTTTCATCTTCCACGGGGTAAACTACTATTCTTTCCAGAACATCGAAAATTGCATAGTTCAAGCACTGAACTACCCCTGTATTTCCATACTCATTCAGAACATTTTTTATTATCTCAAGAGCGTGTTTCTGTTTCTCTGTCGTTTTCTCCGACTTTATTTCAAAATCCTCAGAGCCAGGTACATAATCCACAAAGTCTTTCGCCTTTCTGAGAATGAGTTCAGCTTCTGCACTCGTAGGAATTATCTTATACCCGATTTCTTTAAGTCTTTCAAGGTTTTCCTTCGGAGCCACATCCATCTTGTTTGCTGCTATGACTATGGGCTTTGTTACTCTTCTTAAAACAGTGGAGAACTTCTTTAACTCCTCGTCTTTCCATGTATCTGGTTTTTCTGTATTCAGATCGCACTCTCTTAAGGATAGATAGAGATCTTCTTCCTTTATTTCCAAACCCGAAAAATGTTCTGCCACTACCTTTATGAATTCTTCGTGCTGGAGATGTATCCTCTTTGAAAACTTTTTCCAGTTTTTATGAAGAATGTTAAAAAACCACGAGTCTATCTCATTTTCAAGGAATCTCACATCTTCTACGGGATCATGCGTTCCTATTTTACATGGCTTGCCTTCTTCATCAGTACTTCCAGCAGCGTCCACAACATGTATAAGAGCCTTTGCCCTACTTATGTCATCCAAGAACTTATTTCCAAGTCCCCTTCCCTCAGAGGCTCCGGGAACTAATCCCGCAACATCTATGATCTTCACAGGGATCAATCTGATGCCGTCAATGCATTTAGAGTTCTGAGGATTGCAGGTAATATTTAACTCTTTGCAGGGGCACTGGGATGTGACATATGCTACCCCTATGTTCGAATCTATTGTTGTAAATGGGTAACTTGCGATCTCTGCATGTCCCAGGGTGCATGCGTTAAAAAAAGTGGATTTCCCCACATTCGGCTTTCCTACTATACCTACTTCCATATTTTTTATCTATTCTTGATTAATAAAAAGTTTTCTGAGTTTGATAAAAACCTTTAAATTTTGCAGAACCAATGAACTGTGATGTTAGGCGAACTCCTCACAATACTCTCTGCAGTGATATGGGCTTTTTCATCTGTTTTTTACAAAGCGGGTTTAAAAGAAATGAAGCCCACTACCGTAAACACGATCCGTCCTATAGTAGCCTTAATTTTTCTTTTCGGAGTTTTGATAATTACTGGTAATTTCGAAGAAATTTTTGAACTTACTGCAAGAGATCTTCTATATATCGTTTTAGCTACACTTTTTGGACTTGTAATAGGTGATCTTCTTTACATGTTCAGTTTGAGAGCTGTAGGAATTGCCAGAGCTTATCCAATATCTAATACTTATCCTCTTTTTACCATATTTCTGGCAACTCTGTTTATAGGAGAAATAATAAGTTTCAAAGTAATTTTTGGTTCTATCTTGATAATAGTAGCGATCTTTTTAATCTCTGAAAAGAATTTTGATCTTGATATAAGAAGGGGAGTATTATCTGCTATAGGCGCATCTTTCTTCTGGGGAGCTTCTATGACTGCCATGAAACTCGCAATGAGCAGTGTGAGCCCTTTAGTCTTTTCGACTGTAAGAATGGGGATATTTGCCTCTTTCCTTTTGATCTACACCATGAAATATGAAAAAATTGAGTTTCTGAAAATAAATAAAAGCTGGATTTTAGTTGCTATCGGAGGGATTTTGGATCTTGGAGTTGGAATCTTATTGTTTTTGGAGGCTTTGAGGTATATAGATGTTTCAAGAGCAGCCCCTTTAAACGGAACAGCACCGATCTTTGCGATTATATTGGCTGTTATTCTCACGAATGAGAAGATAAGTATGAGGATAATTTTAGGAGTTATTTTATCTTTTATAGGAGTCCTGATTATTTTATGATCTTGATAAAAAAGGATAAAAATAGGAGATATATAGAAAAGTTTTTTAAATAGCTTAACAATAGAGATTAAAAGAAAATAATTATTGAGGGATATAATGGCAACAAGTAAGGACATTGAGATTGAAATTGCCAAGATAAAACAGCAAATAGATGATCTGGCAAGTTCAATGAGGTATGGTGGAGGTAGTAGAGACCTGATTGAGCGACTTGATAAACTGATAGAGGTTTTGAGTGCCGCCGCTATAGAGGAAGAGGAAAAAGGAACTAACAAAATTGACAAATTGATAGAAGCACTAACAGAAGAGAGAGAGGATGAGACAGATGTAGCAATGCAGGAAGTTGCCAGAAGTCTTACTGGGGTCGCGGAGATGATGAGGGAGAATACAGAGCTTTTAAGAGAGACTGTCAAAAAACTGGAAACTCTGCAAACTGGTCTTAAAAGAGAAAAGATAAGTTTAGAAAGACCTTTGGAAAAAACAAAAGAGCCCATACCCGAAGAAATACCTGAAGAAGTTACTGAAGAAACACTGCCAGAAATTGATATGACAAGGAAAATAAGAGGTGTAGATCTCCTGGGAGAGAAAATACAAAAAGAAGAGATCCCTGAAGAAACATCACTTGAAGATATTTTGACCGAAGCTGAAGAACTTGGAATTGATACAGGTTTTATAAAAGAGAAGAGAAAAGTTGGAGGCAGTGTATTACCTTATGCTCTGGGAATAATCTGGCTTTTCCTTGGTGTATTAAAGTTTTTGTCACCTCTGGAGATATCTTTCTTAGCATCAATCAATGACTTCCTGATGGCAGATACTGTCGGGATGCTTTTTAGTATATTTCTTATAGTTACTGGAATACCAATGATAGTTATAGGAATGCAGGGTATCTCGAAGAGAAAAACAAAGATCTTCAATATACTGTCCTATGTAGTAGGAGCACTGTGGATATTTACAGGTGTAATTTTCTTGATGTTTTTGATGCAAGATAAAGCATTGGAGGGGGTCATGCTATTGCCAGTAGCAGGGATAATGCTTGCATCGGGAATGCTGAGTCTCTTCATAGGTATATCCATGTCGCAGAAAAAATTCAATATTTAGGCTTCTTCGATAACTTCAAACTTTTTTCCTTCGTATTTTGTGGTATCCTGAAGTTCTACCGCGACTATCTTGGAGATTCCATCTTTCATAGAGACACCAAAAAGTCTATCTGCTGAAGCCATCATCGCGTCCCTGAGAGTTATAATTATAAACTGAGAGTCTTTTGAAGCTCTTTTTATCATTTCTGCTACTTTTCTCACATTCTCATCGTCCAAATGTGCATCTATCTCATCAAATAGATAAAATGGAGCTGTTTTATACCTCTGGATGGCAAAAACGAAAGCTAAAGCTGTTAACGCCTTTTCCCCTCCAGACATTGCAGCTGCTCTTTTTATTTCTTTACCCCGAGGTTTTGCCTCGATATCTATCCCTCCTTCAAAAGGTTCCATCTCATTTTCCAAAAGAAGATCACCATCTCCCCCTGAGAGTTCAAAAAAGATGCTGGAAAAGTTTTCTGCTATCTTGTTAAATGTATCCATAAAAACCTCCTTCTTTCTATTTTCCACTTTGTCTATAAACTTCAAGACAGCTTCCTTTTCTTTTAATATCTTTTCATACTTTGTTTTTAGAGTGAGATACCTTTCCTCAGTAGTTTCATATTCTTCAATCGCCATCATATTTATAGGCTCCAGACTCTCTTTCTCCCGTTCCATTCTCTTTATTCTAAAATCTAGCCCCCTAATATCATCTATTATCTCAGTTTTTTCATAAAACTCCGCTTCTTCTGAGATTTCTTCTATCTCATTTTTAAGATCCTGCTTTTTTTGTTCCAATAAACTTATTTTAGTCTGTAAATTCATTATTTTTTTCTCACATTCTTCTTTCTCTTTTCTTATACCATTTATCTTTTCTTTATTTTCTGATTTCCTGTTTTTTATCTTTTCTAACTCCTCCTTCTTTGATTTTGCATTGTTTTCAATTCTGTCAAGATCATCCTGGACTTCTTTCAAAGATATTTTATAT
>Ga0180301_10004817_pt1 | contig 10404 bp, 5 predicted proteins | sample GuaBasSediGuay16_FD_121797 | JGI IMG/M metagenome (GOLD analysis project Ga0180301, IMG submission 121797) | Subseafloor sediment microbial communities from Guaymas Basin, Gulf of California, Mexico - Guay16, Core 4569-2, 12-15 cm | ecosystem: Environmental > Aquatic > Marine > Hydrothermal... | reverse complement strand
CAGGAAGCCCCCGAGGTTCATGAGGGGCTTCGAGGCTCTGAGGAGGTTCGGCGGGATATGGGAAGCCCCACAGCACGCCAGGCAGAGAATCCTGAACTTCTACGCCGAGAAGTTCGGCGTGCCTGGAGGCAAACCCGCGGCTAACAAAGCCAAGATAAGCTACGACGAGAAGACGCTCTGCCTAAACGTCCCCCTGGAGACCAGGATATATGATCTTAGGAGCTTGGAGATCGAGGAGCTCATAACAATGGAGCAGCTCTACCTAGAGCTTCTGAAGCGGATACCTAGGAAGGCCCGGAAGGCGTATCTGGGGGGCGGCTATGTCGGGCTCATAGACCCAGAGAAACCCAACATAGTCTGGTACTATGTTGGTTGGAGCACTCTTGTTCCGAGGGTTCCCGTCGGAATATTTGTCTATGATAGGGAGAGCGGGGAGATAGTTGCTGGGCCGAAGCACCCCCTGGAGATCATATGGGAGGAGGGGCTGGACGAGGAGTACCCAGCAGCAAACCTCGTGAGGAGGGAAGACCTGTACAACCCGGACAGCCGCCTCTACGACCGCGCCCTTGTAGGCCACATATACGGGACTTATCCAGGGGAAGCTGTGTTCTCTGTGACTGTCAGCCTCATGAGGCTTGCTCCTCGTGATCTGGGTGAGAGGAAGAGGCTCGGCCTCCCACGTGGTACTAATTGGAGTTTTCCTTTTAAGCTTGATTTGGATCTCCGCGTCCGTGGGTATGTTTCCAGGTTTTGGTTTGGTGATGTTGAGGCTGTCTTCGCCCATAGTGAGATGGGTTTTAGGGGGCGCTACGCCTGTCTGGGCTGCGGGGTTCTTGCTCAGGTTTCCATGGTTTTCCCCTACGACCCGTTTGATGATAGGCATATTGGTGGTGCTGTTCTGCTCTCGAGGGACCTCAGGGTTCTGAGGGTTTTCGATGCGATCCGCTTCGAGGAGTGGTTCAGAAGTGAGTACGGCTTTGTGGGCAGGGAGTCCTACTACGTTGGTGTCTCCTGGAAAAGGGCTGCTGTCTCTCCTGATGGTGGCCGCATTTTTGTCCCCGTGAGGGTTAAGGATCTTCGCTCTAAGGAGGAGTGGCTCTATGCCTTCATAAGTGATTGGTCTGGGGGCCGTGTTAGGGAGGTTGGGTGCTGGGAGCGGTCTCGGGTTGACCGCTCAGCTATTGTTCCTCACTGGTCTACATGGGTCTAGCATCCTAGTAATTTTAAGTAGAACTTGAGTAATTATGTTGATGAGCGAGCACCGATGACGGGGTTGTCCCAGAGGGAAGTCGTCTGCAGGATGCGGCCCGTGGCGTGCGGGCCGAAGCCCCGATGAGCTGGGTGCCGAGGCGGAGCGTCTCCGCTGATGGGTGCCCGTGGGAGGGGATGATATGTGTGATGAAGGGTAGGTATTCCTTGTCAAATATAACTGAATTTGGGAATACCTACCCAAAGTGAAACGCCTTAGGGTGTGTTCCCGTATGATTATGCAACGAGGTTCGATGGAGAAAATATTGGATGCGCTTAGGAGAAAATCTGAGGAGCACTTTTTGAGGTTATCGCTTGAGGATAAGTATCTTCAGTTTCTTTTTCTTTGGTTTCTACTAGGCCCATGGAATAGCAAAGCCGAGTTTAGTAGCCATATAGATGAAGTGTTTAATAGATATGTAAATGGAAGATCTGATGGGAATCGAGAGCATATATGTAGTGGGATCGCTGATCTTATAATAGATTCTGAGGGGCTTATTTTCGATATTTTGGATGCGAAGGCCCAATGCGTTCGGACTTCCTTATACTACTTATTGAGCTCCAATCTTAAAGAATTTATTCAGACATTGAAAAAAGTCCCACGTAGTATTGCGTTTGAATTCATTATGGAAAATTTTTCGGCGCTATTAAAGACGCTAAGGCAACTTCTAAGGCCTAAAAATGGTGTAATATACGGGAAATCAACAATAATTTTCCGTGAACTTGCTAGCGTTGTCATTAATATACTAAGGCCTAATAAGGGAGCCTACGAGAGATTTGTTGAACATCTTAAGCGGATACTAATGGCATACTTAAACATGATAGTTAGGAGTATAATGGATGGATATATTAAAAGTTGTCAAGATGCCCTCAACCTATTCCGCTTTGTTTTAGAACCGTCTGAATTTTGGGAGTTAACATGGTCTCTGTTTATTGATGTTCTTAGGAGAAATTATGCTTCTCTTAAAACCTTCATAGGTAGCTGCCTCGGGGAATTAGAAACTATCATCAGCTTTTTACGGTTATGTCCAGTAGGTCTTAAGAGGCAATTTCTTGGAATATTTCCAAACAGCCACATCGTGAGTGTATTTAGGAAGACAACTCACGAAGAGTTTCTTAAAAAGATCTTAATGAAGATTGGCCTTACTTTTGAGGATGCATGTATTCTCTTTGTGGAATATGTAGGCTATACTAAGAAGATACTAAAGAATTTTATCTTAGAAGCTCTTAAGAAGCCCTTCGAGACCCTGAGCATATATATAAATGATTGTATCCTCTGTCGTGGATACGCCGGAGTTATTGAGACCAAGGGTACTTTCCCGCTAGAATGTTTCGAAAGAATTTTTCTGTGGGATATCGAAGCGGAGAACGTTCCTTGGGTACTTAAATTGCTCTTCGAGATCGATAGTTCCCTAACGAGTGTCATTCTTAAGCCAGAGAACTTTTTCAAACTCAGTTTCTATTACCTAAAATGGTGTGATGTTAGAGTTATTAAAGAAACTTTATGGCCATACATAATAAAGATGCTTAAGAGTCTACACAGAGGGCTTGATAGGGAAGCGGTAGAGGGGCTTCTCCGATTTCTCTTAAGGATACCAACTGAGCTTTTCGATGAGATGATTTTGGACAGCGAAATCGTCGCTAATATTGGCGTTGTGATAAAAGACTATCTCATAGACTTGCATAAGATTTTCTCTAAGGATTTCGAAGTTCCTAGCATTACTAGTAACTTTGCTCAGAGAGTTCTTTATAAATGTAGGCTCCTTGAGATACTCTACAGGAATTATCAATTGGATGTGGAAAATATGCTCCTCCAAAAAATCCGAGAATATAACTGCGAAGCATTCTGGTGTGCCATTGAACTGGCTAAAAAACACAATGAGTTCCACAGCATTCTTAGGAACTTTCTCATCAGCTTCATCAAGAATGACCTAGATGCGATGATGTTCATAGGGATCCTTGATAGGCCATTTAAAGACGGTGGGGGCAATTTTGATTTATTTAGAAGCTTCCTAGAATATTCTCCTGAAGTGGTTTTGAAGCTCAAGCATAAGCTGAGTATTGTAGAATCAAAACTTGCGGGGCATATCGAGGGTTATTCTCTTCTGGTTATATCTCTTCTCATGAGACAAGGTGAAGAATTTAGAGTACTTATCGAAAATATTGTCCGCAATAAGTGTCTTCTGGCTAAAACCTTCAGATTAATAGACGAGTTGTTAGAAGACAATAGTATTTGTTCAAACCAAGAATATATGGAGTCACTTCTGATAATGCTCCTCAAGGTTCTTACTAGTATAACGCCCGAATTAATACTAGCACCTCACAAAGATTCCCAGGGGGTATGTGCTGATAATCTTCTGGAATTATTTACAGAAACTTTGGGGCGTGTAGCCTATAGAATTCTGCACTATAAACAAATATTACCAAAAGACATAAGAAATGCACTTAGTAGTGTTCTCGGCAAACTTATTGAAGAAATGTCGACCCAAACTTTTATACGATTTCTTTTATTGTTCTTGGATCGGCGATGTAATTATATCCACCCTATAATAGCATTTTCATTGCTAAGTTTGAGGGTTCGTGAAAAAGTCATCTTTAAGCTCTGTAGTATTTCGCCAGAAGAACTCATAGGATTAATCGAATATGTGTGGGGGTTAGATGGTGATTACCCGTACTGGTTGATTCTTATCGTAACACATATATCCCCAGAGTCGACATATAAATCTATCATAGGTGCTCAATTTAACCAGTTGCTTCAACTGCTCAACATTATTAATTGGCCAAAATGCATGGGAGAGAAAATTGTCGATATTTTGAGGGATGTGCTAGAATATCGTATTGTAATGGCACCACCAGATATACTTCTCAAAATAATAAGGGCACTTCGATTAGAAGTTTTTCCTCTGCTTATAGATGCTATAGATCGTAGTCTCGAAAACTTCGACGAGAAAATCCCAACAACGATCTTGAAAAGAATGTTTGAGCATATTTATTGGATATATGCGAGGAATATATTCAATCGAAAGGGCTTCCAGAATTCCATAGAGATATTCCTAAGAAAAGGGGATATACCCACACTTGCATCTATTCTTTCAATGTACGCCGAAAAAGAAGAAGCTTTTAAAGAATTGGCAGATATTATTGTGCAAAAAATCCTTAAATTTAAGAACTATAGCACTATGCTATATTCACTAATAGCCATGACTTATAGGAAATCCGTACGAAAAAATGCAAGGAAGAAGAACATCATAATAGATACGTTTTATTCAATATTTTCAAAGAAATATGATTTATTCCCAATGATACCTCGATTCCTAAGATCCATAAAACAGATAGAACAACAATACACAAAAAGGAAGATAATCCTAAGAAATATAGAGTGGTATAAAAATAGAAGCTTTTGGGATGGCATAGCGCTTCTACTTAGAAGCAATATATGTAAAGAATACTTAGTAGAAATTCTAAATGTGTTGGGGGCATATCGTGCATACCAGAAGATCGCAACAATACTTGATGATCTTAAATACGACTTTCAGGCTCTCTCAAAGGCACCTGTAGTTCTCTGTAAAACGTTGTTAGACTGCGTTCATAGTTATTATCAAAACAGGCCGTTAACCTTCAGGATTACTGTAAGTGGAATATATGTGTTGGCTATGGTGGTCCATGCATTATCAAGTAAGAACATAAAATTTGAGACAAAGGAGTTCATAACGAACATCAATGTGTTGAGAAGTGCATTAGTAACATATCTATCTTACGACGAAATACATAACAAAAGCTTCTATAAAGCGTATATATGGTTAACATTAGAACTATTAAGAAGCTGCAAGAAATACAACGTTGAGCTAAGTGACTTTGAGCTAAACATATTAAGAATAGCTTCACAAGATACAAGTTCAGTAACACTTACCACAAAGATCCTAGAAATCCTCTGTTATGTGGTGGAATCAAAAAGAAAAATAAAACTTAGGCAGATATTAGAGATCGTGGAGAATATCAATCAAAAATTCCCAAATTCTACAAACTGGGTATTTCTAAAGACAAAATATAGGCTACTTAGCTATGTAGCAGAAAAATATAGCGCTAAAAAATGGCTTCTAAGCGAACTTGAGTTCATCTTATCTCACGCAAACTATAATAAAAAACAGAGAGGTTGGGTTTCTGCATTAGCCGAACTTATACGATTAGCAGGGAAGTTATATGAGCGTAGGATGATAGGTGTAAAAAGCATAGGAGAACTATTAGAGAAAATACATACACTGGAATGGGTCGGGCAAATAATTAAGAGAGAAAAAAACTGGAATATAATTATGGTAAAAACAATACCAACAAACTTCCTAGAGGAAATTCACGTTAGTGTCTTAGACCTACTAAAGCAGTTAGCAGAAAATAAAGAGAAAAATATCAATTATTCTACGTTTTTACAGAAGGTAATGGAGCCTAAAATTGTTCCTAGGGCAGAAATATTGATCGAACTCCTCGACGTACCATTAACGGTCGAAAAAATTGTAGAATACGAAAATGTCTATAGAAGCCTCTACGATAGAATCATAGACATAATATCCGTGGGACTAAAAAATGGCGTACTTAGCCCACAAATAATGACGATGATGATCGATAAGCTCCTTAAGGGTTGTATCCAAGAAGCACTAAAGATTGAAAAAAAATTTGGGCTTGAAGTAGAACAACTTAAAGACAGCGTTTTTCATCGGACTCTTGAGCTCCTAGGAAAGCTTCTAAAATCAATTCCGAGTCCAACACAGATAAAACAACTTGAAAAAACCATAGAAGCAATATTTGAAAAATACGAACGGTCTTTCAAAAGAAGCACGAAAGTCCCCAAAAAAACGACACAGGTACATGGCGAAGGTTCTTCTCTCACATGTACAAGTATTCTCGAGAAAATTCATTTTATTAAAATGGCGACAAGGCGAATAATAGAAGAAATATCAAAAGGACGGGCCCCACCCATAGAAGAACTAAAAGAAATGTTAACAGACATGAACATCTATAAGTACATGTTGAAACAGGCTATAGAGCAAAACGACAGAGTTATTGTGTCCCTCGAAGCTGATATGAGGTACGATTATGAAGAAGAGTGGGAAGAAATAGATTTTCAGGTAGACACAGGCATACATATCTGTAGCTCTACAGAGAAATTATATGAGAGAACAATTAGTAGAATACATGTAGGAAGAATAGCAGACTCCATTACGTGGGTAGATAGGGCAGAGAGGGAAAGAGAGGAAATGATACGGGAACTCGCAGACAATTACTTAAAAGCAACTTTAGACATAATAAAAGAACTACTAGGTGAGGCGACAAAAATATTGGAAAGAAACATAAGAAAACTAGACCCCCAAATAACACTCCATATAGAGAAGCAGACCTACAAAGAAAAACCTGAAAGGAATCCCTATGGTATCGACGGTGAAAGAGTTACGCTTACTGAATACACAACAATAGAGATTGTCGCCAGAAAAAATGCGGAGGAAAAAATGCGAATACCTGTCGTGGAAATCTCAAAAACAATAGAATGGATATACTGCGATGCAACACCTGCATTTTTCCCCTCAAATTACTGCATTAGAATCACAATTCTCTGCTCAAACATCAGATCGCCCCCCATCCAATATAAGTAATAAAACCCATAACAAAGATGCAAAGCCTTCCAACCAAAAACTCACAGGATACTCCTCTAAGCGAGAGTGAATCGAACTTTTATTAGTTTTTAATGCCACCACAGCCCCCTCAGCCCTAACCCATTGGCTCGCTTTCGAAAAACAACCTGCCCTGTATCGCTTCGCGATGTGGATACACCCCGTAAAAAATATGAGGAGGCGGATTGAGCTTTAAAAACAGATTTTTGGTCTGTATTCCAGTTGGTACCGCCACATACCCACGCTTGGGCCTCGAGCCCGGATCAGCGTGGAAACGGTACCAACCAAAACTATGCAGAATTTCCTACTTCTTAATGGATGACGCGAGGTTTCACTTGGCCCCTAGAGGCCGGGAAAAAACTTGCTGACACCCCACTTCGAAGAGGATAACTAGGCAAAACCTGTAGGGGAAAATGATCTCCAAATCGCTGTATAGCGGGGGTTTTCGCTCTGCTACAGGTTGGTGTCTCCTATGGCAGATGTGGACAAGGTCACAGTCGTTAGCAGTTTGGATATTCATAAGAAGTCTGTCGTTAGCAATGTCTTGAATGTCTTTTTGATAAAAATGAGAATAAGTTCACCGCCGAAAACCGTGCTGTCAGGCGAGTTCCACGCACTCTTACTGGTTTAGGAGACCTAGTGGTCTTTCTGAGAGAGTTCAACGTCCATACCGTCATTATGGAGTCTTCCGGCCCGTACGGCCTAATGGTCTACTACTTCCTAGAGTCTGAGGGATTCGATGTATGGATGGTTCTGGCCCAAGATAACAAGTCTAGAGGCGGCAAAAAGACTGACATCGAAGATGCTAAGAGATTGGCTCGGACTTTGTTGCTGGCTCGATTAGAGCCTATAAGCTTCCCTCAGATCCTAAGGTTAGGGCACTGAGAACTTATGTTAGGGCTAGGAAGAAGCTCGTTGACCAGTTGGTGACCCTCAAGAATATGATCATCAAGACTTTTGATGAGGCGTGCATCGACATAAAGAGTGTCTTTAGTAGCCTTGGTAAGGGTTTTCTAGTGTTTCTTGAGGGCTACCTGAAAGGTGATTCTTTGGATAGGATTATCGGGAGGTGGCCTAGACTGGGCAATAAGCGGGAGATGTTAGAGATGATCATGAAGACGAGACTCAGCGAGGCAAGTCTGGCTTCTCTAAGTTCATACCTAATGATCGCGAAGACGATAATGAAGGAAATCAAGAAACTAGACGCCCATATCGAGAGCTTGCTGGTTGGGTTTAGCGATGAAGTCAGATTACTGCTAACAGTCCCAGGGGTTGGTCTTAAGAGTGCTGCTGTCATCCTGGCTGAGATAGGTAATATTAAGCGCTTTACTTCTGCCAAGAAGCTCGCTAGTTATGCTGGTCTTGTCCCCACGGTTTACCAGTCTGGGGATGAAATTATCTATGGCAAGCTTAGGAGTGAATGCAATAGGAGGCTTAGATGGATCTTATATGAGGTGGCTCTCAACGCTGTCAGGGTCGGTCCTTGGTTGAGGTCGTTCTACGAGAGGCTTATCGCTAGGGGGAAGAAAAAGAAGCAGGCTCTTATCGCTGTGGCTAGGAAGATCGCCGCTAGTATTTGGCATATTCTTACAAAGCGTGTGCCTTGGAAGGAGGCTGTTCGGAGACATGTTCGTATGCCTAAAAAGCATAGGGTGCCGAAGGTTACAGTTCGCGAAGCTTTGAGGATTTTGAGGGAGGCTGGCTACATCGTCGTTAAAGCTAAGGGTGGTCTGTAGGCTTTATTTACTGTCCCTAACTCCCATGTTGTCCCTGAGACATGTAGTGTCTCTGAGGGTGATGACTTTGTAGGTCTCGTTCAGTCTAACTCTGTCTGAGTGAGCATATTTTTTAGGGGAACAGAAACAGCAGTGTCAGCAAGATGAGGTTTTTCTCATTTTACCCGCCACTAAATATTACTCACCGCGCCGATTTTGCTCACTTTTGCTCAGTCTTGCTCAGTATTTTCTGGTTGAAAGCCTCAGCGTCGCCAGCTAGATCCAACAGAAACACCGTGTGTTTGCTCAGTTTTGCTCAGTCTTTTTTCTGAATTTTGCTCACTTTGCTCAGTTTTGCTCAGTATTTTCTGGCTGGCAACCTCATTGTCGTTAGCTAGATTCGACAGAAACTTCGCATTTTTTTTCTCAAATGCTCAGTCTTTGCTCACTTTGCTCAGTTTTGCTCAGTCTTCTCTGGCTGGGAGCCTCAACGCCATCTGTTACGTTCAACAGAAATGACGTGTTTTTGCTCATTTTGCTCGGTCTTGCTTACTCTTGCTCGATTCTGCCCAGTTTTTTGTGGGATACACCCCATGTTACTCGCATCGCTATGCGTCCTGCACATTCGAGAAATCGGCATGCATTCCGTGTCGCATCGCGTTTTGTACATTCGAGTTGTTCCCTGTTTCCGCCGTTGGCTTGATGCAGGTGTTGCTTCCCTTCTGCTTCTTCTTCCGGTGGCCTTTCCCAAGAATATTAGCAATATCCCTAAGATGAGAATCTTGAAGCTTTTTAGAAAGAAAAAATTTCATCTTCATTAGAGATTTTTGCCTATTTAAGGGCTCTTTTTAGGGCTTCCGTCACTATTCTGAGGAAGTCTTCTCGACTATTCCTCGCGAAGAATTTCTCTAGTGTTGCCAAAAATTCAGCTTCTAAAGCATCATATTCCTCTTCCCTCCACCGCCAAATAAACAATGGAAAACCGAAAACCTCAAACATTCTGATATCCTCGGCTTTTGGGGGATCCCTAAGGTACTTTACTAATTCGATTGTGTTGAGCAGTCCATAGCCCATATGAAGCCAAAATTTGATAGCGTTTAGATCCTGCGGAAGAACCATAATGTATGCTGCATTGTCCCTAGCCCCTATGTATTGTTCTGCTGCCCTTATGAGTTCCTTACCAATACCACGACCCCGGAACTCTGGCTGAACAAAGATCTCCTCAATCCAGTACGCCCCCTCTCTTTCGCTAATCCTCACGAACCCAGCGGGGGCATCATCGATGAGAGCAATAAAGAACTTATCACCCCTCTTGAGAAAACTCTCCACATCACGTCTATAATCGCTAATATCTCCACACGGTAAACCTTATTTGCTCCTCAACTCCTTATAAAACGAGTAATAGAGAGCTACGATAGTACCCTTCGATACACTAGACTCATCAACAATCTGTATTCTCAATTCTGTTCACCTCCTAAAAACAGACATGACGTGACTAAAGAGTTCCATAGTTAAAATGCATAATTCCACATTTACAATGAACATACCAATATTAGTCTTTCTACATATTTTTGTCCGAATCTTCACTTGGAGAGATTACTTAAATTTCGTGAATCTGATTTGGAAATATGTACGGCAAAAACAGAAAAAGGAAAGGAAACGCTCTCAATATCGGTGTCGGGGAAGGCTCTCTCAAGCTACCTATCCCTATTCTCTGCACTCTCAACAGCGATACCCACGGGAAAAGCATTCAACCCAACATGGTTCATAAGCAGAATATT
>Ga0180301_10004816_pt1 | contig 10404 bp, 10 predicted proteins | sample GuaBasSediGuay16_FD_121797 | JGI IMG/M metagenome (GOLD analysis project Ga0180301, IMG submission 121797) | Subseafloor sediment microbial communities from Guaymas Basin, Gulf of California, Mexico - Guay16, Core 4569-2, 12-15 cm | ecosystem: Environmental > Aquatic > Marine > Hydrothermal... | reverse complement strand
TGTTCAACATCTCTATATATGTCGCTTAGCTCCGTTATGGTCATTCTGGCTATCAAATCCCCCTCATAACCCATGGATCTTAGTTTCCTTGCTGCAGCAACAACCTTTTTATAAACTCCTTTACCTCTATGGTAATCAGTTATTTGTTCTATGCCATCGATTGATAGTAAAATCGCATCCATTTGAAGCCAATAATCCCTTGGAAGCCTATCGATTAAGAGGCCATTTGTTTGAATGACAAAGTGTTTGGCGTTTATTCTATTCATTACCTTTATTATCCACTGTGCGTTGAGAAGGGGTTCTCCACCGTAGAAGGCTATTATAAGATCTTTGATGTCGCATAGAAAGTCGTTCAAATCGTTAATCGTGTACTTAATATCTGAAGGAACTAGATTTTCTGGAAAGCTGCCACCGCAGTAACTGCACTTTAAATTGCATTTGCCTGTTGTTAATATGTAGCATAACATTTTAAGTCACATCGCAGGTCTTTTGGTGTTGTTGAGGAATCAGCATCGGGGTTGAAGCTCATCGGTTGCCTCGCAAACCTACCCTTTCATCATCCATAGATACACTTTTCTTATACCTTGCCTTAAATTTAATGGGTCTTATTGTGTGGAGGCTTTTAGTGACAACTGATGTTGGAAAGGAGCAATGGACATGGTGGGAGATATTAGACACCATATTTCCCTATGATGCTAATGTTTACGTTCGAATTTTTAACAGAAGAGGAGTTTTGCTTGTATGGTCTCAATTGCCAGGTAATCAATTAATGAAGTTGCTCATGAATAGATTGACTAGGGCTTATAAGCTTGTGCAGTTCGATGATTGTTGTCCGGCGAGGCTAAGGGATATCATTTTCACTGCAAAGAGGCTTGTAGGAGGGCTTAGAGATATAAGCATTGAAAGTGAAGTGCGTGGAGACTATTTAGGCATTAATGAGAAAGAGCTTACGGACATTTTAATTAGGGAGCTTAATTGTCTTGGAGGCGAAAAGAAGTTAATGGTAGAGGTTGTTTGGGATATTGTAGGCCTATCTCTTTCAAGTAGAAGTGAGGGAGTTTTAAGGACCAAGCGAACCGGTTAGTTTAACTTTGTTTTTATTTATGAGCTTATATTGAGATGAGAGGTGTAGCATTATAGTGAAGCCGCATGGGGCTCGACCATGAGCATAGAATACTCCAATTTTACTTTTGAGAAAACGGTATTCAAAAATGAAAGAGCCTTATCATTTGAATATGTACCGCCACATTTACCCCATAGGGAAAAGCAGCTGAAGATCATGATGAGCTTTTTTAAATATATGGTTGATGCGGAGGAAGGAGGTTTCTGCCAAAAGGCTCTATTAATTGGACGCGTTGGAACAGGCAAGACTGCTACCTCTAGACTTTTTGGTAGATTTTTAGAGAAAGAGTTGGAAAAGAGGGGTAAAGACCTTAAATTTGTGTATGTTAATTGTTATCGTGAGAGGACCCTTTTTCTTATAGGTCAAAGAATTATGGAGGCACTGGCACCATCGCTTCCCAGCAGAGGATTATCGCCTCAAGAGCTTCTTAAGATGATAATTTCATTGCTTGAAGAGAAAGGTGCTTCAGTGATCTTAGTGCTTGATGAGGTGCATTATTTCGTAAAAGCCGCGGGACAAGACTCTCTTTACAATTTGCTTAGAATTCTCGAGGGGTATGACGAGAGCAAAGTTAAGATGGGTTTGATCTTAATATCAAGAGGGAAGGAGTTCATTTATGAGTTAGACGATGTATTGAGGAGTAGCTTGACTAGAAACGTAATAGAGTTTGAACCTTATACCTCAAGTCAATTAATGACTATCCTTCAAGAAAGGGTTAAACTAGCATTTAGAGAAGGAACAGTGTCATCAGAGGCTTTAGAGGTCATAGCCGATAGCATTGGGGTTGATAGAGGAGGAAGTGGTGATGCAAGATTAGCCATAGAGCTGTTATGGCGGGCCGGCAAAATCGCCGATATGAGAGGGAGAGGAGAGGTAACACCTGATGATGTGAGGGAGGCAAGCAGCTTTATTCACCCAGCTATTAGAGCTGAAGAGCTAAGAAGTTTACTAACACACGAGAAAATTGTTCTTCTCTCCATAGCTAAAGAGCTGAAGAAGGGAATGGCTTATATAAAGATGGGAAACCTCGAGGAGAAATACCGAAGTGAATGTGAACTTTGGGGTGTTAAAGCTAAGAAGCATACGCAATTGTGGAAGATTATCAAGAACTTAGAGAAAATGGGTTTTATAACGACTAAGGCAGCAAGTATTGGAAGGGGGAGGACGACGTTAATAGGTCTACCGATGATCCCGGCATTTCTGCTTGAAAGAGAGATATCAAAGCTCCTTGCTGAGGAGATTGGAGGAATGAAGGCTTGAATATAGAGAACGTGCTTGGTTCTAAAGCTAAGATTAGGATATTGAAAGTGTTAATTGATAAAGAGGAGCTCAATATAACCGCTATTGCGAGAGAAGCTGAAATAAATCATAAAACAGCTCTACGTCATCTAGAGGAGTTGAAGAAGACAGGTATAATTACGGAAAGAGTGTTTGGAAGAGTAAGAGTATTCAGAATTAACTCAAAGGATCCAAGAGTTGAAACTTTAAAGATGCTGTTTAAATCTCTTGGTGAGAAGGCGTGAAGGTAAGAATGATAGATATAACGAGTAAGAACGATGTCTATAGAGAGGCTGAGGCTGAAGGCTTCATAAAGCTAAAGCGTGAGACTATAGAGAGAATACGTAGAGGTGACGTGGAGAAAGGTGATGTTTTTTCCGTTACTAATACTGCCGCTATACTAGCGGCTAAGAAAACAGCTGACCTACTACCATTATGTCATCCTCTACCTTTGACTAATGTCTCCGTAAAGATCGAGGTAGAAGATGAGGGCGTTAGGGTCAAAGCTTCAGTCAAAACAGTGGGAAAAACTGGTGTGGAGATGGAGGCCTTAGTTGCTGTTGCAATAGCACTTCTTAATATATGGGATATGGTTAAAAAATATGAAAAGGATGAAGAGGGGCAATACCCCTACACAGAAATTTCAAAGATAAAAGTAGTAAGCAAGGTAAAGAGGGAGTTGAATGAGTAAAACTGTTGATGAGCATAAGAAAAAGGCTCCACAGCGAGTCTCTTTTTACGTCATTGTTACTAGTGATACGCTTTATAACATGATGAAGAGAGGAGAGAAAATTGAAGACGAAAACGGATTGAGGGTCATGAAAATCGTAACAGCAGAGGGTCATGAGTTCAAAGGTAGATCTATAGTTCCTAATGACCCTATTGCGATAAAACAGGAAATTCAAAGGGTTATAGAGACTTTAAAGCCCGACATCATAATAACCACTGGCGGTACAGGATTGGGGAAAAAGGATGTCACAATAGAAGTCGTGGAAGAGCTGCTCGAAAAGAGAATTCCCGGTTTTGGAGAGCTACTGAGGTTTTTGAGTTATAATGAAATAGGCAGCGCGGCAATGCTAACAAGAGCTATTGCCGGGATCTATAAGGGAACTGCGATATTCTCAATGCCCGGCTCGCCTCATGCTGTCGAATTAGCTTTAAAGAGATTGATAATTCCGGAAGCTGGGCATATAGTCATTCATATGAGGAGATAATAGGTGTATACTATTATTGGCATCGTAGGCTCTAATAGAGAGAATAGATTAAAGTTGTTATCTCAGCTCGCTGATAGGCTTTCAAAAGAGGGCTACAATGTCATATCAATAACGCGTGAAGAAGGAAGTGCAAAGTACTCTGATAGGTCGATTAGTGTCAGCATAACTGATTGTTCAACATTCATTAAGGCTGGGTTTAAGCTAGGCCTAAATGAAATTAAAAGTTTAATTGCTGGCAAGTGGCGCTTAATAATGGTTGAAGGGTTAAAGACCAACAACTGCATATTGGCTGCATCATCAATAAGTGACATCGAAGAATATGGTGCTCACAGCATGGCTATAGTACCTTTTACGAATGAGATAAGGAGAAATCATGCACCGCAAGAGGCAAAAATAGTAGATGTTGATGGTGCAATTGCAGTAATTTTAAATAAAATGCTGAAGGAAATCCTGAGTATATTAGCTCAACAAGATTGTGGCGAGTGTGGTTATGGTAATTGTCAAGAACTTGCTAAAGCTATAGCCAGAGGAGAGGAAACACCGTTCAAATGCGTAAAGAAGAAAATTCCTGTTAAGATTATGGTTAATGGAGATCACATTCAATTAAATCCCTTTACAACTAAAATGTTCGCTGAAGTGATAAAGGGACTTCTATCAATATTGAAGGGTGTTCCAAGAGAGATACGCAATGTTACCATTGAGATAAATTTTGATTAGCCTTGTTTTTTGAGGAAGGCTTCCATGGATTCATCTAGGTTAAGCCATTTGGAGATTTCACGTTTGGCTAGACCTGGAGCTTCGTATATCACGTGGATGAATGGTATCATTTCTGTACTTGCCTTTCTCTTGGATAGATGACACTTAGCGGCAATTTTTTCGCATATCGATTCTCTGATGGTCCTCATTTGCTTAGCTTTAGCCATGAGGAGGAGCTTCTGAGGGAAACCGTATTTAGTGAACTTGTACGGCTTCGTCTTTGCCATTGCCACGCCAGCAGTCATAAAGTCTATGACGTGTTTAAGCAATTCCCATTTTTGCCTTCTCTTCATTCTCCCTAGGAAGATGTCAGCTCTCGCTAAGTAATAGTAAGCCTTGGCTAGTTCTTCAGGATCTGTATATTGTCTTGGCAAGTTTTCGTCTATCCATAGCATGAGGGTTTCATAGTCTAAGAGTGATGCATTTAAGACATTTCTAGCATCATCGCATCTCTTTGCGGAGAATAGCATTCTCAAGACGTCAAATGCCTGGTATTGTCTATTTCTGGCTCTAAGCCATGATACATCGTTTACCGTTAGGCGCTTTTTACCTTGAGCAGCTGCTTGTAGGTCATTAACGGCGGATCTCATGTCTCCTTCGGATAACTCGGCGATTATTTTTAGTGCTCTTTCATCAGCTATTATACCTTCTCGAGCGCATATTTTCTTTAAGTGCTTTATTATCGAATATGTTCTTAAACGCTTAAACTCAATCATGATTGATACGTCTCGAAGCGGTCTTAATTTTGGATCCCATGGATCGTTAGCTGCCATTGCTATAGGAACTCTTGACTCCTTGACGAGACCTACTATTGCTCCTATGCCTCCTCTATCTTCAGTTCCAGTTAGACCATCGACTTCATCTAAAAAAATGAGCTTGCCTTTAGCACCATAAAGGCTTATTGTCTGTGAAGATTGCCCAACAAGCCTTTTGAGAATGCTCTCTGTTCGTGTATCGCTAGCATTGAGCTCTATTAGCTCATAGTGAAACTCATTGGCTACAACCTCTACTAAAAGTGTTTTGCCTACGCCTGGTGGACCGTAGAGTAAAGCGGCTTTTTCTCCAGGTTTCCAGTTTTTGAGCCATGAGACGAACTTGTCTACGTAATCAGCTTCACCTACTATCTCCTTTATTTCAGCTATTGAGCGAGGTTTATGCTTCTCAGTCCATGGTACGTGATAAGGTACTGACATGGCTTAACCCGCCGTTTTCTTGCCTAGTCTAGCTAATTGAGCGAGAAAAGCCGTAAGCTGTATGTCTTCGTTAGCTCCTTCAACAAGCCTGTAATCTGTTTCTGCTACGAGATCTTCAATTTCAACCTTCATGGGTTCAGGTATGTCAAGCCTAAAGACTTCTGTGTGTATTTGTCTTATTATGTCTGCCCCTGATAAGCCATAGTTTATCATTAATTCGTATACTTTTTGTCTTGCTGCCATGACATCTCCTTTAAGTGCTAATTTGAGCATTTCGTGGACCTCCGTGGGTCTTGCCTTGCCAGCAACTTTGTAAACAGTTACGTCGTCAACTGGTCCTCCATACGCGGCTGCTGCTTGAAGTAAGTTTATGGCTCTTCTCATGTCTCCTCCAGCTACATACCATATCGCTTCAAGGCCTTCTTGCGTTAAGTTAATGCCCTCTTGTGCCGCGATGAACTTAAGCCTCTCTGCAACATCCTCTTTTGAAAGCATTGAAAACCTGAATATCGCGCAACGTGACTGTATTGGCTCTATGATTCTTGAGCCATAGTTTGCTATCAATATGAATCTCGTGGTTCTCCAGAACATCTCCATTATGCGTCTGAGGCTCCATTGAGCTTCGGATGTCATGGCATCACATTCATCCAGTATTATCGTCTTGAACGGTACATCGCCTAGTGCTACGGTTCTTGCGTAATCTTTTACTCTTTCTCTTATAGTCTGAATTCCTCTTTCATCAGAGGCATTAAGCTCTAAAACGTTTTGCCTCCAGTTTTCGCCATATAACTCGTATACTAGGCATAAGGCCGCAGTTGTCTTGCCAGTACCCGGTGGGCCAACAAAGAGTAAATGAGGAATATTCCTTTCTTCAACGAATTTCTTCAATCTTTCCACTACTTCTCTCTGATTTACTATTTCATCAAGCTTCTTTGGTCTGTATTTTTCGACCCATAGAGCTGGTATTTCCTCTTTGAAGGCCATATCGCCCTCGGAGTATTTTATCGCTTCACCCTCTTATAGGGTTTAGCCGATGCAACGACATAGCTAAAAACAAGACGTTTTTGAGAGTAGGTTTTAGTAGAATAGCGGAGTATAAAGATAAACTGAGAGTAATGAATACATCTTTAAGCGGAGAACCTCTTTATGATGTGGAGAAGGTAAAGGTAAGAGTTCTAAAGAGCGTACCTGAAATTAAAGTGGGGAATGAGGTTTTAGGCCCCCTAATTCAAGATCAGGAAGTAGAGGTCGAGCGTTGGATAGCTCGCATTTTAAGAGAGGAAGGTTATGTCGAGATAATAGATGAAAAGGACGTTGATTTAGCAATGCTCTCAAAGATTGCATGGAAAGAAAGCAGGACGCCTCAGTTAACCCCTCTTGAACCTGCATTCTATGTTAAAGTAAAAAATTATCTTAAAAGTCTGAGTGAAAGAGCTAGAAGTAATCCTGAAGTTTTAAGTGAAAAGAAGATGGCTGAAGTCAAATTAACCGACATAGTTAATTGTAGAATACAAAAGATTGTCTACATGGCTTTAACCGGTGCTCAACCACCACGAGAAGTTCTTGAAAATCTCACTCCTGAAGAGAAAATGCTACTTGATGAGCTTAGCAGCACTATATCAAGATGGAGGCAAAGCATTAGAGGTGAAAATAATGGTTGAAGCTAGGCTTGAAGATCCAATAGGACAATTTACGGAGTTCTTTAAGTCATTTGCTGATAGTAAGGGCAATTTGAAGTATCGAGAGAAGATAAGACAGATGATAGTCTCGGGATCTAAGTCTTTAACTGTAGATTTCGATGACTTGCTCCTCTTTGATGATAATTTAGCAAAAGGCATTGTTGATAGGCCTCGTGAATATTTAGAGTATGCATCGTTAGCTCTCTATGATGTAGTTAAAACGGAAAATAGAGCTTATGCTGAGAAAATTGGAAAGTTTTATGCTAGGTTTAGAGGGGCTGGCGATGTAGTTCCAATAAGGAGAATAAGAGCTGAACACATAAACAAAATGATTACGATTGATGGCGTGCTTGTTAGAGCAAGCAATATAAAACAAAAACTTGTTGAAGGCACTTTTATATGCAAAAATGTTGAGTGCCGAGAAGTAATAAAGATACCACAAACATCGAGATCATTCACAGCACCGACGGTATGTCCAAAATGTGGAAAGAGAGGGGTCTTAGAGTTTAGCCCTGAAAACTCCACTTATATGGATGTTCAGACTCTTGTTGTTCAAGAGAGGCCGGAAGAACTACCTCCAGGCCAATTGCCACGTTCTATAGAAGTCCTTGTGACTGATGACTTGGTTGATAGAGCAAGACCAGGTGACCGAGTTCTAATTAGTGGAATTCTTTCCGTTAAACAGGAGCATTCACCCAGACTTGGCAGATTAACAACATTTACAACGTACTTAGAAGCTAATCATATTGAAGTATCAACGAAGGGTGTTGAAGACGTCGAGATAACACCTGAAGATGAAGATAAGATAAGAGAGGCAGCCAGAGATCCAACCATAATAGACAAGATAATAAAGTCAATAGCTCCATCGATCTATGGCATGGAAGAAGTTAAAGAGGCAATAGCATACATGCTCTTTGGCGGGGTTCCCAAGGTAATGCCTGATGGCGTCAAGATTCGAGGGGACATTCACGTCTTAATTGTTGGAGATCCTGGAACTGCTAAGAGCCAGCTTCTTCAATACGTTGCTAGACTAGCTCCACGAGGAATATATACATCAGGTAAAGGTTCAACAGCTGCCGGTCTTACAGCCACTGTTGTCAGAGACAAAAGTACAGGAGACTTCTTCTTAGAAGCAGGAGCATTAGTTCTTGCCGATAATGGTATTGCCGCTATAGACGAGATAGATAAGATGAGGTCAGAAGACAGGGTAGCTATGCATGAAGCCATGGAGCAGCAGACCGTCAGCATAGCTAAAGCCGGCATAGTAGCTATGCTGAATGCGCGAACATCAATTTTAGCTGCTGCAAATCCCACATTTGGCAGGTATATGTCAAACAGGCCCGTGTCTGAAAACATAAACCTACCTGTGACGATATTATCAAGATTTGACTTCATATTCGTGATCACAGATAAGCCAAATAAGGTTAGAGATACAGCCCTTGTAGATCATGTTTTGAGCCTCAGAGCCATGAAAGGAGAAGCCGCAGCTCCCTTCCCACCAGATTTCCTTAAAAAATACATCGCATATGCAAGGAAGAACGTTAAGCCAAGGCTTACCGATGCAGCTATTGATAGGATAAAGTCCTACTTCTTGGGATTAAGAGAAAAGTCCTCTGAAGATAGCCCAGTACCGATAACTGTTAGGCAACTAGAGACTCTCGTGAGAGCAGCTGAAGCAAGAGCTCGAATGGCTCTTAGAAATGAAGTGACAGCAGAAGATGCTGAAGCAGTGATTAGACTTATGGATTATTACTTGAGAACAGTTGGAAGCGATGCAGCAGGAAGACCAGACATCGATATAATAATGACGGGCAAGCCTAGAACAGTGCAACAAAAAATAGCTAGAATCATAGAGATAATTGAAGAGCTTGAAAAAGAGCTTCAAGGAGGACCTGTGAGCAAAGACTTGATATTTGAGAGAGCTCAACAAGAAGGTATTGATAAGGCTTTCGTTGAAAAAACGCTAAAGCAACTGTTAAATGATGGTGTGCTCTTCCAACCTCGTGATGGTTATTATAAGAAGGTTTAACAATACGATAATTCAAGGTGGGTAGCTATAGACGTAGAAGTATTGGACATACCAGTAGAAGTCAAGGAAATACTACTTAAAAGTGGAATTAAAAGGCTCTATCCACCCCAGGAAAAAGCGATTGAAGCAGGCGTACTAAAGGGTAAGAACATCGTAGTTTCTGCACCTACAGCTTCTGGCAAAACTCTCATAGCAGAGCTTGCCATAACTAAAAAAGTCTTAGAACAAAAAGTCAAGGCCCTTTATTTAACTCCGTTAAGAGCATTAGCATATGAAAAATGGCTTGAATTCAAGAAGTACGAAGAGCAGGGATTGCTAAGAGTTGCTGTTACAACGGGGGATTACGATAGTGATGATAAGTGGTTAAGCGATTATGACGTTATAATCTGTACGAATGAGAAGCTTGATAGTCTAATACGACATAATGCTCCATGGCTAAAAGATGTAGGTATAGTGGTCTCTGATGAAGTTCATCTAATAAATGACCCTGAAAGAGGACCAACATTAGAAGTTGTGCTAGCCAGACTAAAGAGCTTCATAGAGAATATTCAGATAGTGGCACTTAGCGCTACTATAAGCAACGCTAAAACTATAGCTGAATGGCTTGATGCAACATTAGTTGAAAGTGATTGGCGCCCTGTACCCTTAAAGATGGGTGTTTGCGTTGGAAACAAGATAATATTTGATACAGGTGAGGAACACCTCTTTGAGAAAATATCGGGTGACTCAATAATAGACATGGCGCTAGAGGTCGTTAAGGATGGTGGTCAATGTCTTATTTTCGCTAACACGCGTCAAAATGCTGTTAAATATGCAAATAAAATTGCAAGGCATCTAGAACCACTTGTAGATCCTAAAGAGACAAAAGAGTTATGTGACGAAATGGAAGAAGGCGAAGAGGCTTCGATGATAAATGAGGAGCTCATAAATTTGATGAGGAGAGGCGCAGCCTTTCATCATGCAGGACTTTCTGCAAGACAAAGAAGGATAATAGAGGAAGGATTTAGGAATTTTAAGATAAAGGTCGTTTGTTCGACACCAACTCTAGCAGCAGGCGTAAATTTACCTGCAAGAAGAGTCGTCATACAGGACTATAGGAGATACGAAATAAATCGTGGCATGCAGAGAATTC
>Ga0180301_10004814_pt1 | contig 10408 bp, 21 predicted proteins | sample GuaBasSediGuay16_FD_121797 | JGI IMG/M metagenome (GOLD analysis project Ga0180301, IMG submission 121797) | Subseafloor sediment microbial communities from Guaymas Basin, Gulf of California, Mexico - Guay16, Core 4569-2, 12-15 cm | ecosystem: Environmental > Aquatic > Marine > Hydrothermal... | reverse complement strand
TCTGGGCAGTTCAAATGGCATCTTATATCGCCGTGATTATTAGAGTCACAGTGTCTCCAGAAGCGCCAGCAGCATCGCTTCTCAACTTCAAATATCTAAAGGCATTGAAAAATCCTTCGTGAACTTTTGTTGTTGACGACCAGCTCTTTATATTGAACCAATTGCTCCCATCTGTCGAAGCGTCTAAGTAGAAGTTTGTTGCAGTCGTTGCCTCACAATATATTTCAACAATTCTTCCAAAGAAATCTTCTAAATCAACAGAAACTTCTTGTGCAGATGTCTCATCAGCGTTAAGAAGTTGTGCTACGATTCTTTTGCTTGGTGGACTCACTGGATAAATCTCTACCATAATAACATATATGCAACTCTCACCTTTATATTATTAGTATGCCATTTACAATTGGAAAAGTAACTGTTGATGGAATAACTATAGGCTATGACGCAGGGGGAAGGTTAACTCTTTTAGATAATGCTGTTACATTAGACAAATTAGCATTTAAAACTGCGTATTTAGTTGGTGTATATACTGGGGAAGGAACTTCGATACAATTAACAGGTCTTTCTTCAGACTATATATATAAACTATATGTTTACTGTAGGGGAAGTGGTGTGCAATCTGTTAAAATAAACGGAAATAGCCCATTGGTAACTGCATTAACAAGTAACTCAAAGTCATCAACATTTAACACAGTAGAAGCATTAGAGTTATATGAAATTATACAAAAGGGAGAACTCGCAATAGCAATCTCTACAAACGGTAATCATAGCACTGATAGTGCAAGTATCAATGATAGATCTTTTTTCTATCAGGTTTCAGAGCTATCAGACATTACTATAACATTTAATGCAACAGTGACATATACGGTTATCCTTTACGCTATGCCGATAACAACACAATGAGGGTAAAAATTAAGCTAAATCAGGTGAAGGGTAAGAAGAAAATCATAGATGTAAGAACAGGTGAAGTAAGAGAAGAAGATGAAGTCTTCTATACTTTTCCTCAGCTAGATATAAGACACGAAGTAGTTTCTTATGATAGAAACAAAGATGAAGCTGAGATAATCATCTTTAACAAAGACTATGACAAGATAAAAGATATCGTAACACAAATTATTGATGAAAATATAGAACCTCAACCAACTTTAAGTGAAAGGTTAGAAAGACTTGAACAAATAATAGAAAAAATAAAAGATAAGTTGAGTCTCTGATAATACTTTATTCCCCACTATTTTAGTATCTTTTATTTGACTCTATGTAGCACTATATGAAGACATAAATGTGAGTAGAGCTTCTATACTAATATGGTGTATATAAAAGAAATAGAAAGGAAAGACAAAAAAGGAAAGATTCTGCTTATTTTGCCAAAAATGAGAATAGGAGATATGGAATATGATGTCGACGAAAATATGAATATAAAGAAGAGAAAAATAAGATAATGCCAGTCAAAATTACTCCTATTGGAATTGGAAGAAAAGATTTTTCAGATCAAATAGAGCTATCTGTTTTGCCTTCTCCAGTATCTTGGCAGGTTATTTGTAAGGACTTTGTGATGTTTACTATAGAACCAAATTCCACATACACTTTTGAAAGAACTTATGAACCTACTCATTATATACTAGAAGCTGTTGTGACGGTCGATGCAAATGTATTTATAGAAGTAGCTTTGCAAACAAAATACAATGAAGAATGGTTAACTACTTTGGCTAGAAGTGGCTTTCAGAAAGTAGTTCTAGAAATTCCCGCATCCTTTCCATTCTCAGATTTTAGAGTTCTTATTAGAAATCACTCAAATGTAACAGTTAATGGGATTTATTATCATATAGGACTTGCAGGTATAGAAAAAGTAACTCCTCAATTTTGGGGATGATAGAACTAACTCCTCTTGGCAGAGGACGAAAGGATTTCTCGAGAATAGTAGAGGTAAGTACCGTCCCTATGCTTACATCTCACCAGAATAGAATTGCCTGGGTGTATAGAGGGGCAACAGTTACTTTGTCTCCTGGTGGCGGTGGAGTAGTAAATATAGCACCTTTTCCTGTAGCAGTTGATGATGCAGGTGGATATATGGTAGTCTTTTATAGAGAAGCAAGCATAAATATAAGAGAAAATAAATTAGTTGAAGTTATAATTGGTGTTACTGACTATGATTTAGCTTTGTATGGCTATCTGTATGTTCCTGATGCTTGGTGTGGGCAATACATTTATGGATCTACTAGTATGAATCTTTTGTATAGATACGAATATGAGTCTGGTAAGAATTTATCTGTACTGTACCCAACATGCTTTTTCAAACTGGCTCCAGCGGTAGTTTTACTAAATCCTACAGATAAACCATTAACAATTACTTATGACATAACAGTTACCGGTTACTACAGTACCTATAAACCTACTGTGTCTAGCTAATTACTTAATATAGTTTATAAAGATTACTAGCGTTATATTGTGCTCATAAGTAGCATCATAGTTGTAAATTTCAGCCCAAATTCTATCGTTTTGCTTGAATTTCTTATATATAGATACATTGTCTCCATAGCCATCTGCATAAAAGAAGCCCTCTCCCGGGAAAACTTGTTCATTTCCTACCCCGATTCTTATTCTAACTAAGTTATTGCAACCTGGCGGAAAATAAAATAACACATTACTAATAAATCCATCTCTTTCTGCATAAAAATACAAATCATCTAAGGTATAAGCCGTTGCCGGCTCTACTTTCTTAGAGAAGTTTATAACTCTACTTTCATAAATTTCTGGTCTAGGTGCGGTAACCGCCATTCCTAACTGCTTTAAAACCTCTTGGAATTTTGCGTGATTTGGAAATCTCGTAAACTCCATATTAAAAAATAAGAAAAACAAAAATAAAACTATATCTCCTTTACTAGAATCGTTACATCTACTGCTTGGTCTGTGTTAACAACAAAGGAATTCTCAAATCTTATTGGCTTATCTGCAAAATCTAGCTCTTTCTCTCCTCCTGCTGTAACTTTTATTCCAGTAAAAACAGTATTTGTTCCGTCTTTAATTGTTACTGTTGCATCTGCAGTTCCAGAGTTATAGAACCTTATGTAAGGTACTAATGCAACATAGTTATCTCCTGGAGTGAATACTGTGACATCACTACCTGTAGTAGTTACAGATGCGTAAACAGGTTTGAACCCCTCCATTTTCGGATTATGCCTTTGTCAAAGGTCTGTATATATTTACAATTGCGTATTTCTCAGGCTTGTATTCTAACTTCTCTAATTTATATTTATAACCGTAAAATACAACCCTAGATTTTGATAAATTGTAGCCATGTGGGTTAGAAACTCTAATTTTGAAAGGTTTGTCTGCCATTATATAAGTCTCTGTGTGTTGCTCTTTAGAGTATATTGTTATTTTTCCCGGTGCATTTGCTATTGCATATCTAGCTTCAGTTGGAGGTTGCCAAATGTTTATCTCAACATCTTCTAAAGGCTTAATTCTAATTTGTGCTAATTCATCTCCCTCAAGTCTTAGGTAATCTTTCATATCTTCTGTTGTCTTTTCTGTGTAAGAGCCAGATGATATTGATCCAAAGTCTACTATTTGTGATGGTATCGGCTCTACATCTACTACTTTAAAGAATATTTCGTCAGGTAATAGTAATATGTTTTCCTCTGGCTTTGCTAAAGGTTCAAAAGGTACTTCGTATCTCATCTTTCTCTAATAAAATAAAAATAAAAGAAAACAAATAAAGGGATCGCTATGTTTATGCACCTATTGTTTCACCAGCTGGCTCTGCAACAACTCCCAATATTGGGCATCTGTATGCAGTTGTACCATCTCCAGTCTTTGCGTATACCTCTATCTTAACTGTGCTTTGAGGCTCATATACAATTGGGCTTGAGAATAATACAATTCCGTTTTCTAGTGCATCTGCACCATCAAAGAAGAACTCTCCTTTAACTTTTGCAGTTCCAACAGAGAACTTTATTCCAGTTATTACATCATTTTGTGCAACAAATCCGTAAAATGCCATTACTTGATTTGATTTTATTGTGTGGCTTGCTAGTTCTACCCATCCTGCTCCAGATGGTGTAACACTCCAAGCTTCAGTTGTTATTCCTAAGTCGCTTGGTTTCACTGCTCTAACTACTAGTCTTTTTGGATCCTCTACAACTTTCATCTCAACTGCTCTCCTTGCTGCTTCATTTACTGCTGCCTCTCTATATGTCTTTGCGTCTTCTGGTCCTACAAAAATAAGTGGGTAGCTCTTTATCATGTTAGATTTTAGACAATCTACCTATATAACTTAAATTACGAAATTCCTAAAATATGTTATATGGGATATAGGTATAAGGCGAGAGTTGAAATCGCCTGTAGGTCTTTAAAAACAAAAGAGAGATTTGATAAAGTCGCTAAAGAACTAAAAAGGAAAAAAATATGCAGAACAAATGAAGATGTCCTAAACTACTTGTTAGACCTCTACGAAACTAGGAATGTCAGCTTTATAGTCGCTTCTTCGCAAAGTAATAAATAGCACCTGCTAATCCTCCTAGTATTGGAATTGCTATCCACTTAGGGACTTCTGGAGGTGGTGGGACTGGTTTCTTAACCGTAATCGTGTAACTCTTAGTATCGTATTCCCCGGTGCTTCTTACAATCTTTACAGTATAAGTATAAGTTCCTGGCTCGGAAGGTGCTTTTCCAATATATTTTCTTTCAATTATTTTATATTCTGATAAGGAGAAGCTATCAACTTTTTTATCGTTGAAGTAAACTGTATAATCTCCTTCCGATAACTCATACTTTATTGTGATGTTATAGGTCTCTTCAGGCTCTAACTCTTCTTTAGATAATGTTATGCTTAATATCTTAACAATTGCTGGTTTATGGTAGGTAAAGCTAGCGACTTTTCCATAAATACATTCTGAAGGTGCAGAAGTTCTCCAAATCTTTGAAATTACATAATAAGTTCCACTCTTAGGTAGTTCTGGCAAAGACCATTCTACTCTTACGGTATCTCCTGCACTTGCACTCATAGCCTTTAAAGGAAGATCCCAGTGACTTCCAGTGTAATATAAATCACAACCACTTCCACCATAACCCTCTGCTATTGTTGCTCCTATGTATAAAGTGCCGCTTCCGGAAGTGTATTTCACAATCGCAACAATTTTGTTTTTGCTTTCGTCATAGTATAAGCTACTTATATATGCATTTGGCTTTGGTGGAGGCGGTGGGGATGGCTTAGTGTAATGAATTGTTCTCCAATTACCGTCTTGACATGCTCCACCATAATAAGCCTTGACAACCAAGTAATAATACCCTGTTGGAATGCTTGTCGTCTTTATTTTCCAATAATAGCATTTTCTCTGTCCTTTGTATCCTGATAAACTAAAACTCCCTGAATAATAAACATCTCCGACGGAAATTCCACACCCGCTATAAGCCCCAGGATATTTCTTTTGAATCCAATACTTTATTGTCACTGTGCAAGTTTCATAAAAATCTACACAAACATTTGCTATGTAATCGCTTTCACTCCATCCAACACTTACTACTCTCACAACTGCCATAACAGTAATTAGGAAATTCTTTCTATTATTCATTATGGAAAGCCCAAGTGTAACCGACTTCCTTATAGGATTTGTAGCAGGGATGATTCTAAGAGATGTAGTTGTAGCTTTAGCAAAATATGGAGTTAGAAAGACTTTAGAGTTATATGAGGCAGGAATAAGAGAGTTGGAGGCTAAATTAAGATGAAAAAGCTAATCGAATTGCTGAATGCTGGATTAGGAGATGAAATAATAGCATATTACAAAGGTAGAGCTATAACTGTTAGAGAGGCAATAGATCTAGCAAGAAGAGATCCTGAATTTGAGGCTTACCTAAGGAGAATTGGGGTAGATCCTAGTACTTTGACAGAAGAGCAATGGCAATTGGCTTTAATGAAGTGGAGGATGAAACCTAGATACCTGAAATACTACTTTAAAGGAAGAGTTTACACCGTCGATGAAATAATTAGAGAAATCGAAATGAGAACTCCTGTTGGAGAATACTTCGCTAAGATGGAATTGGCAATACTATGGTAGTATTAGTTACCGCATACAAAAACAATGATGTAGTTATGAGCCGTATTTATACCTATCTTCTTCCTATTATTGAGAGGTATAGAGAGAAAGTTTTTCCTCTTCTAAATGAAAACGACACGAGAGAAAATTTTGAGAGATATGTAAGAGAATTTCCAAAAGTCGCCTTTCACGGTCACGGCTTTACATACGCTTTAGCAGGTTATAGGAATCAAATCATTCTAGATCCAAAGAATATACATTTACTAAAAGGAAAAGATGTTTTAGCGACTGCATGCCTAACAGCATATTATTTAGGAGAATTGGCAATGAAAAAGGGTGCAAAGAGTTATATTGGCTATATAGATGAATTAATTATTCCTTTAGATCCAGATGTTCCACCAGAAAGAGATAGAGTATTTGCATTGTTTGCTCCTTTCTTATTTTACCCTTTAATTCTTCAATTAGAAGGCTATAGTCCAGAAGAGATTTATTTATACACTACAGAGTTTGGTAAGAGGTATGCTTATGAGCTAATTAGAACTAGAGATCCTGCGAAAAGGGATGTCGGATATATCATATTATATAATATAAGTATTGTATATCAGGTCGGCGTCAAGAGACCAAACCTCCTACCACTCTTATATGGTGGAGTAATAACAATGCTAGCCTTGTTAGTTTAGTGGGGCGGCGGGGATTTGAGTAGAATTTTAGACTTTATAACTCAATTTTATACCTAAAGGAGTTGACAATATATGGTTCTACAATATCAATGAACTTTTTTATAGAACTCCTCTTCGTCATTGACAGATAATAATAACTTTTTTGCCTATAGATATTAAAGTGAAGGTTGTATTTCTTTTTTAATATATTTGCTAAATACAAGTTATCATCGAAAGAAAAAGAATGAGTAGCCAATATTAGTCCATAATATAATCTTTTTCCTTCTCTTCTTCTGAATAAAGATCCATCTCCCATATACCATATTGCAAGCATTTTTGGAGTTATTACTAAATCTTTAGGGATTTCTTTTTTTCCTTTTGGATACCACCTTTTTCTTTCTACAGCAAAACAGCTGTACCATCTAGTATATAAATATACCTCCTTATGATGATTTCTCTCTATTATTTTAGATTCTATTCCAACAGATTCAAGTTCTTTTTTTATGAATTCTAAAAAATCTCTATGTTTAATAGACTGAGTAATTGTTAAGCACCCTACATCGTCTGTTATCTTTCTTTTTCGCATTCCTATATACCCATCCGAAATGACGACCCCATCAACTATTTCTCTAAATCTAGGCGATAGGTAATTTACATTTTCTTCTTTGTAGTACCTTATGTTTTTTCCTGATATTCTAGTTTTGATACCATATTTCTTTAAATAATTATAAGCTGTTCCAACTGCTACTCCAAGTATTTGTGCAGTTTTTCTTATACTATTATTCTCTTTCAGGTAAATTTCTTCCAAAACCTCTCTGCTTATATTAACTGGTCTCATAGTTTGTCTATGTCATGTTCTCCCAAGCTAGCCTACCGCCCCAATAATTTAAAAGGAGTAGATCTACTATTTTATAGAATGCGGTTGGTGGAAATCAAGGTAGGAAACACAATAACAATACCAAAGTTTCTTATTGATTTATATGAAATAAATGTTCCAGAAGAAGTGGAGGTTTTGCACGATGAAAACTCAATTTATGTAAGAATTGAAGGAAAAGGGAGAAAAGTCAAGAGATGGAAATACAACAATCATCAAAGGTATTACATTGTAAATCCAACAAAACTAAGAGGCTCTTTTCTATGCTATTATGATCAAGCAGAAAAGACTTTTGTCTATAAGAAGAATATTTATGGGCTTTCTGTTGATGCTTACAATGTTCTTTTTGTATTAGCTGAAAGTTCAGAGTTTGTTGTCTCTTTAGAGCAAAAGTTGCAATGTTCTTGGAGAGGGCTAAAAAAGGCAATAAATGAGCTAAAATCAAGAGGGCTTATTAAAGAATATAGAGTGAGAAGAGTGAGGCTATTTACAATTACGGAAGAGGGTGATGAGTTTCTTAAAGAATTAAAGAGATATTTGGGTTTAGGTGAAGAGATCCTTTATGCAAAAATATATGATTATGAAATACAATTGCTCAAAGAAAACGGAAAATTCTTTGTCAACATAAGAAAAGATGGGGAATTAATTGATAGTTATGTGATTCTCGGGTCTGACCCTTATGATAATGTAATCTCTTTACTCAATCAAATAATAAAGAAAAATCAAAAAACTAAGGAGCCAGTTCTATAAGTATTCTATTGCTGGTGCAGGAGGTGCTGGAGGGGCAGGTGCTACAGCAGGTGCTGGTGGCATAACAAGAGCTGCTGCTTTCTTTGCAACCCCAGTTGTTATTTCGATAAGCTTATCTGCAATGTATTCACCAATTAAGTATGCAGATGTTACACCTGCGATGTATTTTACAGTTTCTGGACCCCTTCCTTTTATTGCGTAATATGCTAAACCAATTGCAGAGCCAATATTAATTAAATCTTTTACAATTGGTCTTCCAGTCTTTACTGCAGCGTAATCACTAGCTTCCTTTATACCTTTACCTAACACTATAGATCCTACAGTAAGAGCATATGTTCTCACCTCCATTTTTTAGTTTTAGGAGGGGGTTATACTGTTATTCTTACTGCTGCCTCAGCCTCTTTAACATATGCACCTCCTCTACCTGGCTTTCTTCTTACATATCTACCCTTTTCAGAATATGCTTTGAATGCTCCCTTTCCTTTCTTATCTTCAGGCCAATGCTTGTAGACATATCCTGATGCTCCTGGAAGTCCAGTCTCTTCAAATAGCTTCTTTTTTTCATCCCCAGACAATGTCTTGTATTTCCTTGCGAGTATAGTTATTAAACCTCTAACTATTCTTTGTGCTTTTGTTGGAGAAATAGCTGTTATAGGTTTTCTTCTACCATAACCGAATGCTTTGTACCTTCTTTCTGGCTTTCTACCAGCCCAGCGTACTGGTTTTAATACGAACTGAAATCCCTCTCCTCTTAGTACATCAGCAACTGACACCAATACCATGTTAAAAAATAGGTATTACTACAATATAAGGTTATCTTGCTTTTCGCTTAATAGCCAAAGTCTTTAATAGTAATATCTTAATTAATTTCTTACAAATTAGATGTTTTTCATAGCTACTCAATCTAGGTTTTCTCATTCTTCCAACTCTTACGCCTTTCAAACAATCTTCAACTATAGACGCCGCCGGTGGGATACCCTTTACTTCATCAAATTTTTTTCCTTTAGCTTTTCTAGCACAAATAGTAAACAACCCTCTTATAATTCTCTGATTTTTTGTTTTAGGATCATAAAATCTCCTCAAATACCATTTTCCTTTTTTGCTTCTTTGTAAAATATATATTTGATCCCCTATTCTTACCTTCATATTTCTGCGCCTGTTTCCTCATGAAGTCTAATTATGTCACTAAACCACTCAAAAACAGCTTCTGGTGGAGCGCCAGTTAAATAACTTATCCTATTGGCAAGCCAATAAGCATCTTGCATTATACTTAACTTCTCTTTTATTCTATCTAAAATAGTATATCCCCATTTTTCTCTCTTATATTTTGGATCTGCAAATATAAAACTATAATTCTTAATATAATCCTCTATACCAATTGCATAAGCCAATAATAGTATAATTCTTCTAGAAAAACTCAAAAATGTTTTTCCGGTTATTGGACAAATAATTTCTTCAGTTCTAGGTATAGGAAGATATCCTATATACATCTTCTCAGGTGTTGGATCTTGCCCAAGACTCATAAAAATATAAATAAATGTGACAAATATAAATTCTTATGAGAGGTAAAAAGATAGCAGATAACATATATTTAAGAAGATCTCTTAAGATAGGGTCTTCTATTCTAATTACAATTCCAAAACAGCTTACACAAAAGTATAGTATAAGTAAAGGGAATTTATTTTTATTTATAGATTTAGGAAATCTCTTTATTTTGAAGAAACTAAATGAAGAAGAAGCAAGAGTTTTTTCTCCTTCTCTTTATCAATATATTTGTCAGCAATTATATGCAAAATTGTCGCAAGAGCTACATCAACATCTTTATAAACCAAATAAAATAAAAGAGGTGTAAGTTCAATGTTATGACCAAATATTTCTCTATGCCTTTTAGGATTTAAGAAATAAGGAAAGTCTATGAGCCTATTAATAAAATCATACTCTTTACCTAATATTATCTTGTTGAGTAAGTTATGGAATTTTCTTGATGGCATACTTTTCTAATAAATCATAAAAAAACTTCTTACAAATAATTTTACCCGAAACGACAAGTGCAACAAATTTAAATTTCATATCAACAACAATTTTAGGCTTTGCGG
>Ga0180301_10004812_pt1 | contig 10409 bp, 7 predicted proteins | sample GuaBasSediGuay16_FD_121797 | JGI IMG/M metagenome (GOLD analysis project Ga0180301, IMG submission 121797) | Subseafloor sediment microbial communities from Guaymas Basin, Gulf of California, Mexico - Guay16, Core 4569-2, 12-15 cm | ecosystem: Environmental > Aquatic > Marine > Hydrothermal... | reverse complement strand
GTTCCAGTGAAGGTGGCCAGGGCGAGGCCCCCCAGGGATCTAACCAATAAGGGGAGATTGACATAGACGGTAAACTTTCCCGTTGAATCTAAGCGGAGGTGAGAAAATGTATGCAATAATCGATGCAAAGGGAATGCAGGTTAAGGTAGCGCCCAATGATGTGGTTCTGGTTCCCTTCATTGAGAAACCCGAAAACGAGCTGGTGGAGTTCAATGTTTACTTTCTGAAAAAAGACGACGATGTCGTTGTCGGCCGGCCCTATGTGGAAGGAGCAAGGGTAGTGGCCAGGATCCTTGAGACGGTCAGGGACAGAAAGAAAGTCGTTTTCAAATTCAAGAAGAGGAAGAGGTATCACGTTAAGAAGGGGCACAGGCAGATGTACACGAAGGTGTTGATCGAAAAGATAGCTGTGGAGGAATAATATGAGGTCGCTCCTATTTTTTCTCCTCCTGTTTTCTGGAGGAGGATTTCTCCGGGGCGAGGTCTTGAATTTCACTCTGACTTTCGACGCAGGAGACCTCGAGGTCATAAGGCAGGGTGGTGAGACTGTTCAGCTCCGATTTAAGGGCGCTTTGCCCGAGATATGGCCCGGGAAACCCGAGCTTCCTTCCCTTGGTGTCCATGCTGTGATACCGAGGAACAGCACAGTTGACCACATTGAGGTGGTTGGAGTTGAAGAGGAGCCCGTTGTTTCCGATGTTTTCGTGCGGCCATCTCAGTATCCACGCGTACCGGGTTATATAGAGCCTGCCGATGTCCCCGCAGATCCAGCAGTTTACGGGGATGATAGAAAATTTCCAGATCGTGTCATTGAATTCATAACCTGCGGGGACTTTTCAGGCTACAGAATAGCCGGGTTTAAAGCCTTTCCTGTGAGGTATAATCCCGCGGAAAGGACGGTTTATCTTGTCAGGAAACTGGCTTTCAAGGTTTACCTGAGGCCTGCCGATCCGAGGGGAGTGTTCTCCCTGAGAAAAGACGAAAGGATTTTCAGAAAGTGTCAGGACGTGATGGCGTCGTTCGTCATAAATCCCGAGGATCTCGGGAAGTACGGTCCGCCTACGAGGCCCGTTCGTCCCAAAGGGGGCTTCGGATCTCATCTCATGCCCTCGCTGGAGGACCACCCCTTTGACCTTCTGATTATCACGACCGAAGAGATGGAAAATGTTTTCAAGGAAGTTGCTAGGTGGAAGACGGAGCAGGGTATACCGGCGACCGTCAGGACTGTTTCATGGATAGAAAACAACTATCCGGGGTCTGATCTCGCGGAAAAAATTCGATATTTCATCCGCGATGCCTACAGGTACTGGGGAATTCAATGGGTTCTTCTTGGAGCCGACAGTCCAGAGATACCCCTGAGAGTGGTTTATGTCAACGTGTCCTCAGGGCCGTCTATTAACAAGTATGTCCCCACCGACATGTATTATGCATGCCTCGACGGCAACTGGAATGCCGACCTCGACACAACTTTCGGAGAGCCCCTTACCGATTCGGCTGATTATTATCCCGAGGTTCTGGTTTCCAGGGTGCCCGTCAGGAACCCGGAAGAAGCGGAGCTTTTCTTCGAGAAACTCCAGAGATACGTGGAAAACCCCGACCTCTCTTACCTTGAGAAGTCGTTGTTCGTGGGAACCGAGATGCAATTCTATCCCGGAGATGGGGCTTCACTGTGTGATACTGTGTTACAGCATCTTCCTCCGTACTTTCAGAAAAATCGGATGTACGAGATAGAGGGATATCACAGCACTGAAGAATTTATCGATTCGCTTTATTCAGGGCAGCACATAATATTCACAGAGTCTCACGGGAACGTGGGATGGTTCTTTGTGAATTACGAGCCTAGAGAACCTTTTATGAACTCTATGGCCGACAGCCTTCAGAATGACACGAAACTCAGTTTCTTTCACCTGGTAGCCTGTATGATCGGTGCTGTCGATAAGGACTGCATTGCCGAGCATCTGTTTCGTTCCCCGGGAGGGGGAATCGCTGTAATGGCGACCACGAGATACAATTTCCCCTTTTCCGCCCTGTACATAAATGAATCTCTTTACGACAGCATTTTCTACGGAAATCAGATTTTTGGGGTCCCGATAAGCTATGCTGACATTGGCAGCAGGATGCTTTTTCTCCCAGCTCTATACAACGATGCCGTCAAGAGGTATATATACTTGACTTACGATCTCCTCGCCGATCCCACAATGGTCGTGTGGAGCCGTGCCCCCTTCTCGGTGGTGGCTGAGACCCCTGACTCTCTCCCTCTGGGATTCAATTCGTTAAAAATCAAGGTTAAGAATGCCATCACAGGCCAGGTCGTAAGAAACGTTCTCGTCACGCTGTACAAGGACGATGAAGTCTTTGCCAGGGAGGTGACCGACGAGACGGGTACGGTCTTGTTTGATTTTCAACTTCAGAGTCCCGGTTATCTATTCTTCACCATACGGGGGGCAAATATCAGGCTTTACAGAGATTCGATCCGAGTTTATGAGGGGAGCCCATATTTGAAGCTGACCAGGTTGCAGGTGGTGGACACCGGGGGAGATGACGATGGGGTTCCCGAAGCTGGAGAGATAGTGGGCCTCAGGCCCTATGTTTATAATGGATCTTCCAGTGCGACTTCCTGCGTGTGGGCGAGAATTCGCAGTTATTCCAGCTATCTCAGTGTCTATTCAGATTCCCTTTATATCGGCAACGTCGCCCCCGGCGATACCGTTTTTCCTCTTCTTGGTTTCATCGTTATAGTAAATGACTCCGTTCCTGATAACGTGCCCGCTCTTCTCTCGCTGACCTTTTTAAGAAGTGTGTATTACGAAACGGCAGGTTCAACTTTAATCAGTGTCGATACCGTGGGGTTTGACACCGTCAGTCTCCTGCTCAGGGCTCCCATTATTGAGCACCACGGCCATGTGCTCTCATCTGAAGCTGATACCTTTTACCTCAGGATCGGCCTCATTAACAGGGGCGGGGGAGATTCAAGGAATCTCGTGGGTATTCTTACATCCGGTGACAACGTTCACATGCTTGACAGTGTGGTCAACTACGGCAGCCTTTATCCCAATTCTGTTGTGGATCCTCATTATGCACCGCCTTTTACCTTTATGGCTGAAGACCCTGAAGAGAGCAATTTCATGCTGATCCTGCATGACGAAAGAGGGATCGTTGACACAATTAGCTTCGTTTACCTCACGCTGGACACGGTCTGGAACATAACGACAACGCCTTTGCCGAGTGCTATTAAAGTCAGCTGGTACCCAAGGACCATGGATGCCGAAATCCTGGGATACAGAGTTTACAGGTCGACTAATCCCAACGGGAGTTTCCGTTTGCTTCAGGAAGAGCCAGTGGCTATGGCTTATTTTATCGATTACAACCTCAGCGTTGGGCCGACTTATTATTATAAGATCAGCATGGTGGATACCTCCTGGAACGAGAGCCAGCCCGCAGGCCCTGTTCCGGGATATCCCAATCCCCCGAACCTATCGGGATGGCCTCAGTATATCCCCGATGCGGGCTACGCCTCCCCCCTCGTTTGTGACTTCGATCCATCTCATGCGGGGCAGGAAATCATTCTGCCCGCCACTTTTTACGGAAGTGTTTATGCCTATTACGCCAACGGCAACGTAATGTCGGGCTGGCCTGTTGATTTCCCCGAAGGCACGTCCATTTACAGCACTCCGGCGGCCGGCGATCTCGATGGAGACGGACAGCTTGAGGTGGTCGTGGCTCCGATGGGCACGGTCAACCAGGTCTATGCCTTTGAGAAGGACGGCAGCTATGTCTCCGGATGGCCTCGCCCTATTGCAGGGGGGACAGGAAGCGGAACCGCAGGCGTGCTCGCAACACCTGCCATCGCCGATATAGACGGCGATGGCACTCCGGAAGTCGTGGTTCACACTTTGAACGGCAAGATCTACATATGGAGGGGCGATGGGACTGCCTTTGGAAGCGATACAACCGGATTTTTCGTTCACATTCCTGGAGAAGGTTCCTGGTGCATCAGCTCGCCGAGTCTCGCCGATATAGATAATGATGGCCTTCTCGATATCGTAATCGGGGCGAAAGGCGACATCTCAAGATTGTACGTTTACAATTCCGATGGTACGGTCAAAGCCGGTTTCCCCGTTGACCTCGACAGCTATCAGATCGGTGCTTCTGTGGCGGTCGCTGACCTTTTGCCGTCCAGCCCCGGCCTTGAGATGGCCGTGGCCACCACGGGGAAGCTCTATATAGTTAAATCGAACGGAGAGATCGCAAGTGGCTGGCCCGTCACCTTCCCCTATCAGGGATACAATCACTATGTTAACCCCTCTGCGGCCGATGTCGATGGGGACGGAGAGATAGAGGTTCTCATCAATGCTTACGGCGAGATTCAGGCCTACGATCCCGATGGCGAGATGCTGCCGGGTTTCCCTGTGTCAGTTGCCGGCGGCGGGCCCTCGAGCGTGATAGCCGGAGATCCTGAGGACGACGGCCTTCAGAATTTATTCAGAAGCACTGATGAGTGTTATCTCTACGGATTCAATGCCCAGGGACAACTTATGCCCGGGTTTCCTATAAATTTGATTGAGGAAGCTATGGCGACTCCAACCCTCGCAGATATCAACGGCGATGGGACCGTTGAACTGGTTGCTACCGGTTATGCCGATCAGATCTGGGTTTTCGAGCTGGGAGGTTATTACAACCTCGACAATATGGAGTGGCCCACCTATAAACACGATCCTGCTCGAACTGGCTGCTACAGCGCTTCTGTCGCTGGTGTTATGTCACAGGTTAAGGAGATGAGAAAGCTGGCTTTTGATCCCCCCCTTCCCAATCCTTTTAGAGGTAGTGCCGTTCTGACCTACACCCTTCCCAAAAAGAGCCGCGTTAACATCAAGATCTACGACGTGAGTGGGAAACTCGTAAGGCATCTCGATAGGGGTTTTGAGGAAGCTGGAGTTCACAGAATCCGTTTCGAGGGAGTTGATGACAGAGGCAGAAGGCTGCCATCGGGCGTATACTTTTTCAGGCTTGAGACAGATAGGAGCCAGGTCACAAGGAGGGCTCTGCTCCTCAGATGATGTCTTTTATGGATCAGATCTCAGAACTCCGCGCCAAAATGAGGGAGCTCGAAGAGACGTTGAGTTCTCCCGATGTGCAGAAAGATCAGGAGAAGCTCAAGCGCCTGTCCCGGGAGTACAAGGAGCTCAGGGAGATCCTGGACATAGCTGAACGTCTTCTCCAGGTCGAGGAGGAGCTCCAGAGCGTCAGAGAGCTCTTAAAGGAAGAGACCAGTCAGGAGGACAGAGATTACCTTGAGGAGGAACAGAGGAAGCTGCAGACCCTGAGGGAGAACCTCGAGAGGGATCTGAAGAAGAGGCTCGTTCCCCGTGATCCTCAGTTCGATCGCAATTGCATTGTTGAGATCCGTGCGGGCACCGGCGGCGAAGAGGCTGCCCTCTTCGCCGCCGACCTTTTCAAAATGTACAGAAAATACGCGGAGAAGAAGGGCTGGAAGGTCTCCGTGACCGATATCAGGCCCACAGAGCTCGGGGGAATTAAAGAGATCACGTTCATCGTCGAGGGCAAGGGGGCCTATGGCTATCTGAGATACGAATCGGGCGTGCATCGCGTTCAGAGGGTTCCCGAGACCGAATCGGGCGGCAGGATTCACACTTCTGCCGCCACCGTCGTGGTACTGCCAGAGGTCGAGGATGTCGAGGTCGAGATAAATCCCGATGACCTCAAAATTGAAACGTTCAGGGCAGGAGGACCGGGCGGACAGTATGTGAACATGACCGACTCTGCGGTGCGGATCACCCACCTTCCGACGGGAATCACAGTGACATGTCAGGACGAGCGCTCACAGCACAAAAACAAAGAGAAAGCGCTGAGGATACTGAAATCCCGGCTTTATGACCTCAAAAAGAGAGAGCAGGAGGAGAAACTCGATAGGATAAGGAGGAGCTACATCGGCACGGGCGACAGGAGCGAGAAGATAAGAACTTATAATTTTCCTCAGAACAGGGTCACCGATCACAGGATCGGCCTTTCCCTGCACAACCTGGAAGAGATACTTGATGGAGAGCTCGATCCGGTAATAGAAGCCCTGCTCGAGGAAGAGGAGAGAAGAAGGCTTGAGGAAATCGGTGCCATTTGATCCAGCAGAAGCCAGTCGCAGCCTCATTTACAGGCTGGAGGAGATAACGGGGAAGCCCATAGAAGAGATCCTGACGGGAGGATATGACGGGGAACTGAGGGAAAAACTCAGTAAAGTTTCTCTGGCAGAGAGAGAACTGGAATTACCGCTTCCCTATCTGACGGGCAGGGCATACTTTCTTGACCTCGAGCTTTATGTTGGTCCCGGCGTCTTCATACCCAGGCCCGAGACGGAGGTTTTAGCTCTCACAGTTTTAGATCACTTCGACGAAAATGAACCCCGAAGGATCCTCGACATCGGAACGGGTACCGGTGCCCTTGCGATTTATCTTGCCCGCAGGTTCAAGAAGGCCGAGGTGACAGCCGTTGACCTTTCTCCCGTGGCACTTCGATATGCCGAAGCAAACGCCAGAAAATACAGCCTTTCCAACATCCGTTTCGTCCTTTCCGATGTTTACGGCGCTCTTCATGGATGTGAGAAGTATGACCTTATAGTTTCGAATCCCCCCTATATCCCCAGGAACGAGCTCAAAAAAGCCGATCCTGCGCTTTCCTGGGAGCCGAGGCTCGCTCTCGACGGTGGCCCTGATGGTCTCTCCGTTATAAGGAAGATCTTAAGGGGACTGGATTGTCATCTCACTCCCGGCGGCAGCCTATTCCTCGAAATTTCCCCCTTAATAGCACGTCCCCTGGAGGGTCTTCTCATTCCTGAAAGACACGATCTCGAATTTCACAGGGACCTCGACGGGAGGATCAGGGTAGCTCATATAAGGAGGAGATATCCTTGAACGACATTGCGAGTCAATTTTTCAAAAAAGGCCTGAGGGCCGAGCACAACGGCGAGTATGAATCGGCCATCGATCTATTTAAGAGGTCGCTTTCAGCTTTTAGCAGTGACAAGAGCGGGGTTGAGGAGGTGCTCCTTCATCTCGGAGACCTTCTGCTCTACACCGGAAGGGTCAGGGAATCGGTGAAATACCTGAAGGAGCTGGTCTCTGTCAACCCCGGAGATCACCATTACCACTATCTGCTCGGCTTTGCCTATTCCAAATTGATGAAGGTGAGAGAGGCCGAGAGGGAGCTCAGGAAAGCCCTCAAGGGGGACCCCGATGAGCCTGAGTACCTCAGGTCCCTCGGGTGGGTTCTCTGCGTCAGGGATAAGCTCGAAGAAGGCGAAAAGCTCCTCAGGAAGGCTCACGAACTGGACCCCGAAAATCCGTATATCTGCACCGATCTCGCTATGTGCCTCGCGAAAATGGAGGAGATGGACGAGGCCATCTATATGGCCGACCTGGCGCGAGAGCTGGAACCAGATTCCCCCTTTATAGAGGAAACCTGGAATTTTATAAAGGAGTATGCGGAGCTTCTCAAAAAGGGACAGCGGATTGGAGATATATTCAATTATTTCAGCGAGAGCGAAGTGAGAGTCCTTTCCCTTTTCTACGATAAGGCTGAGCCCTTCTATCCCGAATACCTCCTCGAAGAAGCCTCGAGGATCTGGCTGAGCTTCAGGAAGGCGAACAAGAAACTTATACGAAAGCCGGAGGTTTGGGCTGCTGCTCTCGAGTATACGATCGATATGCTCTTTATGGGCAGGGGGTTGAGTCAGGTTGATCTCGCTCGCAAGTACAGGGTTTCACGGGGGAGCATCTCCAGGAGCTACAAGGAGCTTGTTTCCACCCTCGGGGATGAGCTCACTGTGATATGATGGGAAAATGGGTTCTGGTCACGGAACCTGTCCCTCACCTCCGACTGGAGACGGGGCATCCCTTTCTTCTTTTATTCTCGACGCGCCACGGCCTCGATTTTTTGAGACGCTATTCTGTGTCCGGTTTCTGCTATCTCAAACAGGTCCATGGGAGCAGGATAATAAAGGTCAATGAGGAATTCTGCCCTTCAGGGGATGTGGAGGCCGACGGGATCTTAATTGCGGAGCGAGAGGTCTTTGCGGGCATCCGCGTGGCCGATTGCTATCCTGTCTTCATAGGCGATCCCGTGAGGAAGAAAGCGGTTCTTCTCCACGCAGGCTGGAGGGGCCTTAAGGCGGATATAATCGGGGCCGGCCTTGACCTTCTCCTCAAAGCTGGGTCTGATGCCCGTGATCTGATAGCCGCCGTTGGCCCCGGCATATCCGCGCAGGTTTACGAGGTTGGCATCGATGTGGGGGCTCTTTTCCCCGGCTTCGTCAGGCGAAAAAACGGGAAGCTTTTTCTGGATCTCAGGGAATTTATCAGGGTTGAGCTCCTCAAGAGGGGCATCGCCGAAGAGAACCTCGTTTTTGCTCCCTACTGCACTTACAGGGACGATGGACTTTTCCATTCCAGGCGCAGGGAAGGGGAAAGGACGGGTTACATGTGGGCTATTATGGGGCTGATTTAGCCCCTTTTTCGATCCGCTGTAGCTCCACGTTGATAAGGGCAGCGGCCCTGTCCAGAGCTTCTTTGGGGCTCAAATACCCCAGGAAAACGGGTTCGAGGCCCTCGGTCTCGAGATACCTTCTCCCGGTGAACCAGGCCGGCGTGCGCGGCTCGTAAATGGCGTGCTCTACGGAGAGGATCGCCTCCTTCATTCCCGGAACTTTATTGAGGAACTCTTTCATTTCCGGTCTTTCCAGCACAGATCTCCTGAGGGGAAGGTATCCGGTTCCGATGGACCAGCGGGCCTGAACCTCGGGCTGGAGAAAGTATTTTATGAACTTGAAGGCCTTTTCCCTCTTTGCTTCCGGGATGTCGGAAAACAGGGCTACATTTGTGCCTGAGATGACAACCACAGAGTCTCTGTCTCTTGGAATTCTGGAAACTCCCAGTCTGAAGGTTATTTTGTTTTTCATGAAGCTGTAGGAGACGATCGTGCCCCAGACCATGGCCACCTTGCCGACCGCGAAGTCATCCTGATGTCTATAGCCGGTGCTGAGGTAAGCACAGCTGTCCTTGTAGACGAGGTCGACGAAATACTGAAGGGCTTCTACCCCCTCTTTCGAATTAAATGCTGCTTTTCCGTCCTTTATGAGGGCGCCGCCCTTCTGGTAGAGAAGGGTTTCGAACATCCAGACGTTCACCGGAAAGGCCGTGCCGTATATGTCATACTTTCCGTCGCCGTCGGTGTCTATCGTCAGTTTCTTTGCGACCTCCCTGAATTCATCCCAGGTTCTCGGGAATTCCTCGATGCCGTATTTTTCGAAGATGTCCATGTTGTAATAGAAAACCGGCACGCTCTTGTTAAAGGGAAAGGTTATAAATTCCCCCTCCCATCGGTTGTCTTCGAGAAATATGGGGAAGATGTCGTCGAGAACTTCTTTTCCCAGGCCATTTTCTCCCTTTATGTACTGCTCCAGGGGGACGATCTTGCCGGCCGATAGAAGTTCGGAAGTCCACGATTCGTAGACCTGGGCGAGGACTGGAGGTTTACCGGCAGCCACAGCACCCATGAGTTTCTGCGAGAGAGTGGAGTAGTTGCCCATCTTCACGGATACTATGGGGAGGGAATCGGGGTGCTGTCTGTTGAAGTCGTCTATGATTCCGTTAAGGACGTCTCCCAGAGGCCCTCCCATGGCGTGCCAGAAGGGCACACCTCTGTACCCCTTGCTTATACAGCCCGCGAAGAGAAAAGTCAGAAAGAGAAAAAGGAGGACTTTTCTCACTGGTTCATTATGTAACTTATGGAGAACCTTCTGTTGGAGCTTTCCTCGAAGTCATAGATCTTTGAGTCGTCGGCGATGTCGAGCTTGAAGTTCTTGAACTTGACTCCGCCTCCGAAGGTTATGCCCTTTCTGAGGCCATATCGATCGTAGAAATAGCCTACCCTCAATGAAATGAGATCATAATAGGTGTATTCGATGCCGCCGTGAAGCCAGGCCTCCTTGAGAACGTAAGAAAGGCCAAGATCTTTAACGTCACTGAAGAAACCGACCAGCACTTTGTTGGCATCGCCGGAAATAGTTATCCTGTGATATTTGTTCTCAATAGGCCTTATGGCGAAGCCGATCCTCAGGAGCCAGGGCAGGGGATCGGTGTTCCCGCTCTCCGTGTATTTGAGTCCTGGCCCCATGTTCGCCAGGACAGCCGATAGATTCAGGCATTTGAAGGGCTTGTAAAGAACGCCGCCGTCGAGGGCAAAGGTCGTGGCTGAGCCGCCTCCTCCGGGCTCTCCGAGCACCTCCCTGACGATGTTGCCCGGCGCGAGGAAGCTGTGTATCAGCTTTGCTCCGACGCCAAGACCCAGGTTTTCGCGCAATTTTGTGCTGTAAGCCACGTCTATGGCCACATCGTAGGGCC
>Ga0180301_10004810_pt1 | contig 10410 bp, 8 predicted proteins | sample GuaBasSediGuay16_FD_121797 | JGI IMG/M metagenome (GOLD analysis project Ga0180301, IMG submission 121797) | Subseafloor sediment microbial communities from Guaymas Basin, Gulf of California, Mexico - Guay16, Core 4569-2, 12-15 cm | ecosystem: Environmental > Aquatic > Marine > Hydrothermal... | reverse complement strand
CCTGTAGGCGATATGAAGTTTCAGCACCTCCCTGATCTGGGACACGACCTCGGGCCCCAGACCCATCCTTCGCAGGGCCTTCCAGTCACCCGACTGGATAAGCGCCAGGGCCCCCATGGCGGGAGGGTCGAGGGAAGGGGTCATTGCGTTCTCCTTTGCGCACCGCAGGCAACCGATGGCTCCCCGGGTTCGGAGAAAAACAGCGCGCCCCCGGCCTTCGTAGGGCCTCCCGCACCGGGAGCAGCATTCCAGTCCGATGCCGTAACCTCCGAGACTCATGGCCCTGCCCTCGAAGATGACCCTGAGCCGATCCCCCCGCTCGCCTTGATCCAGGGCTTCAAAGGCCCGCCTCAACAGGGCGAACATCCTGCGGTCTCCCACCCCCACGGGGAACAGAATTTCCGTGAGTTCCACCATGTAACTGCCGAGGCTGAGAGCGGAAAAGTCGCTCCTGAGCCCTGCAAAGGGATTGATGAGCCTGCAGGAGTCGAGGAACAGCATGTCCCCCTTGCCCCTGTCCACGTACTCCATGCGTGAAAGGCAGAAAAGGTCCAGGCAGTTGGGAAATCTCCTGCGGCTCCGCCGGGCGCCCTTGGCCACGCCTTTCAATCTGCCCGCATCCTCGGCGAAAAAACTCACCAGGAGATCCGATTCGCCGAACTCCCTGATCCGGAGGATGATTGCGGGGGAGATCACTGATCGCATATGACGGTTCCCTGGCGGGGTGCCGCAAAAGGCATTGCGGGAAAAAGCCCCTTGCCGCACACCGGTTGGGCGACAAGGGGCTTTTCAGGATTTACCCTACGATCCCTTCAATGTTCAGGGGAATTTCGCCTGGAAGGAGACCACCTTGGTCACGCCGCCCGCGCTGAATGTAGCCGCCCCTTCGTGCAGGGTCACCGGGACCTTGAGTTCGGGCACCCCGGTCCACCATTTTTCCAGTGCCTGCCATGGATTCATCCCCATGGCCTTCAACTTGAAACCACCGGTCACCAGGAGGCTCAACAGGGCCGAGCGCGCCGTGATCATGGTGGTGGCCCGCACCTGGTCCGTCTTGCCCGCCGGGATCCAGTAGGCATCGTCGTTGTTCACCGTGACCAGGTCGAAGCCTTCTATAGCCACCGTAAACCGGAAACCTTCCAACAGAACCGGGTAGGGGTTGGGGTTCTCGATATTGAACAGGAACGTCATCGGAAGGGGAGCCCCGCGGTCGCCGGGCCTGCCCTTGGTGGGTTTCACCTTCTTTGAATAGTACCAGAACCCATCATACTGGGGTACCATGAAGGACTCCAGCGTAATCACAGGCGTCTTGAAGTTGGAAGCCGTCGGTTTGGCGGTCATTCCCGCACAGGAGAACAACATGGCCACCCCGATAATCGCGATAACCAGGACTGCCAGATTTTTCCTCATCATAGACCTCCGTGTAAGGAAGAGCGTGACACCGGTACCGGGTCCATGTTGCGGCCCGTTACGTAAGCCAGCGCTTTCTTCGTTTATAGTGCTTGACGTCTCGAAAGCTCTTTCTTCCACCCTTGTCGGTCAGCCCCAAATAGAAATCCTTGATATCCTCGTTGGCGCTCAACTTCTCGGAGCTGTCGTCCATGACGATCCTGCCCGTCTCCATGACGTAGGCATACGGGGCCACGTTCAGGGCGAGCTTGGCGTTCTGCTCCACGAGCAGGATGGAGATATGCTCCTCTTTGTTGAGCTTGGTAATGATGTTGAAGATTTCATGGATGAGCTTGGGGGCAAGCCCCATGGAGGGTTCATCGAGGAGCACCAGCTTGGGCTCGGTCATCAAGGCCCTTCCCACCACGGTCATCTGCTGCTCGCCGCCGCTGACGAAGCCTGAGATCTCGTTACGTTTTTCCCGAAGTCGCGGGAAATAGTGGTACACGAGTTCCAGGCCGTCCCGCACCGAGCCGCTCTTTCGCAAGTGGGCGCCCACCTTGAGATTCTCTTCCACGGTCAGATGCTCGAAGACCCGCCTTCCCTCGATGACCTGGACGATGCCCATCTTGGCGATCATGGCGGCCCTCTCGTGATGGATGTGCCGCCCCTCGAACTCGATGGCTCCGTCTGTCACCTCGCCGTCCTCGGTCTTGAGCAGACCTGAAATCGCCTTGAGAGTCGTGCTCTTCCCGGCGCCGTTCGCCCCCAGGAGGGCCACGATCCCTCCCCGCGGGATCTCGATGGACACGCCCTTGAGGACCAGGATGACCTCATGGTACTTCACTTCGATGTTGTTGATCTTTAAAATCGCCTCTCCGGTATCCAAGGCATTACCTCCAAGGGTGTTGGGTTGGCAGTCGCTACCATCCGAGCCATTCCTTGGCCCACTTGGCCGGCCAACGCTTCTTGAGATCCACGCGCTCCACCTCCACGAACTTGCCGTTCTTCCATTCCTGGATGAGGCACCCGGTCGTGGGTCGATGGTCCGTGGCGGTGAACGTGATGGGAGAGGCCCCCAGACCGATGTCGAACTTGCGCATGGTCTCGAAGCCCTTTGTCATGATACCGGGACCGGACAAATCCCCCGCCTTGTCGGCCCTCTTGAGGGCCTCCCAGGTGATCAGGGCGTCGCCCCAGGCCTGAATCGTCCGGATCAGGCGTTTGGAGGTCGGAATACCGGGGTTATATTTCTTGGCCGTCCTGACCACTATGTCCATGTTCTTGTAATTCTGGCCGAAAAAGGCACATGGGGTGGCTCCCATCACCACCAGGTTGTCAGCGGCCTCACCTGCAAGCCGCGGCAGGTTTTCATCGAATCCCCAGTTGTTGATGATGAAATCGGCCCCCAGACCCAGGGCGTAGGCATCCCGCATGGTGGCCGCCACGCTCATGGTGGTGTTCCCATGCCATACCACGTCCGGTTTGAATTCTTTCAAAGCCATGATCTGGCTTTTGGTGTCCAGGGCAAAAAGGGAGACGTCCTGGTCCGGGCCGATCTCAAAGCCCAGCATGGCTGCATGATCTTTGATGGCCTTGATGGGCGCGCTGCAATAAGGCGAGGCAAACATGTACGCACACGCGAACCGAGGCTTCCGTTTCCCGTAGTCAGGCTTAGTGGGCCACTTCTTGTCGAGCCAGGCCGTCAGGGCAGCCCTGGCGTTGGTGGAATAATCCGACGAGAAAAAGAGGTTGTAACGCGTCTTTTTCGGGTCCGTCAGATGGGCGGAGTAAGAAGCCGATACATACGGGATCTTGTCCTTGTTCACCGTCGGGGAAAGGGCCTCCGTGTCACCGGTTCCCCATCCCATGATGACGATGCTCCTCAGTCGCTTCAGGAGTTTATATTTTGTGATGGCCTCCGGGATCCGGTAGCCGTAATCAAACCATGTGTATTTGACCTTCTTGCCGTTGATACCCCCCTGCTCGTTGATGTACTTCCACGCCTCTTCCATGCCGATGGCGTAGTCCTTGCCCACGTCGGAAGTGGCGCCGGTGGTGTCCATGATTCCCCCGATCTTGATCTTGGCGGCCAGCGCGGCCGTGGAAAAGCCCGCAAGAAACGCCACTGCGACCATCGGCACCAAGAACCCAAGAAAAATACGCTTTTTCATCAGTCTCCCCCTTCATGCGGTTATCGTGAACGCGAATTGAATCCCCATCGTCTCGTACCTGCCGGACGGCCCTGTAATCGCCTTCACCTCCTTTCTAATAAGAGAAGGGCCAGAGATTGAAGTAGTTTTTAGCCTGCCACCAGCGGTAGGCAAGCCCGTTGGGCTCATAGATCAAGAACGCGCAGATGGCCAGGCCGAAAGCCATCTCCTTTAGGGAAGCAAAGCTCATGAGGAGCTTGGGAAAATAGTCCGCCAGGGGAATCACCCCCACCTGCAGAAGTTCCATGATCACCACCATAAAAAAGGAGCCGAAAATGGCGCCGTGGATGGAGCCCACCCCGCCGATGAGGATGACGCCAACGAGCCACAGGGACCAGAACCACGGGAAGTGTTCGGGACTCAGCGCCGCCGTGTTGCTCACCCAAAAACCTCCCGCCACCCCGGCGAAAAATCCCGCCACAAAGAAGGCCAACAGCTTGTACCAGACGATGTTGATCCCGAGAGTCTCCGCCGCAATATCGTTGTCCCGGATGGCCACCCAGGCCCTACCCACCCGGGAGCGGAGCAAATTGGCCAACACGATCACCATGAGGGTCAGGATCACGGCCATCAGGTAATAGACCTCCCGCTCGCTGTCTATGACCCAGGGTCCCACCTTGATGGTCCCGGGAGGAAGGGAAAAGGCCTGCCCCCTCCCTCCGATCCGGCTCACGTACTGGGTAAGAATAAAATCCACAGTGATAAATTGGGCTGCCATGGTGGTTAAAATGAGGTAAAATCCCTTCACCTTGGCTGATGGGAGCCCGAAAAGCACCGACCAGATCCCGCCAAAGACGCCCGCCACAAGGACGCTGATGGGATAGGCCAGGCCCGCATCCATGATCCACTGAGGCCATGGAAATTGCAACACCAGCAGGGTGCTGGTGTATGCACCCACCGCAATGAAGGCGGCGTGTCCCAAGGTCACCAGGCCCGTGTACCCGATGAGTAGTTGAACCCCCAGGGCACCCATGGCCGTATACCCCACCATGCTGGCCACGCTCATGACGTATCCTGAAAGGAATTGGGGGATGATAACGAAGATTACCGCCAGCAACAGGAGCATCTTGAACTTGATGAAACGCGTCTGCCACCATCCATGGTCCTCTGCGTAGCTCTGATGGTAATCGCCGCACGGCATCCAAACACTGGACATGAAATTCTCCTCCCTTGATCCGTCCCTTCCCGCTTGTTCCCGAAGGGCCCAGGCCTTCCGATGTTAGACCCGCTCGATGCGCTCCCAGCCCCATAGGCCGTAAGGCTTGAAAAGGAGGAACACGGCCATGAAGGCAAAGGGCATGATCTCCTTTACGCCGCCGGGGAAATACTGATCCAAATACGTGCCCGATAGGTTCTGAAGCACGCCTATGATGATCCCCCCCACGATGGCCCCCGGGATCGAGTTCAGCCCTCCCAGGACCACGGCGGGCAGCACCAGGAGACCCAGGTAACCCACTGAGATATTGATCCCGTTGATGTTTCCCAGCAGAGCGCCCCCCACCCCGGCGCTCATGAAGGCGATGGCCCAGGCCGCTGCGTACACGAACCGGGCACTCACCCCCAACGAGAGGGCGGCGGTTTCATCATCCGCCGTGGCCTGCATGGAAAGCCCCCAGCGGGTGTACTTGAAAAATGCTACAAAGATGATCAGAAGGACGATGGCGAGGATGAAGGACCAAAGGTACACCGGAGAAATCTTCACGAATCCGATGGTGATGGGTGACAGAGAAAAGACCGGCGGTTCGAACACCCTGGTGTCGTACCCCCAGACAAAACCCACCAGCCCTTTTAAGAAAAAGGAAAGGCCCACCGTCACCATGATCACCGTGAGAATGGGCTCCCCGATGAGCTTGTCCAGAAAGATCCGTTCGGTCAAAACGCCCAATACCACACCCACCAGGAGGGTCAGCACCACCGCAGGCACGAAGGGAATCCCCGCCTCGTAGAAGGAGAGGGTGACATACGCGCCGATGAGGGTCAACTCGCCCATGGCGAGGTTCAGCACGCCGGAGCACTTATAAATCAGCACCCACCCCAGGGCCACCAGGGCATAGATCCCTCCCACCATGATCCCCGTGATCAAGGTCATCGAAAATATTTCCATCGTGGTTCATCCTCCCCAGGTCTGGTAATGGCAAAGGAAATTCAACGCGGCCCACCCCCCGTTTCCCGCCGGGGTGACCGCCTTCACACCTTGATCTCCTGGATGCGAAGATCGGTCTTGATGCGCTGTTCCCTGCCGTCTTCGTAAGTGATCGTCGTATCCATGTGCACCACGTCCGTGTCGCCGTAAAGGCCGTCCACGATCTCCTTGTACCTCTTCTCCACAAAGGCACGCCGCAACTTACTGGTGCGGGTGAGTTCTTCGTCGTCCGCGTCGAAGACCTTGTAGAGGTTCACAAACTTGCGGATCTTGGCGGGCCCGGGCAGGTCCTTGTTCGCTTCCTCGATCTGTTTCTGGACCAGATCATAGACCTCGGGCTTCTGGGAGAGTTCCGGGTAACTGGTGTAATTGAGCTTCTTGTCGTCGGCCCACTTGCCCACCACGGCATAATCTATACACATGACCGCTGTCACATATTCCCGCTTATCGCCGATAACCCAGGCTTCCTGAATGAATGGACTGAATTTCAGGCGAGTTTCCAGGTACTGGGGAGAGAAAGGCCGACCGTCGCTCAGGGTCATGACGTCTTTCGAACGGTCGAATACCACCAGATGACCGTCCTCGTCGATGAAACCCCGATCCCCCGAGTAGAGCCAGCCGTCCACAAGGGTCTTCCGGGTGGCCTCATCATTCTTGTAGTAGCCCTTGAACACGGAGGGGCTTCGCGAGATGATCTCACCCTCTTCGGTGATCTTCACCTCGGTTTGCGGTATGGGCGTTCCCACCGTGTCGAATTTCACGTCACCGCTCCGGTGTACGATGGAGATTCCCGCGATTTCCGTCTGCCCGTAAATCTGTTTCAGATTCACCCCGAGGGCATGGAAAAACCTGAAATGGTCCGGGCCCATGGCCGCCCCGCCCGTGTAGCACTGCCTGAGTCTCGACATGCCCAGGTGGTCCTTGAGTTTCTTCTGCATGGTGATGTAGGCGAGCCAATGGAGAATCTTGAGGTACCAGGGAACCGGCTGCTTCTCGAACTTCAGGTTCGCCACCTTGTACCCGATCTTGGTGGCGAATTCATAGACCCTGCGTTTGGTCCAGGTGGAATCGATGTACTTGACCTGAACACTCCTGGTCATGCCTTCGTAAAGCCGCGGGGGGGCAAACATCACGTGGGGTCCGATTTCGCGGATGTTTTCCTGCGCAGTGTCCGGTTCTTCGGGAAAGTTGAGGGTATAGCCCACCTGGAGGCCGCAGGAGATGGACATCATCTGCTCGCCGATCCAGGCGAAGGGAAGGTACGAAACAAAATCATCCGTCTCGTAGCAGGGATCCACATCCAGCAGATTCCTGCCCATGGTGAGCATGTTGTAATGGGTCAGAAGCGCCCCTTTGGGGAGTGCGGTGGTCCCGGAAGTATAAAAAAGGAGGCAGATGTCCTCTCCATCTCCCTCCTCCACCATCTTTTCGAAGAGGCCGGGTTCCTTGGCGTCCAGTTCGCGGCCCCTCGCCTGGACCTCCTTGAGACTCAGGAGAAAATCCTGGTCGTAGTTCCTCATCCCCTTGGGATCATCCCACAAGACCCATTCGAGCTTGGGGCACTGATCCTTGATGGCGAGGGCCTTGTCCACTTCCTCCTGGGTCTCTCCCACGAAGATCTTGGTGTCCGAATGGTCTATGATGTACTTGACCTCGTCCATCATGCAGTCCTGGAAGAGCCAGACGCCGATACCGCCCGCACAGAGGGCGGCCATTTCCGCCCAAAGGCCTTCGGGGCGGTTGTCCCCGATCATGGCCACCTTGTCCCCCCGCTTCAGGCCCAGGCTGACCATGCCAAGGGAGAGGTATTTGACGTTATCGTAATAATCCTGCCAGGTGTACGGTCTCCAGATCCCGAACTCTTTTTCCCTCATCGCCACTTTGTTCTTGCCGAACTTCTTACACTGCCGGACAAAAAGCTTGGGGATGGTGAGGTCCTTTGTGATCTCTATCCTCGTGCTGCTCATGGTATCGCTCACCTCCGAGTCGAATACAGATCTTCTTCACCCAGGTAGGCCTTGATCACATCAGGATTTTTCTGGACCTCCTCAGGGGGGCCGTCCGTGATCTGGTTTCCGAAATTCAGGACAAAAACATTGTGGGAAATATCCATGACGACACCCATATCGTGCTCCACGAGGATGCAGGTGACCTTCCAGCGCTCCTCCTCGTTGATGTCGAGAATGAACCGGGCCATGTCCTCCACCTCTTCCAGATTCAGACCCGCCAGGGGCTCGTCCAGGAGCAGAAGTTCGGGGTTCAGGGCAAGGGCGCGGCCCAGTTCCACGCGCTTCTGGAGACCGTAGGGAAGCATGTGCACCGTCTTGTCCCTGATGCTTTCGATTTCCAGAAGATCAATGATCTCCTCCTCGATGAACTTGCGCGATTCCAGTTCCTCCTGTTTCGTTTTTCCCACGTATATGGATCCGCTCACGATGCCTGATTTGAGATGGATATGTCGGCCCAGGCGGATGTTGTCCAGGACGGTCATGCCGCCGAACAGTTCGATCTTCTGGAAGGTCCTGGAGATTCCCAGGGCGGCCCGGCTGTGCGGACTCAAATCGTTGATCCGCTCTCCTTTGAAGTAAATGTCGCCCTTTTGGGGTTTGTAAAGACCGTTGATGCAGTTCATCATGACGGTCTTGCCGGCGCCGTTGGGGCCTATGATGGAGTGGATCTCCCCCTTTTTCACCTCCAGGTCGATCCCCGCAAGGGCCGCCACTTTGCCGAAGGACATGTGGATATCTTCGAGCTTCAAAAGGGTTTCGCCCTGTTTGATCTGCCCCGTTCGCGCCATGTCGCCTGGCCTCCCCTTATCGAGTCGTAATCAGCGGTGCTTCAGCAGGCCGTCGAAAAACTGTTGCGCTTATCGGTACTCAGGCTAAAATTCGGCTCGAAATATTCACTTCCTACTTAAAGCGCGCTTTTTAGCCTCATTTTGCCCCGCCTTGTCTGCGCTCGCTGCGTTTTTCAACGCCCTGTTAGGTAAGATTTAGTCAGTGCAGGATGGATTCGGGCCTTTATTGTCCCCCGGCCCGACGCAACTATACCCTTTACTGCCTCCACCCCCGTTTGTCAACATGTTTGATGGAAGAGGCACGATATTTTTGTTCTGTACACAAAGTGATGTAATTACGCTGGGTTATGTGAATATCCGATCGGCTAAGCAAATAAATATAAAATAGCTAGTTATTCCAATAAGTTTTGGATTGTGGTTTGTTCTCAAGCTCTTATTCTTAAAGGGTTGCGGGTTAGAACAAATTTATCGTGATGGTAGAGGGCGCACCGGCCCCCCGGCGAAGCCCGGACAGGCAAAGGGCCGGCCCCCGGGCGCCGCTTCCCACAAACCGCCGACGAGGGTGAACGGCCCTCACCTTTTCAAGAAAAGGGCCGACCGGACGTCCGTGGCCGCAGACTCCGTCAGGCCTCAAAAACGCATCTTGCGTACCTGGGGAATCAAGTTCTCCTGGCACTGATTCAGGAAATACTCATCCGTCATCCCTGCAATAAAATCCCTGACAATACCCGGATCAGGCGTTGATTGACGGTAGTCGTCCGACATGCCGTCCAGGAATTCGCTGAAGATGCTGGACGACTCATCGCCGGCCTCCAGGTCTCGGCAATATTTCTCGAAAAGCAGTTCAATCATCAGCTTGATCTTGTGCGTCTGCTCCTTGACCTTTCCGCTCTGGTAGATACGCTCCTGGTTAAACTCCTTCAGGTCCTGCAGGGCCTCCCCAACCCGTTCGCTGAACCGGACCAGGTCCTGCCCGAGGCTGTTGGTCACCAGGTCCTCCACGAGGGTATACACGATGGTCCCGTTGGTCTCTCCCAGGACCTTCCTGCAACGGGAAGGCAGATCGTCCCTCCGGATGAGACGCAACCGGATCGCGTCCTCGATGTCCCGTCCGATGTAGCTCACCGTATCGGCCATGCGCACCACGCAACCCTCCAGCGTCATGGGGTGGAAATCCCCGGAGGGATCCTTGCACTTCATTTCCATCTCCCGATGGAGCCTGTCGAAATCCTTGTTTCTTCGGGGTGAGAGAGATTGGGTATGCAGTTCTCCGTCGTGGCAGAAGATTCCGTCCAGGACCTGGAGCGTCAGGTTCCAGCCCCGACCCTTCCTTTCAATCCGCTGGAGAAACCGAACGCTCTGCACGTTGTGCAGGAACGGCCCGATTCCATGGGCCTCGCACAGGGCGGAAAGAAATTTCTCGCCGTCATGCCCGAAGGGGGTATGCCCGATATCGTGCCCCAGGGATATGGCTTCAATCAGGTCCTCATTCAGGCCCAGGAGCCGGCCTATGGTCCTGGCTATCTTGGATACGAGTTGGACGTGAAGCACCCGGTGGGTGATGTGGTCGTTCTTAATAAGGTAAAAGACCTGTGTCTTGTCGATGTAGCGGGAATAGGCAAGAGAGTGCAGGATACGATCCGTGTCAACGGAAAACTCCTGTCGGTGCCCCATGCCCACCGAGGAATCCTCGTACTCCCTCACCGCAGAACGGCTCAGACACGCCAGAGGCGAGAGACGGGATGCCTCGCCTTCGTCGAGGCGGGATCGAATCTCATAGAGGGTCTCGTTCAGCCTCAATCCCTATCGCCTTTCCCGGTCCGGCGCGATTCCCGGTAGGCCTGCTTCAGCCCCTCCCAGGCATTTTT
>Ga0180301_10004809_pt1 | contig 10411 bp, 11 predicted proteins | sample GuaBasSediGuay16_FD_121797 | JGI IMG/M metagenome (GOLD analysis project Ga0180301, IMG submission 121797) | Subseafloor sediment microbial communities from Guaymas Basin, Gulf of California, Mexico - Guay16, Core 4569-2, 12-15 cm | ecosystem: Environmental > Aquatic > Marine > Hydrothermal... | reverse complement strand
GTATGATGCTAACCTCATCTGCTAAAATGCCTGCCGATCCTTCACGGATTAACTCATCGGCCCAGCCATGGAAATTCTCCTCAAACCTAAGCACTTTCCTCCTGCCGGTAAAAACCCGGCTGAGCCGTATGGCCATCATGTTCGCTTCCTGGCCGCATGAGAAAAACGCCACCCTCTCAGACATGGGCATCAACTCCTTTATAAGTTCGGCCAACTCCACTTCAAGCTCGTGGTTCTCGCCGAAATGAACTCCCTTGGCCATCTGCTTCTGCACCGCTTCAACGATGGCGGGGTGGCTGTGGCCCATGATCAAGGCACCATGTCCCATGATGTAATCGATGTACTCGTTGCCATCGACATCCCACTTTCGCGATCCCATGGCGTAGGTGACATAGGGCCTGAATGGATCGATAACGCGAGCAAAATGGGTGGCTCCCTTGGCGGCGAAGTGGTTCACCGCACGATCATGTAATTTCTGTGACCCAGGATGAGCCCTTACGTATTCCTCAACCAACTGTTCTCGTGCGCTCATTTTACCTCTCCTTTACGCCTTCCCTGAGGTAGCGCAGCATCTGTTCTTTATCCAATCCATCGAGGCCCATCTTCTCGAGCGATCTCCCCTGGGACAGGAAATCCCTCTCGCAGATAATCGATCCCAGATCGATCATGGACTTGATCACGGGGACCTCCACCCCCAGTGCCCTCGCGAAATGGTACCGTGCCACCGTGCCTATGGGGATATCCTCGGTGAAGTACCGATCATCAATGGTGTTGGGCCCGTAGATGGTGCCCGATAGGGTTGCCACGCCAAAGGGAATGAAATACTCAGGAGCCATCACGCTGTACTTCGAGAAGAACTGCCGGTCGGGGTACTCGGGCACCATGGTGAGCCCCAGTGCTTGCATGATCCGCCGCTCCTCATGGTAAAACGCCATCTGCACCCTAGAGACCGAGGGACTCATCCCGTGTTTGTACATGTTCCACTGGCCCTTCGGGGCGAGGATATCCTCAACCTGTGAGACCTCCATGGCACCCACGTTGAGCAGGGATCCCGGAACATGCACCAGTGGATTCGCATTGGCCATGCCCACGCCAATCGCTGTATCGGCCCGTATGAACTCTGAAACACCGCTGAAGATGGGGGCATCCTTCATTGCCCCGAAAAACCTCTCACCATCCTTGCTGGGAAAGGCCTCGTAGATCTGGTTTGCCTCCCTCACCGTGCAATTGACCGTTCCGGGCTCTGAGACGCGAGTGCCGTAGGGAGCGGAATGCCATCCTCCGACAATGACCTCCGCCGTGCATGCCCTCTCCCCCATCATATTCCTCAGCACCAGTGAGCCGAAGTTATCTGGAAATATACTCACCACCTGTCCATCCTCAAGGTGAGGAATCATCTTCTCAAAGATCGGCTCGTGCCCAAACCCCGGGACGGCTACGATTACAAGCCCTGCACCCTTCAATGCCTTGGATATGTCCGTTGTTGCCAAGGCAATTTCCGCAACGCCGCTTCTCATGAAGTTCTTCGGATTCGACTGAACTCCCCCCAGCTCTATCCTGCGGGTCTCCAAAACCTCCCCCAGCGATCTGGGGGCGAACTCAGGCAGATCGTAGAGGCGTACCTCATACCCATCGAGCGCGAAATCCGCCGCCTCGGTTTGGGCGATGGCGCCGCCCCCCAGGATCGCCACTGGCTTCTCCATAATGCTATCCTTGCTCATGGCTGCCTCCCCTCACATAACCTTTTATCAATGCATTGGTAATTAAATTACTTATAAAGAAATAAGAAAATTGTGTCAAACAGGAGTTTATCGATTGTGTTGGCAGTGACATCTGCATATTATCACGATGCCTAAACGAATAAGGTTGAGTTTCTCCAAGATATTTTGCTATGGTACCTTCTCACTGATCACTGGAGGACGTAAAAATGGAAAAATCGAGTGCCGGCATGATGACACAGGCTATTGTCGATTTCCTTATCCTCAATATCCCTATCTTCAGTCGATTAAAGGGCAAGGAATTAAGGAGCATTGAGCAATACATGAAAATCCTTGAGGTCATACCTGGAGAAACCGTCTTTAAGGAGGGAGAGCAAGGAGACTATGTGTGTTTCGTGGTAGAAGGTTCCCTTGATGTGTTGAAAAAAACCGAGTCTGGAGAAAACATCGTGATATCCACGCTCTCAAAGGGGCGTTCCATCGGTGAGATGGCTATTATAGATGACCTCCCTCGATCCGCAACCGTGAAGGCCAAGGATAAATCAACCCTGCTTACCCTATCAAGGGAAAGCTTCGACTACATATTAGCAAAACACCCGGATATAGGCGTCAAGATTCTCAAGGGTTTGGCGAGCTTGCTCTGCATGAATCTGCGCAAAACATCCAGTAGGCTCGCCGAGTATATGCTGCCGCTCAGTTGATCGATAAATTTCACCTTAAAATTTCGTGTGCTGTATCACCGGCTTCTTTACTCAATCAGCTCCAAGCAAAGAGCTCATTTCTAGTTCAGCAATGAAGTAATCTCTATGTTTATAGAAAAACATTATTGATACAGGGGATAAGTCCGGCTATATTATTTTGATTGGCTTGCTGCTTAACATGCTCGGAAAAGGGGAACGTAATCTACAGGTAGGTTAGGGCTATTGCGAATACCAGTAAGATAGCACAATTAAGGGTAAATAATCCTGAATTGAACACAAAGATCATCCGCATCCAATCCGGGGGGACGTAAGTATCATCGGTGCACTAGTTAAGCTAATCAACGCTTATCAGAGGGATACCATGCAAAGGGATTTTCATTTCTACACCATATACGTGCTCTGTCGGTGCAACGGGATATCAGCTGAGAACTCCAAGAGGGTCGCCTACGCATCCCAGCATACAGACGATGCGAAATACGAACATACCCTCAATTTTGAAAACGGCGGCCGGTTTCAGCAGGTCCTCTCAGCCCATAAATTCCTTCATCCAGGGGTCTTCGGCCTTGAGGCTCAATACAGAATTTACGTTCCCTTCCACTTTCTCCCCGGGAACACAGGAGATAGGTTCCAGGAACGCATGGTATGCAGGCAGAATAGCGAAATAGCTCAACACATGGTGGGAGAAGCGGCACAGCTAAAGGGAAAATCCTATCAGCTCCACCGCCTTGGCATAGCCTTGCACGTGTACGCGGATACCTGGTCGCATCAGGATTTCTCCGGGCTTCAAACCGAGTTAAACGATACTGAGGATATCGACGTGCTCAATGAAAAAAGGATTGGACTCGTGAGGATCTTCACCGGTTTTTTTAGAGACATCACCGAGTCTTTGATACCGCAGGTTGGCCATGCTGAGGTCGCCACCCTTCCTGACGAACCCTTTCGGGAATGGACCTTCTACCACGTCTACCAGAAAAGGACGATCCATAGGAAGAACTGGCTGATCTGTCAGGATGCCGCAAGGAGCATCTATAGGCAGATAAAGGCCTTTCTCGCCAAGAATCCCGAATACAAGGTTGATACACCCGTCCCATGGGGGAGCATCAAAAAGACCGTAACGGATCTATTCAGACAAAAGGGGAGCCTCGAGGAAAGGTGTTCCAATTGGGCCGAAACGATTCGCGACTCCGCGTTCGGCTTTGCACCGCAAGGTGAGGAGAAAGGCCTGTCATACGACGACAGGGAGTGGTTCAGGGCAGCAGTTGAGGTCAAGACAGTTGACGAAAAAGAAGCCTATCACCGAAAGGATGACTTTCACATGAGCGACTGGAAGCATTTCCACGACGCGGCTGCAAGTCACCGATTCCATGTCCTTCACGAATCCCTCGCACCACAGGGAATCGTCTGCGGGTAAGTGTTTCCATGCTCAAACAACTATTCGTTCAAGCTTGGCAGCCATCCCTCACTGAGCTGCTCACAAGCACCACGAGGCATGAAAGCCCATGATTATTGATACCGGCTTGGCACTTATCGTCCTTTATGTCCTCGCTATCTTCGCCTATGTACAAGTCGGTGTAGGCAGACAAAAGATGCTGGGAGCCAATTCGCCCAACGCCATGGCATGCGTTATGAGGGCCTTGGATTTCTCCGATACCCCCTTGTCCCGGGAACGGTTAATGGTAGGTCATTCGAGCTCAAGGTAGAGCTTCTTGAGATGTTTACCATTCACACGGGACGCTCCTTTATGGCGATGTTCTAGGAGCTAAAGGGAAATTTCTTCTACAAAATAGAGGCAAAAAAAGGCTGGCGCTTTTCTCGAATTGCAGCATCTCGGCCCGGATTCACGCCTTAAACGGGCGATCGATCATTCGATGATATGAGCGATATCTTATGCGATGATGATGAAGAGTGTAATCCCTACCTACCTCTTGGCCCATAGAAGAAACGCCCTGTAAGAGCTTTTATCAATCGAAGGAGAATCTCGGGCGAGTATCGCGAATCGCAGAGCTCAGGTCATGTTTCGATCACGGTGCATCATAAGAAACGCTCATAAGTTGGAAGACCTATTCGATGTGCTGCTCCGTATTGCCCAAAAGCTGGATTCCTGATAGTATTCTTTACCTCCGAGCAGGCGGCCGGATAATGGGCGGCCTTTTTCGATATGAGGCTATCCGTTCAGTGAGGTAACAGTTCTCAATACGCGCTCTACTGATACAAGATTGTAAACATGGAAACATTTACCCAACTAAAGGACTTCGTGCTCAACCCCCAGTATCATTCGCAGAGGGAGAAATGCGTGCGGACACTGGATATGAACACCATCGATGCCCCCCTCATCGAGATCGTTAAGGGATTTCTCGCGCTCCCCTACTGCTTCACCTTGCAATGCTGCTACGGGCATTTCCTGCACGGCGAACAAAGGAATCCGCAAAACCTCGAGCCCCTGCCCATTTCCGACAGCACCTCAGAGGTGGAATACAGAATAGCCTACCTGGCCCTGTGCATACAGGACAACGACTCGGGAAAGGGGCTATTCAACGAGTTGAATGAGATCCCTGATATCGACCCGGCATACATCCAATTCGGGTGCGCTGAATGGTTCTGGGAACAGCAGGTGAACTCCTACGCGCTCCAGGTGGAACCGGAGAGGCACAAGAACAAGGATAGCGTTTTCATCGGCTATCAGGAGGCACGCCACATACAGAAGATCAGAGATGAATTCTTCGGCCAGCTCAAAAGGCTAATCGAGAAGAGAGTTATTCGATGATGAACTGGTCGTTACCCTTACTGATTTATTCAGAACCTCTCTGCTAAATGCCCAATGCCCACCCGTGTTTCTCTTCCCTTGAAAGCCCTTTTGTTCTATACTTCAGGCCATGGGAAAGCGTGTGATAATCGACACCGACCCAGGGGTAGACGATGCGCTCGCGCTCCTGCTCGCCTTCAAATCCTATGAGCTTCACGTTGAGGCAATCACCACGGTGAACGGCAACGTAGCGGTGGACCAAGCAACGAGGAATGCCGCCCTGCTCCTCGAGCTTCTTGATCCCAGTCCTCGACCTATCTTAGCGATGGGATCAGTACGAGCCGCGAGAAAACGCCCAATCAGGACGCAATCCGTGCACGGCCCTGATGGGCTCGGGGGATTGTATCGCTTTAAAAACCGCGACGGAAGCCCTCGATACCCCGACGCAACACTCCCCGTGCAGATCTTCGATGCCACTGAGGTATTCTTCGACCTGCTCAAACGTTACCCCGACGAGATGAGCCTCATCATGCTGGGGCCGCTCACCAACCTCGCCGAGGCCCTGAAAAAAGACCCGAGGCGTGTAAAGGGCCTGCGAGAGGTGGTGATCATGGGCGGGGCCATAGGTGTACCCGGAAACATCACCCCTGGGGCGGAGTTCAACATCTTCATGGATCCCCAAGCAGCTCACCGGGTATTCCACTCGGGTCTTCCCATGACCCTCGTTCCCCTGGATGTGACCGAAAGGGTCTGCCTGGAATCCGAGGAAATCAAAGCGCTTGCCCGGATTATGGAAGAACCTTTGGGTGGATTTGTGCGCGATATCACGGGGAGATCCATCGCATATACGAGGGAGGCCCGAGGGATGTCGGCGATCTACCTCCATGATCCACTCGCCGTGGGAGTGGCAATTGACCCGACGATGGTAAAGTCTGCCGACCTCCATGTTGAGGTTGAAACGAGCAGGGGCATCACCTACGGCATGATCATCGCCGATACGCGTGCAATCAGTAATAGCTTAAAGCCGCCTAACCTTGACGTGGCTTTGGAGGTAGAATCAGAACTGTTTCTCACCTTCTTCAAGGAGCGCCTATGCCAAAGGTCGTGGTGATCGGCTCAGCCAACGTGGATCTCACCGTCAAGGTAGATCGCCTGCCTGAACCTGGAGAAACGGTATCAGGGGGCGAGCTCTATACCTCCTTCGGTGGAAAGGGCGCGAATCAGGCCGTTGCTGCTCTTAGGGCAGGGGCTGAGGTGAAATTTTTCGCAAAAATAGGCCCTGATCAAAACGGTGAGGCCATTATCAGGAATCTCCAAGACCTCGGGATCAGGACCGATTATATACAGAGGGATGCCTCACTCCCCTCAGGCGTTGCCCTCATCATGGTGGACCGTGCGGGCAACAATGCCATACTCGCGCCGGTAAAGAGCTCGTGGATCTGGGATGCACCCAGGTGATCATCACGCTCGGAAAGGACGGGTGCTGTTGGGTGGGGAAGGATACAGTCCAAGACTTTCCCCCCTTTCCCGTGAACGGGGTTGATTCCACTGCCGCAGAGGATGCCTTCAACGGAGCACTGGCCTGTGCCATAGCAGAGCGAAGCTCCATGGTAGAGGCCATCCTCTTTGCCAGCGCAGCAGGCGCTCTAACCGTAACCCGAAAGGGGGCTCATAATTCCATTCCCACCAGGGATGAGATTGCAAAGCTTCTTGAATAAACGTAGAAATATCAAAATCAGCCTCAAATCGATCGCTTGCTCACACGCACGCCCATACGTGCTATCTGATTGGTTGCCTTTAGTCAAAGATCTGGGTTTTTCCATAATATGGATGAGGGATTCCGAATCCCGATCCTTTTGTGAAAGAAGGAACCTCAGGAGGTAATGAGCGGATTTATCTGGGACATAGACCCGGTGGCCTTAAGGCTAGGACCTATACAGATTCATTACTATGGCCTGCTCATCGCGTGCGTGCTGGTCATCGGATATTACCTCTGGAACTGGCAGATGAGGAATGCCGGGTATGACCCTGATCAGGTTATCACCTTTCCATTCTATATCGGGATCCTTACGGTGGTGGGGGCACGGCTCGGGCACTGTTTCTTTTACGAACCCGCCTACTATCTCGCCCATCCGATCTCCATCTTCAAGGTGTGGAAGGGCGGGCTGTCGAGCCACGGGGCAGCAATCGGCATGCTCGGGGCCATATTCCTCTATTCCTATACCAAGAAGATTCCTCTATACCTCATGCTGGACAGCAATTCCTTTGTGGCAGCCCTTATCGCCACCCTGGTGAGGATCGGCAACTTCCTGAACAGCGAGATCGTGGGACGCATCACCGATCTTCCCTGGTGCGTGCGCTTCATGCGCTTTGAAGACGGGGGAAGGTACTGCCGCCACCCCAGCCAGCTCTACGAGGCGTGCTTCGGTCTGGGGATATTTATCGCCTTGCTGCTCATCGAGCGAAGGCTCGGTAAAAGGCGACCGCCGGCCTTTTTGAGCGCTATCTTCATGGTAGCCTATTTCTCCTCCCGTTTCATCGTGGAGTTCGTTAAAGAACCACAGACACTCCCTCCCACCTCCCCTTTGACGATGGGGCAATATCTCAGCATCCCCTTTTTTCTCATCGGCCTTGCTTTGCTTGTCTTCTCCTTGAGGCACCGCCACGAAACTCCGCCGTCTACCCCGAAGGGACCTCCTCAGCGCGAAAAGCGCAGAAAGAAGAGAGCAACAAGCTAGCCCTTTACAAAGGCTACCCGCAATGGTATGAGGCAATCAGGAGATCATCACTATCACCTCCTCATGGATTGCGTAATGGATAAGGAAAGGCGTTCAATCCTTTGCCCGAACTGCAGGAAACTCATAAGTCAGGATGAGCCGCGCTGCCCTCACTGCGGGATCGCAAACCCCGGATCGTGGTGGAAAAACAATATCGGTGCCAGGGTATTCTTCGGCACAGACCAGATCATTAAATGGATTATCTATGCGAACGTTACCCTGTTTATCATATCGCTGTTGCTCTATCCCTTGTCATCCGGCATTTCGTTGAATCCCCTTGCCCTCTTATCCCCCTCGAACAAGGGCCTCTTGCTTCTTGGGGCTACCGGTACTGTTCCCATTGACCGACTCGGTCGCTGGTGGACCCTTATCTCAGCGAATTACCTCCACGGCGGCATCTTCCATATACTCTTCAATATGATCGCCTTCAGGCAGATCGCCCCCTTTGTGCTTCGCGAATATGGGATCAACCGCATGGTAATAATCTACACAGCGAGCGGGGTATGCGGGTTCCTGGTCTCGTACTTCGCGGGCATTCCATTCACCATAGGTGCATCGGCAGCAGTATGCGGCCTGATCGGCGCAATCCTCTACTACGGAAAAAGCCGAGGAGGATTGTACGGGCAAAGCATCTTTAGGCAGATTGGAGGCTGGGCCCTTGGGATCTTCTTCTTCGGGCTTTTGATGCCGGGGATAAATAACTGGGGGCATGGAGGTGGAATGGTCGCCGGCGCGGTTCTTGGTTTTCTCCTTGGTTATAGAGAGAGGATGAGGGAACGAGCGTTCCATAAAATACTCGCAGGTGCTTGTATCCTCATAACGATACTGGCACTCCTCTGGGCGGTGGGATCCGGCATCTACTATCGATTACTAGGATAGTATCGAACTCATACTCGCACACACCTATCTCAAAATGGGATAGAGAATGAGGGGACCTGATTGCAAGCTATGCGTGTATCATTGATTGGTATGGCGGGATCGGGGAAATCATACTGGTCCCTGAAGCTCTCTGAACATGGTTTCGTCCGCTTCTGCTGTGATGAGCTGATTGCCGAAAAGCTTGCCCCTGAGCTCGCCGGTTCCGGGAGCCACCCCATGACCATGGGCGAGTGGATGGGATTCCCCTACGAGCGGGGCTATGAGGAGCGTGAAGCCCGATATCTCGCCCTTGAACGGGAGACCATGGCCGAGATTATCGCCTACCTTGAGGATCATGAGGATACTCCCCATGAGGATATCGTGGTGGATACCACCGGCAGTGTTATCTATACGGGGAATGACAATCTGGCACGACTTCGTCTGCATACCACGGTGGTGTACCTGTCAATTGAAGCTGATGTGAGACAGCAACTTCTAAGGGATTATATCTCAGACCCTCACCCCATGCTTTGGAGGGGTGTGTTTCATAAGGAGCCACACGAGACAAACAGGGATGCCTTAGCACGTTGTTACCCAATGCTCGTGGCTGAAAGGGAACGGCTGTACGAGCAACTCTCCGATGTTACAATCGACTACCATAGACGAAGGGAGCGGGGATTTACGGTTCATGATTTTCTAGCCACCGTGACCTCATAGTATCCTACGGAGAGCGCTATGTTAACAACAGCTTTACACGATACACCCAATATGGCAGATTTACGCTTTCTCCTACATCCCCTATCTCCCAAGGCGTCAATAGGTTAAGAGACGATAACCGAGATGAACACGATTACCTTATGGTTTCCCCTGGTTCTCACGTTTCTGGCTGGGATCTCTACGGGTTTCGGAAGCCTCATCTCTTTATTTATCAGGGAGTACAAGAGGAGTTACCTCCAGTTCTCGTTAGGGCTTTCAGCAGGCGTAATGGTGTATGTTTCTTTTGCGGAGCTCTTGGCCTCCGCTACTGAAACAATCGGCTTTCTAAAGGTAAATATAGCGTTCTTCAACGGTATCCTCTTAATCATGGCCTTGGATTTCCTCATCCCCCATGAGTATATCGAGGAGCGCATTAGGGGGGGGTCCGGGGATAGAAAGCTGATGATAATGGGGTCTTACAGGCCTTGATTCGCTAATACCGTGCCCACAGCGCTATTGAGGGGCATGAGCTATTTTATCTCTGAAATTTCTGTTTAAAAATGGGGTCTTCCATGGACATCTATCGCTTTTTGTCAAAACACAGCATTGACTATGAACGTCATGACCATCCCCCTGTATTCACCTGCGAAGAGGCCGATCGCCTCGTCCCTGAGCTGCCGGCCGCAAAGACGAAAAACCTCTTTCTTCGAGACAAAAAAGGCCTGCAGCACTTCATTGTACTGGTCGGATACGAAAAAGCGGTCGACCTAAAAGCGCTTTCCTCGCTTCTGGGCATTGGTGGTCTCGGCTTCGCCTCTCCTGAACGGCTCAAGAAATATCTCGGCGTTGACCCAGGCGCGGTTTCGATTTTGGGGCTCGTCCATGATGCAGGCGGTGAAGTCGATGTTATTATTGATG
>Ga0180301_10004808_pt1 | contig 10412 bp, 9 predicted proteins | sample GuaBasSediGuay16_FD_121797 | JGI IMG/M metagenome (GOLD analysis project Ga0180301, IMG submission 121797) | Subseafloor sediment microbial communities from Guaymas Basin, Gulf of California, Mexico - Guay16, Core 4569-2, 12-15 cm | ecosystem: Environmental > Aquatic > Marine > Hydrothermal... | reverse complement strand
TAACGACTCCGCGCTAAAAGAGACGAAGAGAACTTCATCTAGCATATCCTTTTTCTCAACTAATTCTAAAGATGGGATTGCGGCTTCCGGAACCTTAATTTCTATAACTAACAATACCTTATTCCTTACTTCATCTAATACCTCTTCATGTAATGGGACCTTCTCCCCTTTGCCAGCATCTAATTTCTTTATCTCATTAAGGGTTAGCTCTGCTACTCTTCCAGTTCCATTAGTTGTCCTATCGACGGTTTCATCGTGCATTATAATGGGATAACCATCTTTCGTTAAACGGACATCTACCTCTACAGCATCGGCTCCTATTTCAATAGCTTTCTTTATAGCTCTTATAGTATTCTCTGGCTCATAACCACTGGCACCACGATGTGCAACGATGAAGAATCTTCCCTTTAAATCTTCAAACTTCATCAAGTCATCATTAAACGTAATGTTAAATAAAACTTACGAGACCCATCATTTGGAAGGAGTCTAAAAGGTAAGACTTGTTATTTTATTTTAAATTAAGGTATAACTTGCCTAGTTCTGGATGTGTATATAGTTCTCTTGAAGGGCCAGCAAATGTTGTCCTACCGGAGACTAAGAGGTATGCCCTATCGCTTACTTCAAGTGCTTTTTTAGCGTTCTGTTCTACAAGGACTATTGGTAATTCTAGATCCTCCTTGAGCGCCTTTATAGTCCTTAAGACCTCTATTGCTACCTTTGGCGCTAAATTCGCTGTAGGCTCGTCGAGTAGCAATATCTTCGGTCTTCTTATTAGAGCCATAGCCAGAGCGAGCATCTGCCTTTCTCCTCCACTTAACGTCATGGCTTTCCTACTTAAGTAATTCTTAAGCACCGAAAATAGCTCTAGGACTTCATTTATACGATCATCTACCTCATTTTTATCAAGTATGTAGCCAGAGAGTACTAAATTCTCTTTGACGGTTAAATTAGGGAAGACATTACCTACCTGCGGAAGATAAGCTATGCCGAGTCTAGCTCTGATATGCGCTTTCTCGTTCGTTATATCCATTCCTCCTAAGTATATCTTACCTCTGTGTATCGTCGCCAGACCGCTAATAGCCTTTAGAAGAGTGGATTTGCCGCTACCATTAGGACCGACTACAGCAACGAGTTCGCCTCCTTCAATAACCATGTCTATATCGTATATTACTTGCACCCTTCCATAACCTGCTGTCAACTCCTTAACCTTAAGTACTTGCACGGTCTCAGACCCCTAGGTATGATTCTATTACTTTCGGATGCGATGTTACCTCGCTTGGATCTCCCTTTGCTATGACCCTACCTCTATGCATGGCGAACACGTAATCTGAGTAATCTAAAGCTATGTCTAATCTATGTTCAACAATTAATAACGTCGTACTGAATTTCTTCTTTATTTCAGTTAGATATTGGAATATCTCATGGGCTAGCTTCGGATTCACCCCTGCTATAGGCTCATCCATGAGTATTAGTTTTGGCCTATTCATGAGTATACGCCCTACCTCTAATAGCTTCAACTGGCCACCGCTCAATTCATTAGCAGGCCTATTCCATAGATGATCTAAATCTAAGAAACTAAGTATCGTAAATGCACGCTCAACTAGCTCCTCCTCATATTTAATCCACTTTCCACGGCTCAATGCGACAGTAACCCTCTCACCGATATGCTCTCCTGCAGCTATTAGTAAATTCTCTAAAACCGTTAACTTAGCGAATGGTCGAGCTATTTGAAAGGTTCGAGCTATACCTATCTTATTGATTCTATGTGGTTCCCAGCCAGTTATATCCGTTCTTTCAAAATATATCTTACCATAATCGGGCTTGAGCGTGCCGCTTATTACATTTATTAATGTAGTTTTTCCACTCCCATTCGGGCCTATAATCATAGTTAATAGGCCCTTATTCACTTCTAAACTTACATCATTTAAAGCTGAAAGGCCACCAAAAAATTTTCTTATATTTTTTGTAGTCAGTATTGCTTTCATTTTACTTCCCCTCAAACCATACTATAGAATCCGTTGCCTCACGATAGACGCCTACTTCTTCCCACACATATTTACCGTTTTCGTACTTTAAGGCAACTATTCCATAATCTCCAAAAGCTCTGTCCCCATTTTCATCGAGTGCTGTCCAACCAGAGGCTCCATAGAACCTCATAGCAACCTCTGGAAGAGCCTTAGCTATGGTACTACCATCATATCTCCCTGTTTGTAGTATAGTAAAGGCTATGACCCATATGGCATCATATGTTGTCCTCCCATAAGGATCCATATCTTCGCCATACTTAGCTCTATATCTAGCATTGACATCCCTACTAAATGGCGAGTCTGGCGGTGAATATCCTGTATGAGGTATGTTTCCTAGTTTGACCATTATATCACCGACCTGTTCTGCTAGCTTTGTTGAATATACTGTACCATCAGTGCCAAACCACATAACTCTCATTAATGTAGGGTTCTCGCTAGCTAACTTAAGTATGTCTATTCCGTCGTCTTCAAACGATATCATCAAGACTCCAACGTCACTGCCCGTACCAAACCCTTTTATCGTATCAGCTAATTTCCTCACCTCTGCAGAATGCTCTTTTGCCTCTGGGGCGTATCCTATCCCTACTACGGTTCCACCTAATCCTTCAAAATACTTCTTAAATGCATTGTAAAGTCCCTCTCCCCATGGGTCTTGCGTATAAATTACAGCTACTCTTCGTATACCGCTCTCCCATACTAACCTTGCTAACGCCTTACCCTGATGTACATCAGTAGGCACAAACCTAAATATGAAGTCATTAGGTATTGCTAGCGCAGGAGAAGTTGACGAAGGGCTTACGACGACTATTCTATGTGAGTCTGCATAGCTCTTTACAGCTTCAACACAGCGGCTAGAATACGGCCCTACTATGACCTGCACGCCCTTTGCAGCAAGAGATTGTATCGCTTTTGCCGCGGTAGATGATGAGGTTCCTGTATCCTCTGTTATCAACTTAAACGTTACATTTAGTCCCAATGTCTCGTGTACAAATCTATTGACATCCTCAATTGCTAATTCAGCCGCTCTATAGTACTTCTGTCCAAAACCTGAAAGTTCTCCAGTAAAGGGGAAGAGACCGCCAATGACTATTTCACTTGGAATACCATGCTCCTTTCCAGAAGAAGTCCTTAAAACCGGAGAAACCAGCGCTCCGAGCACTAGGCCTACTATTAGTCCAACTACTATGTAAAGCACTAATCTAACGGAATTCGGTAACGCTCTTAATATACACCACCGATCACTAGACATGGCAAATAGCATTTATAAATTTTTCCTTCCTAATTTCTTTAATTATGATACATTCTTATTTGACTTTGTTATAAAATTATTTTCACTGATATCCATTATTTGTTTCTTTTAATTATGACTGTAGCGAATAGGGGATAGAAATCCTTAAATATCCTCAAGCATTCATACGAGGATGATGTGACATTATGGTACCCCTTAGCGTGTTAATCGATGCTTTAACACTAAGCAACCTACTTGCATTAATGACCCTTGGCCTTTCCCTAACTTATATGACTCTTCGTGTATCTAATTTCGCTCACGGTGACTTCGCCACCATTGGTGCTTACATAACTTATACCCTTCTCGTATTCTATTCAGTAAATCCCTACCTCTCCCTTCCTTTCTCCTTTATATTAGGTGGCATAATCTCGCTGATAATGTACGTCCTTATACTAAGGCCGTTACAACGAAGGGGCGCAAACCTAGTAATCCTAATGGTAGCTACTGTAGGATTTGAGGTGATTATCCGAAACGTATTACATATATATGCAGATACCGTTGAGAAGTTGACAAATCGGTTCTTTAGATCGTTCATTATTCGAGATTCTTACATCCCATTTATGGGAAGCTTGGTACCTCAAGTAACAATTACTTCGACATGTATTGTCATTAGCCTTTTATTGACATTATATATTGTCCTGACTAGAACTAAGTTAGGTATAGCCATGAGAGCGGCTATTGAGAATCCTCAATTGGCTAGTGCTTTAGGTATCGATGTGGAGAAGGTATATATGATCTCTTGGTTCTTAGCAGGAGGGCTAACGGCTATTGCTGGTTCCCTATTGCCCTACAGACTTCCATGTAATCCTGAGACAGGATGGCTTATACTCCTCAGAGTATTCGCTGCTGCGATACTTGGCGGTATCAATAGTATTTGGGGCTCCATTGCTGGCAGTTATATAATAGGATTCTCAGAAGTAGTTGGTATATATGTTCTCGCTAAGCCACCTTTAAATTTGCCTACGACGTATAAACCGTTAATCCCATTTAGCATACTCATAATAACTCTGTTACTCTTACCAAATGGTATTACGGGAATTAATTGGCAGAAGGTCTCTATAAGGCTGAGGAGGAGATGATGTTAGGAATAGTAAGCCCCATGGATTTCCTATTAGGCATCCTAACCTTCTACTCTATATACTTAATGTTAAGCATAAGCCTTAATCTAGAATATGGATACGCAGGCATACCTAATTTCGGTAAGGTGATGTTCTTCGCCGGTGGTGCATTTACTATTGGGGCCTTCGTAACTAGATTTGTTGGTCATATTATAGGTCTTAATCTCAGTAATTACTATATCAGGAATGTGATACTAGCTACTGAAGTTGATAAGTATTTCTCAAGTCATCCACATTTGGCTATAAGTATATTCCTCTTAACGCTTATGATGAGCGCTTTAATAGGCGCTATACTCGGCTATATAGCTTCATATCCAGCGATCAGGTTAAAAGCTGATTATTTAGGTATAACGTTAATAGCCTCTGGTGAAGTACTCAGGATCATAGCTAAGAACTATAAACCTTTAGTATGCGGTTCCCTTGGCGTTGCGGTTCCAAATCCATTTGTATTCATAGACATGCCGCTTCGAGGAGTTGTACAATGTCTAGTAATGCTGGGCATAGCGATTGGCTGTTGGTATTTCGTAGAAATTTTAACAAGGTCTCCATTTGGTAGGGTCTTAAGGGCTGTAAGAGAGGATGAACTAGCGACTGCTGCTTTTGGTAGGGATGTTGTAAAAATAAAGATGAAAGCCCTAGTCATAGGCTCAGCTATATCAGGACTTGCTGGTGGGCTTTATGCCTACTATATCGGTGTCGTACATCCTGATGACTTTGCACCATTATGGACCTTCACTATATGGGTTATGGTTATAATTGGAGGCATGGGAAATAACTTCGGTTCAGCTATTGGCGCTCTAGCCTACACTGTTGTAGAGAGGCTCACCATGTACTATAAGGATTATATACCACTACCATTTAATGTCGTCTACTTGGGCTATATCGCTTTTGCCATAGTGTTAATATTGATGTTAATGTATAGACCTGCAGGGCTAATGCCCGAGAAGCCAATTATGACTATAAACTTTGAAGCCATTAGGAAGAGAATATATTCCCGCATGGCTAAGAAGACTTCCTCCAATTCACATAGATAATAAGATACGAAGATTATGAGAAATGCATAATCGTTAACTAATTTCGCTATGAGCTATTCTATGGTGCTGAGTATGGCAGAACCTGTTATAATAAGGGATGAAGTTCTCTGCAAAGGCAGGAGAGTTACACTCTACAAGAGAACTATAAAGTATAAGGATCTCGTTTTCGATAAAGACGTTGTATCCTTTGGTCAAGCCGTAGTCGTGGTACCCGTGCTTAGTGATGAGAAAATAGTATTCATAGAACAGTGGCGTGCTCCAGTAAAAGGCTGGATAATAGAACTTCCCGCTGGTAGAGTTGAAAAAGGAGAGAATCCTGATGACGCAGCATTAAGAGAACTAGAAGAGGAGGTGGGCTACAGGGCATCGGAAATAGATAAAATAGCATCAGCCTTCATGACCCCTGGTTATAGTGATGAATTTATGCACATATATGTGGCTAGAGGACTTACATATGTTGGTGCTAAACGGGAAGTTGGAGAGATAATTAGAACGAAAATTATGTCTCTCGAAGAATATCTTAACTACATTAAAGATGGGGGCCTTGGTGATATGAAGACTATTGCAGCACTGCTCCTTTATAAATCATCCCTTAAATGAGCTGATGCAAAAGTAAACAACCTTAACATACCTCTTACTTATTTTGTCGTCTATGTGCTATATTAATTACTATTGAATAAAAGTTATTTTCTAGCGCTTATTTTCTGTAGTTGGGAACGTCTATATGAAGCTCCTCATTGTTGGATTCCTTGAGTATGATTCGGGTAAAACAAGCTTAGCGTTAAGTTTACTTAAACAACTGAAAAGATACGACTTCATTGGCGTTAAACCTATCGCAGGTCATAGTGTATGGCATCAGTATATCACAGTAATTTACAGTTTAAAGCTGGGCATCTTAGTTGGTGAGGATGCCTACAGGATAGCAGATCTTATAGGCATGACGGACATTTTACCGCTCCTTAATCCCGTAGATTTACTGATTTCTCCTAAAGATCCCTATCTATCCAGTGGAGAAATTGAAAGGCCCTTCAATGTTGCGTTAATGAGAGTATCTAATTGTCGAGGAGATGATATAGTCTCAGAACATTACATATGTGAGGATGTAGTTAGAGGCGTGCCACCTACTATAAGACACGTTATTGATATTCTAAGAAGGAAGCTCAAGCCTAGACCTAAATCTACAAATTTAAGAGAAATTCACGAGTTCTTGTTAAAGAGAGCTGGAAGTATAGCTGATGCGTGCTTAAAAAAGGTATATGAAGAATATGAGAACGTAGTGATAGAGTCGTTTAATAATGCTGCCTTCCCTACTCCACTATCATTAGATGTAGACTACGTGGTTGCGGTTTCACCAGGCAAAGTATACATTTATGATGGAGAAGAATATATTGAAGCCATTAATGCTATAACCTCCGTAGGTAGGTTCTACGATTTAAGGGTAAACGAAGTAATGAAATATGTCAAACCCTTGAAGGAATTCAATATAATGCCATGTGCAGAGAACTACGATATAGCATATAACGAAGTAGCTAAATGGTTTGAGAATTTAGTTAGAAGGGAAAAACACGCCACTTAAGCACTTACCTTCTTAAACTTATAGCGCTCGTATATCAGTATTATCTCGTGATCCTTTACTCTAAACTCTACTTCTAGTGGCCCAGTAAGTCTGGGTACCATGAAATGAGCTACATCCTCAGAGAGCTCTTTTGGTACTAAAGGTACTGATGTCGCCGTATACTTACCTCCCATCTCTATATAAAGCATATCCCCCCTCCTAACTACTTTCGCCTTTACAGTACCCCTGTATGTCTCATATGCTCCGGCTAGTTTATCTAAGATCCTATCATTACGTATAAATGGTAATTCCTTCTCAGGATCCTTGCCCAGACCTAGTGCTAGAGCATACATACCTATATACGATAGTGGATAGCCACTACCATTAGATAACAATGCCACACCTATTCTAGCCTCGGGTATATAGCCAACATAAGCAGTCGATACCAATATTGAGCCGCTATGGCATATGAGCTTATATCCTAAGAAGTTGGGTACTATTAACCATCCATAACCATACTTCTCACCTCCTAGAAAGCGAAATGGTACATCTATCCGGCCTTTTTCCATCTCTTCGATACTTTCCTTAGATAATATCTCCTTATCTTCATACCTCCCTCTATTAAGATACATTAGGATGTAATGAGTAAGATCAAGTACATTGCTGAAGAGACCTCCATCTGCCGTAATCCCATAAGGATATGTACTCTCAACTATCTTACTATCCTTTGTAATAACGTATGGCTTAGCAACTTCAGGATCCTTATCTAACTCCTCCTTTAGGAAGTAACTCCTCCTCATCTCTAAAGGCACTAATATGTTCTCCTTAACGTAATCCACATATCTTCTACCGCTTACTTTCTCTACAATCCTACCAAGTATTACATAGCCTTCATTCAAGTAGAAAAAGCGTTCCCCCGGACGGCTTTCAACCCAATCTCCAGCTCCTTTTACAAACGATATTATATCCTCTGGACTTGCCATTGGGACCCATGTTGCATCATCACCTACTATTGATCTTATTAATGCCTCGGCATAAGCAAGAGCAGGTATACCTGAGGAATGGGTCATAAGATGCCAAACTTTGATCTCTTCATCAAATGGATTTATATCTATATCAACGTATTTGTATATAGGATCTTCCGGTGATAGAAGTCCTTTCTCTACCAACTGCATCATCGCTAGGCATGTAAAAGACTTTGTTACAGACCCTATGCCGTATACAGTATTAGGTGTAGCATGAAGACCGTTCTCTATATCTCGAAAGCCGAATCCCCTTGAATATATCACTTCATCGTTCTTAACTATCGCTATGCTTAATCCTGGCAACTTTGTTTTAGACATCTTTTCAAATATGAAAGACTCAAGTTTAGGAATATCCATAAGCATATACTCACCATTAAGCGTATATCTCATGCATAAGTTTATAAAATTTAAATTCATAACGCTTGGGACTGAGTAGTTAAGATCTTGGATCTAATCTGAATATTAGTCAATACTATCCAAACTCATATCCATATTCACCCTCATTCTTATTTACGGCATTACAGCGATCTCTCTTTGTGATAAATAATGCATATGCATTAGTAATTTGTAAGCTCTTAGAAGTTCTTATTATCAGCCTATTAAAGGCTTATACATTAATCTCTTCATGTTTTAGGTGAGCGCCTTAGTGATCTCTAAATAGATATTCAGGATAAACTAAAATTAGGCATACTCATGATACGCACTAAGCCCAGACATAATGAAAGAGCTCATATTCCAAAGTGAATATATAATAGTTGACACAATCCCTAAGGTCGCCCTATATACTGGAGAGCTAATTCTGGAAATAGATGAAAAATAGGCAGTTTTCTTATACAGTATCTTCAAACGAAATAGTGTAAGAACCCATATCGCTCTGTATTGATATCTCAATCCTATGCTTTCCAGATTTTATCTCGCCCTTATGCTTCACTTCAACTAGAATCTCATCACCGTAATTAGAGTAGACATAACCTAAGTTCGTAGCAGGCCTAGGCGCTTTATCTCCTATTTTAAACGTAGTATCCTTCGTATAATCCTTTCCATCTACAAGTATACGTAAATCTGAAACGTATACCGAACCCGTTCCTAAGCTGTTTAATAGCTTAAACTGAAGACAATCCGCAATACCATCTCCATCGGTATCGATATTCTTCAAACTTCCTCTAACATATGGAATGCTCACTTAGATCACCATCATATTATGTAATTCCTAAACTGCTTAAAACCTTATTTATTACTAACAATTATACAATTTCGCTAAACTCTTCGCAAGGAAATTCTCTCGTTAACTATCTCATGCTAATAGGATATGAAGTGCTAAATATAGTATCCACAATACTCTACATAGGGGATGTTAAATGCGGCTAGTGAATATAGGTATAGCTATGCTTGGTGATGAGCGAAAGAGCGTTATGGAGAGGCTTGAAGATGCATGTATGGAACGTATGCATAGGCTTGCTGACATCATAAGAAAAGGCGTTAGATATAAAGGAGGATATGTTCCTGAGGTCATAGTAGCACCTAAGGTCATATCATCAATAAAGGATTCAAAAGAGGTAGGTGAATATTTTGTTAAGAACAGGATAGGAATACTCATCATACAATACTACATATGGGACTATCCCTATTTAGTATGGCCTCTTGTCAATATAGTAGGCAAAGATAAACCTATACTTAATGTCTCCAATAATGAAGGCGAGTATCCTGGTAATGTCGGCCTTCTAGCTACCGATGGCGCCTTAAGGCAGAGCGGGTTAAGAACACATAGAGTGATAGGTGACATAGAGGATCCGTCTATTCAAAAGAAGATCATAGACTGGATCATGGCTGCTGAAGCATTTGCATCTCTTAGAGGACAGGTCTATGGAATGTACGGCGGGCATTCTATGGGAATGGAAACTGGCTACTTCCACCTAATACCCATTCAGAAGACTTTAGGCATTACAGTATATCAAATAGATCAACTGCTCCTCGAAAAAGAAATGGCGAAGATGAGCAATGAAGAGGTAGAGAGGGGATTCAAATGGTTAAGCGATATGTTGGGAGATAGAATCAAATATGATGGTAAAATGCTGACGCCTGAGAAATTAAAAGCACAGATAAGACTATATCTGGCCATGAAAAAAGTAAATGAAGAATATGGATTTGATTTCTGTGGAATAAAGGGACAAAGGGAGTTCACGGAGCATATTGTAATAACAGATGTTGCGGAAATGCTCATGAACGACCCTTATGATTGGAATGGCCCTAAGGAGCCATTTGTATGTGCTACAGAGGCTGATTCACTTGGTGCCATCACAATGCAAATATTAAAATATATCGGCGGTGGTATCCCCGTTCTCTTTGCCGATGTAAGGCTTTATGT
>Ga0180301_10004806_pt1 | contig 10418 bp, 12 predicted proteins | sample GuaBasSediGuay16_FD_121797 | JGI IMG/M metagenome (GOLD analysis project Ga0180301, IMG submission 121797) | Subseafloor sediment microbial communities from Guaymas Basin, Gulf of California, Mexico - Guay16, Core 4569-2, 12-15 cm | ecosystem: Environmental > Aquatic > Marine > Hydrothermal... | reverse complement strand
TTATTTTTATTCCAATTGTCTCTGTATTTATCTGCTATGTCTAAAATTTTCTCTAAAGGAAACTCCCCCCCTCACATACTCTAAATCAAAATTACTATTCTCTAAGAGGTACTCTTCGTAAAGAGTAGCATGATACCCGCCTCCAATAGTAATAACTTGAGGTGCTATTTTATTTATCATATCCACCAAACACTTGGCATTCTTAAAGGCCTCTCCATACCACACCTTAATTCCTAAAATAGGAATGCCTCTTTTTTAATCTGATAAGCTAAAGAATATAAAAGTTTCTTCAATCTCCTCTGTTGGATCAAATTGACTATCTCCTGGAGACTAATACATAACATCCCTAAACTCTTTTTAACCCACTCTAAATTACCTTTAAAAATAAAAGAATATAAATTTCTCAATACTTTACCAGAAAGAAAGGATTAAGTCTTTGGAAAAAAATCATCTTTTGCCCAATCTACTATCTCTACAGTATGCCCTCTCTCTTCTAAATATCCTTTCAAGGTAGCTAAACCGTTATCATAGAAAGTATCGCTTATCGAACGTCGTCTCTTAGAAATCGAATTCCATAAAACTATGTGAGCCATGATTTAACTTCCTCTCTTATTTTTTTTATATCCAGTTTTCCTAAGGGGGTAATAGGCAATTTCTTCTTTATAAAGACCTCTTTAGGCAATAAGCTCTTATCTAATTCTTTTTCCCAAAATCTAAATATTTTTTCTTTTATTTCTCTTTCCCCTAATCTTTCTTTTAGAGAGAGAAAAAGAAAAATTTGCCTACCCTCTGGTATCACAACACATTTATCAATAAAAGGAAATTTGTACAACTTATCCTCTATTTCCTTAGTAAAAGTAAAAGTTTCTCCCTTGATTACAACCTCTTCTTTTCTTCCCAACAGATAAAGAAAACCATTCTCATCTATAAATCCATAGTCTTCAGAATAAAACCAACCGTCCTTAAAATGCTTTATATTCTCTTTCACACTACCTAAATAACCAGCACTTACCGTTTCACTCTTTATAGCAATTTTTCCTATCTTTCCATAAGATAAGGGGTCATAATTTTTATCCAAAATCTTTAATTGTACTCCTTTTGAAATTCTTCCTACACTTCTTAATATATCGGTCTTAACCCTTCCTTTATGGTAATAGTCAGAGGGAAGAAGCATTGTTAAAGGAGGTAAAGCCTCCACCATTCCATATCCTATACTAATCTTAGGGCCAAAAAATTCTATTGCTTCTCTCAATCTAGGATAAGGTATGCGCTCTGTACCTATAATTACATTTTCTACAGAAATTAACCTTTCATTATTAATCTTACACCAATCAAAGAGTTCTAAAAACCAGCTGGCAGTTAAATAAATTCTATTTACCTCATATTTTTTAATACATCCAATAAATCTTGAAGGAGAAAATTCACTTATCATGAGTGCAGTTGCACCTGAAAAAAGCAGAGGCAAAAATGTAGTTGATCCTGCACTTGATAGAGAAATAGGAGATATAAATATTATTTTTTTTCTTAAATTAACTTTAGAGGTGAGAATATAGTTATAGAGACTAGCAATCCAGTTATTATTAGTAATCTTTACTATTTTGGGTGTTTTTACAGTTGTAGCAGAACTTAAGTTTAGAGTGGCTAAGTCATAGGATCCTATTTTTATTTTAGGTAAAGAGATAACTTTACCAGAGGTAATCTTGAGATATTCGTCACTATCCAGATCTATAAATAACTCTACCTCTGTTTCTTGTCTAATTCTATCTAAATTAGAAATATTTCTATAAAAAAATACCTTTGATTTAGTTTCTTTTAAAAAATAAATTATTTCCTCTTCTCCCAAATAGGAGGGAATAGAAAAAAATACAAGATTGAATAAATGCGCTGCACACCTTACTTCAAAATACTCATAACAGTTCTGAGAATAGAAGCTTATTACTTCCTGTCTTCTTAAATTTTTTTTGACAAAAAAGTCGATCAAGCTATTAACTCTCAGAAACAAATCGTAATAGCTAAGTTCTAAATTCTTCTCAGGTTGGATAAGAACAATTCTTTTTCTGTATCTTCTAAGTGCAAAATTGATAATTTTAGCTGGGGTATTTAATCCTTTTATTCTCTTAAGATAAGATGCTAAAAGATAACTGGGAATATTAAGAGAAATCATTCCATTCTTAGAATATAATTAAAACTATTATCTGTCAATCTAAACTTCCTCTTCTCTCCTACTCCTCTCCTTTCCTCCCTAACTTTACAAATCAAGCATTGCTTATTTTGTAAACTTAGGTGCTTATTTTGTAAACTTAGATTAGAATAAAAAGATGAATCTATATGAGTTGAGTGAGAAAAATAAAATCACACGAATATTTGTTGTCCGTAACAAAATCATCCCTGAGGGAAGTGTGGCTCACATCATCCAACGTGCTCCAGAAAAAGAATTACTTTTTTTAGAAGAAAAGACTCTCTTTACTTCCTCCATAACCCTATCCCTGCGTATAGAACAATTACTAAACCTATACAAAGAGAAATTAGATGCTCGGATAGAGTTATCAAAAATTGACAGAGAATTTAAATCAGGTAGAATAGAAAGTGTAAAAATCAGGAGAATTTTTAATTAAAAATTAAAGAATAGATTAAAAGATGGAAAGATTTTTAATTTATAATTTTCTTGGACGGGCAAATGACCTCTCAGATTTACTTCCCAGTGAGAGATTTGCTACTGCGGCAGCAGTTATTAAAGCTAAGGGTAAAGATGTTGAAATATGGGATGGAGCAAATATTAATACCCTCCTCTCTTATCCTAAAGCAGTTATCAAAGATGTGGAAAGGCTTGAGTTCTACGATAAAGATATATCTTCTGATTACAGCCAGCTTCTTAAAACAGAGGCAGATAAAATCATTTCAGGAGGGTTTGAGGTAATCTTTGTTAATCTCTGGAGAGGACCGGGGTTTAAATTCTCTATTGAACTGGTTAATACCCTTAAAGAGCGCAAACCAACATTAAAAATATATGCTATTGGGCAAACTGTTGACCGCTTCCGCCAGTATATCTACCAGATTACTTCTAATTTTGATGGGCTTATTTATGGTTTAGGATATGAAAGCATTGCCCAAATAGCAGAGGAAGCTGAACCCCAAAACATTCCCAATATGATCTGGCTAAAAGATGGAAAAGTTACTTTTAATAAAGAGAAAATTGTTGATGTTAACTATCTGGCGGAGGCAATTTATGAACAGGATATATACAAAGGAATTGAGGGAAAATTTCCTATATATCCTATCTCTTTATCCAACGAAGCCTGCCCTTTTCAATGTCCTTTCTGTATGCGACCCGCCAGCTACGGAACAACTGTGATAAAAAAGAATATGTCCAAAGTAATCAAAGAATTAAAAAACCTTATGGAAAGATATAATGCCCGCTATTTTCGGATAAAAGATTCCACCCCTCCCTATTTAGCATTAACTGAATTTGCCAAGGCAATCATTAAAGAGGGATTACATAAGAAAGGAATTCATTTTTCTGCATTCTCACGGGTTGATGTCAGCAGCAGTGATGATTTTAAACTCCTAAAACAGGCAGGGATTGAAGCTTTATTTTTTGGAGTGGAAACCCTTGATGATGAAAGCCGTAAACGCATACGAAAAAATTATCCTTACCAGAAACTGAAAGAAACATTAAAAAGAGCGCATGATGCAGGTATTTTTGTAATTGCCAGTTTTATGTGTCCTCTGCCTCGAGAAACAAAAGAATCTATTAGTAATACTCTTCAACGGATAAAAGAGATAAAACCCTATCTTGACAGTGTATTAATCCAGCCTTCAGGAGTGTATCCTTCAACAGAATGGTGTCGCAAACCTGAAGAATATGGAATTAAACTTTCTCCTAACTATATGATAGAAGGAGTTGTTTATCCGGTAAAATATATCCTTCCTATTCGCTATTGGAAACCTTTTCCTTTTACCTATGAACTAATGGGAAAAAGTGCTAAAGAAGTTACTTTTAAAGATATAGTAAAAGTGTTTGAATATTTTACCAAAAAAGTAGTTTTAGGAGCAAGAATTCCTTTTGGAGTACAGGATTATGATTTTATTGCTGCCCTCCTTATGAAAGAGAATCCCTACAAATTTACCCGCAAAATAATTAAAACCCTAACACGGACCAAGTATAAAAAAATAAAGGAGATAATAGAGAAAGCCAAAGAATATTTAAAGTATCAATAAAAGTTGGACATATATGCAAAGATACCTTAGTTTGTTTGAGGCGAAACCTCAAACAGTTTAACCTCCAAAAGTTAACAAATTTCTTGTAGAATAAATAAAATTGTGATATATATGTTTTGGGTATGATAAAATTAAAAAGAATAAAACATTCTCTTCTCCCTCTAATAGAAAAATTAAAAAAAGTCCTTGAGGCTGATGATGATGTAATCCTTGTTTACCTTTTCGGTTCTTATGCTCAAGGCAGAATTCACCCTTTGAGTGATGTAGATATAGCTATTTTATTGAAAGAAGGTATAGATTCTTTTGAAAAAAAATTAAATTTAACGGAAATTATAAGCAACACACTTCTTACTGATGAATTTGACTTAGTAATACTAAATGAGGCTTCCCCGGGATTGCTTTTTGAAATATTTAATAAAGGAAAGATTTTGGTAAATAAAGATGAGAATGTAAGGATTGAATTTTTGTTAAGGGGCATCAAAAAATATATTGATACCTATCCTTTAAGAAAACTGGCTGAAGAAATCCTTATTAAAAAAATCAAAAACTATGCTTCCTGAACTATTCTATAAACTACCAAAAAGTTTAGGAATGCCTCCAAAGCACCACCATCTTTAAAAAATATGCTCAAGCTATCCTTCACTTTTTAGAAAAATCAAAATAAAGATACCTTAATTGTCCAAGTTAAAAAAGTTGCACAAAAAAAAGGTTCAACTTGTTTTGTGCAAGATTATAGGGAGTTTAGATTAAGCAGAAATTTTATCTAAATAAAGCAAAATGTCCTGAATAAAAGATTCAAAATCAGAAAGATGATTCTGAATAATCTCGTAAATCTCTTCTGGTTCAACTTTACTATAAAAATGAGTGAGACGATTTCTATATTTTACCATCTTTACATAAGTATCAAGATGGGAGTGAGGAATAACTTCTTTCTCAGCTAAAGTTATCATTATCTCTACATTGGTTGAAGGAACGCCTAAAAGATTCTTAGCAATAATATGAGAACCAATGTCAATCATTGCTTCAATAGAGGTGCGAATAAAATATTTAGCAGCAGCTAAATCACGCAAATTGCAGGATAAATCTTTTAGCGTTAGGCTTTTCATCTTTTCTAATTCAGAAAGATTCTCCTTAATAATAGCAATTTTATTTTTTATTTTTTCTTTATCAATCATTTTAAATAATTCTCTCTTAAAGCAGAAAAATATTCAGCATTAAATTCTTTAAGACGGGGTAAAAAATCATAATATTCTTGCATAACCTTCTCTTCAAAATCGCAACGCATTTTATCATCCGCATTATAGATTATTATTCCTTCTGATATTATTCTAAATTTCAAAGTTAAAGGAGCATTATTAAGCACTACTAAATCATAATTTTCAGTTTTTAAAGCTAAGGTGATTTTTACCTCTAAATTTAAAAGGTCATCCAAGCTAAATTTTTTATCAAATGAGACCAAAATTGCCAAATCAATATCACTTTTTGGATGAGTTAAACCTTGGATAGAAGATCCAAAAACATAGACAGAAATAATCTTTGAATCTTGAGAGAATACAGGAGTTAATTTACTTTTAAGTTTAAAGACAAAATCATTCATCGCAATAAATATACCATAATTCAAATTAACCTGCAATGGTATTCCTCAGTTTAATAGAAAAGTAAAGGCACCTGTTACACATAAAAAAATCCTTTTCATTCTTTGTCCAGAGTTAAAAAGTTGCACAAAAAAGGTTCAACCTGTTTTGTATAAATCAATATCTGATGAATAATGAACTTTATCTTTAGCCAAGGAGCCTATAAGGAATATTCTTTTAGGCTTAAATTCTTGAGTAAGAATTCGTATTGCTTCTTTCAATTTTTCTTTTAATTCTTTTTCTTTTTTTGCCGAAATCCTTTTTCTTGTAGAAATTACTTTTTGAGTGAGTTTATCTTTTTTCATCTTTGATTAAAAAATATAAATCAGAACCTTCTTCCATAATTCAAAACTTTTGTATTTTTAATACTCCCTTTTAATTATAACTCAAAAAGTCTTTTTTAAAGAAATGTTCTTTAAACCCACAATCTCACTCGACGGGTAGGACCGGTTAAAGTTAAGCAAAGTAGTTTCTTCTTGACGTATACTACTTATAAGTAGTATAATTATTCTAGGACAAAAGATGAAAAATAAAATCTCTTATATCAAGAAGGAGCAGAGAAGAATAACTGAGCTGGTAACAGCAAAATTTAAGAAGTATTATTTAACTGGTGGCACAGCTTTATCGTTTTATTTTAACCATCGCGCATCTTTGGACTTAGATTTTTTCTCTCAAAGGTATAAGAAAGAGGAGCCAGAGCAGATAATGAATTTTGTTTTTAAAAAGACAGGATTTAATTTTAAGTTAGAGGCCGAACAGGATAAGCCTGGGTTGATACCAATGAAGGTATATTTTTTAGAGCTTAAAAGAAGTTGTGTTTTAAAGATAGACTTTGTCCAAGATTTTGAGAAGAATATCAAAAGGGTAAAGCAGGGATTGCACTCAATAGAGGATATCTATTATAGGAAACTTGCCGCTGCTATGGGGGCGGTTAAAAAGGAAGATAGTACTGGCAGGATAATCCATGCTGGCCGTCAGAGTGTAAAGGATTTATTCGACCTTTATTATTTATCAAGACATTTTCAACCTCTGTCAGAATTTTTCTTTGAATATTTCTCTTATGATAAAGCAGAGAGTCTTATTGCCTGGTACCGAGGGTTTAATCGCATGGATTTAAAGGTTGGACTTTTGGATTTGGTTGCTAAAGTTAATACGGCAAAAGTAATGAAACATTTGGACGATGAGATTTTAAAAAAGTTACCAGAGAAATTACTCTAAAGGGGGAGAGATGAAGATAAATTGGTTGTGGGATAGTCGTATTGGAAAGGATGAGGTAAAAAAGATCTTAAAGGATGGAGACCATCCAAAATTTAACCTCTATGCAGAAAAACTACTCTCTCGAGTTAGTGACCCTAAGATGGTTTTTAGTATGGTGGATAAGGTAACCTTTTGTAAAAAGTGGCCAGGCATAAAAAAACGAATGGCAAAAGACCGCTGGCTTAAAAGTAAAGTTGTTTTCTGGCAGACAATATATGAACGGATACAGGAGAGATTAAAAAATGAAGGGGTTAAGATAAGGCAGTCTCAGGGAACAACAAAAATTCCCTCAGAGCGGATGAAGTTAGCTCAACAGATTAAAAAAATACGCCTAAGGTTAGGGTATACTCAAAAGGATATTGCTAAAAAATTAGGAGTAAATCAACAGTATATCTCTAAGATTGAGAATGGTAGGGAAAATGTTTCTGTAGATACCTTAAGAAAGATAGCACATACTTTAGGCAAAAGGTTGATTATTAGGTTAAAATAATCTATTTTCCTGTCAAACTACTCCTTCACTCCCGTAAAATTTAAAATTTGTACATTGGCACTATTGCGAAATATTTACATATACCTGTTTCCACCCCTGGGGTGGAAATGTAGGTTTGTAAAGGAAGTGGTATTGTGTCGTATTTTTTTACCGAGTATTTCCACCCCTGGGGTGGAAATGTAGGTTTAAAAGATAACTTAGTAAATATAATCACAACTGTCCCTACTATTTTTTACTTTCTTCTTTTATGTTCAAGACTTTTTTATGTTCGGAGTTCTATATTTAAGGTTTCGCCACTGAATTAAATAAAAAGTTGCACAAAAGAGATTCAACCTGTTTTGTGCAAAATTTAGATTGCAAACCCGAGGTGTAATGGAATTTGGTAAATAGAGATTGGGGGGTCAAGATGATATTTTTTCATTAAATCATAGAGGGCGGTATATATCTTAACTGAAATCTGCACAAAAAAGATTCAATATGTTTTGTGCAAAATTATGAGAAGTTTAAAGATTTAAGAATATTTCTTTCGCAAAAGACTCCCTAAACCAAACAAACCTAAACTTAAAAGAAAAATACTGGAAGGCTCAGGTATTACATCAAGATTAAGGTAATCATTCCCACAGGTTTCTGTCCAGTGAATCCGTAAAGGAATTTGCCAATCATCTCCGAAAATATTTAAAGGCACTGATGTCTCTATTACATAATGCTCACCGCCAGCATTCTCATAGTATAGACTGACATTCTCTTTCTGCTCCCCTTCTTTAATTACTGTAGGATCACTTACTCCATGCCAGATACCTGGATGTGTCCCCTCATACGCAGTAGCCCATGAAGTTACCTTGTATACATATCCAGGAGAACCTGAGAGAGCATAGGAAGGTCTATTAGATGAGGTTATTATTCCATATTCATAACTTCCATCTATCCCAAAATCAAGAGCAATATCTCCTGGGTAAAAATAGTAAACTCCGTAATCTCGCCCTGATTGAGGAAATCCAGTAACAATAGCAATGTAGGCATAATCATTATCATAATCAAAATAAATTGCCTCTACATCATACAACTGCCCGCCATAACCGGGACCAAGATAAGTATATATATCACCTGTCTGATCATCAACCACCCAGAATATACCTTTATTCGGCTGCCAATCAGAAAAACCATAATGGCCCGGAGTTACCCCCCAATCAGATAAATTCCCATTAATAACATAACCAAAGCTTTCACCTGCCAATAAAACTATTCCTGCTATAAGAAATAAAATCTTTATCATTTTAAAATTAAACATTCCCCCTTTTTCTCTTTTCATTTTTAACCCTCCCCCCTCCATCTAAAAAAATATCTCATACTATCTTCTATCTTCTAAGTATTACTTATATCTTCTAAGTATTACTTATTTCTCCTCAGCAAACCTGCCCCTGCCAAACCAAAAAGCCCTGTAGTTAAGAGAAGGAAAGATGCGGGCTCAGGAATAGGAGGAATATTAAAATCGTAACCTCCATTTTTTTACCATAATAAAGTAGCTACTAGTATCGATGAATCTTTCCCATACTTGAGCTGTCTGACCATTTTCTTTCCAATCAATCCATCCTCCTACCACTCCTCTATCATCAGGGGAAATCTGCCACAATCCACTATTTAGTGCCCATTCTAAAGCAGAATTGGCATAGTTACTCTGATTTGTATCTAACCATACAAGCATCGCTTGAAATGTAAACTTAGAGATTTAGGTTTGATGCTTTTTTCTTGACAAACCTACTCCTACTAATCCCAACAGCCCCATCCCTAAAAGAGCTAAAGAGGCGATTTCAAGAGTAGCAACTTAGGAAAAAATTCACTCTCCTTTAGTAACAAGGGAATCGCCTTGATAAATAAAAAGACAGGGTTCTTCGCCCTGCCTTTTTATTTCCGTAGTTACTTGAGACTTTCTTTTATACGATGCGTCTCCTTCTCCTTATTCCAATCCCTGCCAATCCTAATAAACCACTTCCTAAAAGAAGTAAAGATGTTGGTTCGGGAAGAGGGTATACGTCTGCTGGATCATTAACATTATAGGACCAATAGGAAGAAATTGGAGAATAAGTAGTTGTTATTTTAGCATTGAAAAATACATCAACATCTTTATTTTGTATCCCTTCGTTAGGGTCATTTATTTTAAGGGTTTGGAAAGGTGCTTGTACAAAATTTAGACCCGCATAATTTTGGCCTACAGTATTTCCACCGGGAGGAGGAGGAGTAAGAGGAGCATTGGGAGTATACCAATATCCGTTGTTTGTAGTTAATGTTCCCCATAAATTTCCATCTGTTGCTTTGTTAATATCATCGGCTACAGTTCCATTAGCCTCAAATACTGTGGCAGAAGGACCACTATCAACAAAAAGTGCCATTACTTCCCCCGCTGTAGGATCAAGAATTCCCCATGGATCAGTTCCACCTGTATATGGACCTAAAATTATATCTCCATATGTTATCCCACCAGAAGTATATTTATTTTGTATCGCAACTACTTCAGAAAGAAAATAACCACTAAATTGGTCTGTAGAAGATTGCGTCCATATTTGAACACCACCAACATCAATATTTTGTGCTCCCAAAATTCCGTAGAAGTAATCTCCCACATCAATTATAGTTGGAGTCCCATTTGTATCTACAAGATTCTCATATGCTTTGAAGCTTATCTCATTAATTGCACCAATTTGAAAAACAGGTGCTGCCCATGCAGATGATCCTCCTATTAACAAACACCCCAACACTATTCCTAACAACTTTTTCATCTCTCTACCTCCTTGTATCTTCACTTTTTTCCATATCTTTATCCT
>Ga0180301_10004804_pt1 | contig 10419 bp, 9 predicted proteins | sample GuaBasSediGuay16_FD_121797 | JGI IMG/M metagenome (GOLD analysis project Ga0180301, IMG submission 121797) | Subseafloor sediment microbial communities from Guaymas Basin, Gulf of California, Mexico - Guay16, Core 4569-2, 12-15 cm | ecosystem: Environmental > Aquatic > Marine > Hydrothermal... | reverse complement strand
GGGAGTATCATTGCTCGGCATCGGAATATATTTTGCCATTCTATTCCTCATGCGAGAGTTTACCAAAGAAGATTTTGATCTATTCATGGATACATTGAATGTAAAAAAAATGCTCGCCTACATAAAAGGGGAAATAAAAGGTGAAAAAGATAAATATTGACCAGTTTATTGGCCATTGATGGTTAAGAAGGCAGTTGTGCTGGCAGCAGGCGAGGGGAATAGGCTTAGACCTTTTACCGAAAATATGCCAAAGGTTATGTTACCTGTTGGAAACAAACCTATTATAGAGTATCTCATTAAATCTATTAGTGATTGCGGAATAAGAGAAATTGTTTTGGTGGTTGGTTATAAAAAAGAGACAATAATGGAATACTTTGGTGATGGCAAGGATTGGAATGTGGAGATCAAGTATGTTTTCCAAGATAAGCAAATTGGAACAGGGCATGCGTTACTCCAAGCTGAGGAGAAAGTGAAGGAAAAAGAATTTTTGGTATTGCCGGGAGATAACATCATAGATAATGAAAGTCTTCGATTGCTGATAGAAAGTAAAGCCCCTTCGCTCATTGTGGAGAAAAGCGATTCTCCATCAAAATATGGTGTTGTAGATATCGATGCTGAGGTTGTAAAGAGGATTCTGGAGAAACCTTCTCTTGAAGAGAGAGCGATTGTATCAACGGGCATGTACAAGCTGAAGAAAGAGATATTTGATATCCTGAAAGATCTGGTGAAAAACGGGAGAAATAGCTTAACAGATGCGATAAATGAGATTGCGAAAAAAGAAAGGATCGGGGTTGTAAAAGGTAAAGGGAAATGGAAAGATGCTGTATATCCTTGGGATCTGTTAACCATGAATGCGGATGTTCTCCGCAATCTCTCAAGTAATATCTCCGGAAAGATAGAGAGAAATGTTGTAATAAAAGGTCCTGTACAGATCGGAGAAGATACAATCATTCATCCAAACTGCTACATAAGAGGACCTGTTGTAATTGGGAAAGGTTGTGAGATTGGTCCAAATGTTTGCATACTACCATCGACTAGCATAGGAGATGATGCAACTATACACCCATTTACGGAGATAAGAAATTCTATAGTGATGAAGGATGTTTCCATAGGTAGCAACTCCCTTATAGAGAACTCTGTCATAGGGGAAGGATGCAGGATATCTTCTCACTTCTCTACCCTTGCCGGGAAAAGTGCAATAGAGATTGAGAATGGATTTCATCGAGTGGATAATATCGGTGGATTCATTGGAGGGGGCTGTGTAATTGATTCTATGGTCACCTTAGAGTCTGGCACTATAGTAGGTAAAGGCTGTAGGATATCTTCTCTTAAGATTCTAAGAGGCAGGTTAGATAGCGGAAGCAGAGTGGTCTGAATGTGCGGAATAATAGGATATGTTGGCTTCAGAAATGCCAGAGATGTTTTACTTGAAGGTTTAAAGAGATTGGAATACAGAGGTTATGATTCTGCCGGTATTGGCGTGATAACCTCCGAGGGATTGAAGGTATTCAAAGATAAAGGCGAGATAGATCTTTTGAAAGAAAGTATCCCAAAATTTGAAAGCGACATAGGTATAGGTCACACAAGATGGGCAACGCATGGTAGAGTGTGTAAAGAGAATGCTCATCCTCACATTAGCTGTGATTCCAAATTTGCGATTGTACACAATGGTATAATAGAGAATTTTCAAGATTTGAAGGAGGAACTGGAGAAGAAAGGGCACAGATTCTCTTCTGATACAGATACAGAGGTCATTGTTCACTTAATTGAAGAGAATTATAAAGGTGATTTGAAAAGAGCGGTTATGAAATCTGTGAAGAGATTAAAAGGATCCTATGCGATCTTGGTTATTTCAGAATATGAGAAGGATAAGATAATTGGAGCAAGGAAGGACAGTCCTCTTGTTATAGGTGTAGGTGATAACGAAAACTTTCTTGCATCCGATATTCCAGCTTTTCTTAAGTTTACCAACAGGGTAAAATACTTACTTGACGAAGAGCTCTGTGTTATAACCAGAGATGGGGTTTCGATATTTGATCTATCTGGTAAAGAGATTTCGAGGGAGGAGAGGAGAATCGAATGGGATATCAAAGAAGCTGAGAAGAGTGGATACACTCATTACATGTTGAAAGAGATATTTGAACAACCCCATTCCTTAGCTGAAACATTAAGGGGAAGGATTTCAGAGATTGAACCTTTTGTTGAGATTGGTGTGGAAGATGTTGGATCAATAGAGAGAATAACCATTGTTGCATGCGGAACTTCATATTATGCTGGATTAGCAGGAAAATATATCATAGAAAGGCTAGCTGAAATTCCTGTTAATGTGGAGTTATCCTCTGAGTACAGATATTACGGTAATAAGAATGGCACCGTTATAGCTGTCACTCAATCCGGTGAAACCGCAGATACCTTAGCAGCTCTCAGGGAAGCAAAAAGAGCAGGTTGTAGAACTGTAGCTATAGTCAATGTTGTTGGAAGCAGTGCCACAAGATTAGCAGATGATGTTATACTAATGAGATCTGGACCAGAGATAGGTGTGGCTGCAACTAAAACCTTTACATCTCAATTACTTGTTTTGTTTTTGCTTGCTGTAAAGATTGGTATAAAAAAAGGGGTTTTGGATGCAGAAAAGGCAAGGAGATATCTAGCTGAGATAAAAAGAGTTCCTGAATTGGTAAGAGAAGTTCTTGAGAAAAATGATGAGATTCGCTCCATTGCAGAGTGGATAAAAGATTTCTCATCGATATTTTTCATAGGGAGAGGAATAGGTTATCCGATCGCTTTAGAAGGTGCATTGAAGATGAAAGAGATATCTTACATTCATGCTGAAGGATTTGCTGCTGGAGAGTTAAAGCATGGACCTTTTGCTTTGCTAACCAAAAATACTCCTGTTGTTGCTGTTATGATTAATGATGAATCTTATGAAAAGATTCTGAGTAATATAGCTGAGATAAAATCGAGGGGTTCTCCTGTTGTAGCTATAACCGAGAAAGGAGATTCCAGAGTCAGAGAGATAGCAGATACGGTTATAGAGTATCCGGAGACATTACCCATGATATCTTCTATTCCTATAGCTGTAATTCTGCAGTTGCTTGCATATCATACTGCTGAATTAAGAGGTTGTCCCATAGATAAACCAAGAAATCTGGCAAAATCTGTAACTGTTGAGTAGGTGAAAGGATGAAATGCGTGGTATTGGCTGCAGGGGAAGGTAAGCGAGTGAGACCTTTAACCTATACAAGACCAAAGGTTATGCTTCCTATTGCAAATAAACCCCTTCTCGAGTGGAATTTGTTAAATGCAATTCGTGCAGGAATAAATGATTTTGTTTTTATCATTGGATATAAAGGTGAAAAGATCAGAGATTACTTTGGAGACGGAAGTAAGTGGAATGTGAAGATAAGATACCTGAATCAGGGAAAACCAATAGGGACAGCTCATGCTGTCTCTCTGCTAAAAGGTCAAGTGGGTGAATTCATCGTAATGTGTGGAGATACGATATTTGGACATGAGGATATCAAAAAGATAGCTGAACATGAAAACAGCATGGGAGTAGTAAATGTAGAAAATCCTGAGCAGTATGGAGTGGTTGAGATCCAGGGAGATAAAGTCGTGAAGATAAGGGAAAAGGAAAAATTTGCTCAAAGTAATCTAATAAATGCAGGAATCTATCATTTTGATAAGGATATTTTTGGATTTATAGAGAAAACCGGTATTTCTCCCAGAGGAGAGTATGAGTTAACAGATTCTATAAATCTTATGATTAAGGAGAAAAAAATAAAATGGATCAAATTGAAGGAATGGAGAGATGTTGTATATCCCTGGCATCTGCTAGATATAAATGCTGAGATGTTGAAAAGTGTAGAGAAAAAGATAGATGGAGATGTTGAGAAAGGAGCGTTTATTAAGGGAGAGGTAATCGTAGGTAAAGGAACTAAGATTCTGAGCGGATCTTATATAGAAGGACCTGTTGTGATTGGTGAGAATTCCAAGATAGGTCCAAACTGTTACATCAGACCATTTACATCCATAGGAAACAATTGTCGTGTAGGTAATGCATGCGAGGTGAAAAATTCGATAGTAATGGATGGGAGCAAGATACCGCATCAGAACTATGTTGGTGATTCAATCATTAGTTCAGATTGCAATCTGGGAGCAGGAACTAAGATAGCAAACCTTAGGCTTGACAAGAAAGAAATATCTGTTACCTTGAATGGAGAAAAAATAAAAACTGAAAGAAGAAAACTTGGCGCCATCATCGGAGACAACGTCCAAACCGGAATAAACGCAATGATAAATCCCGGAACAATAATAGGCAACAATGTTTTCATTGGTCCAGGAGCAATAGCAGATGGCGAGATAAAACCAAATGCAAGGATAATGTGATTTGTTTTAGATATGAGAATATGAATAGAAATCGAGGAAGTAATTTTATATGGGTCTGGCCACAATAAAATCTATGCCATTATGGAGATGGTTTGTCGAAATGATAGAATTGATAGGAAAGGGTGGAGGCAATGTAACCTTTATATCTTAATGTTTTTACTTTCCGATTTTTGCTTAATTTTTCAATACTTCATCTAAATTATTTCTTAGCAGGATATACGGGTAGTAACTTTGTGCGTTTACCTTGCAGTTTAAAAATAAGATCTTTTTGAAATATCATTCGATGTGGATGCAACGAATATCTTAGTGGGATAACACCTTTTGGGTTAAGCTTTGTTTTGAATGCTTTATTGAGTATTCTAGCAATTTTTATCTGTCTATCTGTATATCCGACATTCCACCTTCCTTTATATGCCCCTTCCTCAATGTCTGGTGATATATATCTTATATTTAGCTTGGGGAACACTTCGTGTTGTAAAAAGGTTGTACCTGTTTGCTGCTATATGTAAGATAATGTTAACTTTTTTCATGCTGCTTATCCTCCTCCACTCCAACCTCTAAAAATCTTATAGTTTTAACTAATTCTCTCTCTCTTCTTTCCATCGAAAACATCTTTTTTATCCTCTCTCTTGCCTTCTTTCCTAATTCATTTGGTGCATACAAAGCTTTCCTTATTGCCTCTGCAGTTGCTTTTTCATCACCATATGGTACATAAAAACCACAATCACCAACGACTTCTGGTAATGCAAATCTTTTTGTAACCACAGGTATGCATCCACACAACATTGATTCTGCTACTGTTATTCCAAAACCTTCGTGTGCTGAAACTTGTACATAAACTTTAGCACGCTGATACCACTCTACCAATTCTTCATCAGAAACAAATCCTGTAAATTCAACATTCGGGGGCGCAATTGCTTTTAGATAATCGATAGCATCATCAATAAATTTACCTATGACAGCAAAATGCACATCCGGAAGATATTTTGCTGATTTAACAAACGTTTCTATCCCTTTTCGCTTCAAATTGGAATGCTTAATACCACCAACTGTAATCGCTAGATTTTCTTTATCGAATCCACTAGGCGGAAATTTATTCAAAGGGACACCATTATAGATAAGAATATTTTTTCTTGGCTTAACCTTTTCTAAAAGTTCCTTCTGATTAGATTTAGAAACAGAAATGATTAAATCTGCATTTTTCAACACATACTTTGCAGGTATCTTTTCTTTTAAATTTGTAAAAGCCCCATAGTTTATCTCTGGAAGAAATACCACATCATATCCTCCGGCAACAACTACGCTCTTCTTTCCATATCTTTTAGCATAATGAACCGCTGGGGCAGTATGCCACCCTGCAAACCATCCAAATACAACATCAGATTTCTTAATTTTTTTCTTCACCAATGATGGGTATTTTATCCATTCAAACTTCGTTTTTGGTAACTTGACAACATCCACATCAAAATGTTTTTTTAAAATCTCGTAGTCTCTTCTAATGAATGTTGTTGCTAAATTACCAACAAAGTAAATTTTTGTCACTATCTCTCCCCATAACTAATTTTTTGACACTCAACTTTATTTCTTGGATTTTTGATATTTTTCTCTTATGATTTTCCACAATCATATATAAAAGATTTTTAACCTCCTCTTTTTTATTATTCCTCAAAAAGTTGTTATTTCCAACTCCATCTTTTAGGTTGTACAGTTCTTTTTTGTTTTCAAGAGAATTATATATAAATTGCCAGTTGTTAAATATGCACGAATAATTGATTTTGTTTAAATCAAGTTTAGATCCAAAAAAAACTTCTTTTGGGTCGAATCCTTCACTAATGATAAAATCGTGTTGTTTGTTTATAAGAATCCTTCCTTTAATATGAAAATGGTCAATTCCTAAAGAATGCAATATCGTCTGAGGAAGATCTTTCAGAGTAACAGGATAATTTACGATTCGGCTTTCACAATCCAATCCTTTTAAGATTAAGGGAACATGTAATTGTTCATAATAAACATTATATTCTAAATGCCCGAACTCACCATGTTCACCAAATAATTCGCCATGATCAGAAAGTAATATTATAAGAGAATCATCGTAAAGACCAAGTTTTTTTAATTTCTTGAGAAACTCCCCTATGCATGTATCTACATATTTTATCTGACTATCATAAAGATCTATGACTCTCTTTATCTCTTTCTCTGCTATATCCTTTTTGCCTTTCTTGCTAGGATGTGCCAACATACTGTATATCCTGTTGTATCTGTTGATCTCTCGTTTTGAGAAGTTTGTAAAATCAGGTGATGGGATAAAGGGATAGTGTGTATCCATATAATGTATCCAAAAAAAGAGGGGATATTCTTCGTTCTTTTCAAGAAATTCAAATGCTGCTTTATTCATCTTCTCTCCTTCAGCGTAAGGTCTTGCAATACCTGCTGAAAGCATAGTAAAAATTTTTCTGGAAAGGTTGATGAGACTGCTCTGTCTCCCCAACTTTTTTACAATCTGGCGTTTCAATTTTTCCAATGGTTTATTAAATTCTGTATATTCCATCAAATCATCAAAATAATCAAAACCCTTATCCAATCTACCAGCAGCATATGGATTTGAGTTAAAAGATACAGTTTTATAGCCATATTTTTTCAATATTGATGCAATAGTTTCAACACGGCCTTGACATATATAATACTCAGAAGGATAGAGAGAAGTCATAAAGGAAGGAAAGGAAAGGAAAGTGTATGAGCCAGGAGCTATAGCCTTTTTGAATAATATCCCCTCTTTTGACAGTTTATCAATATTTGGAGTTATTCTTTTATTATATCCTAAACACCCAACATGGTCAGCCCTAAGCGCATCAATGCTAATTACAAATATATTTTTTAATTTTCTAGACACTCGTTTTGGTTTATTCTTTTCTATTTTCATTTTATCTTATCTTCCTATTCCTTTATATACTATCCCTAAACTTTTGATTTTTTCTTTGTCTAATATATTTCTCCCATCTACAACTACTTTTACTCCTTTTTCTTTCAATAATTCCGGCTTAATTTGCTTAAACTCCGGATGGTCTGTAGCTATAACTATACATTCGCATTTTTCCAATGCCTGATCTAAGTTTTCTGCTGTTGATTTTTCAGGTACATAAGGGTCAAAGATAACTAAATTCGCCCCTAGCTGTTCCAGTTTTTTTATGATAACCAAGGCAGGGCTCTCTCTGATATCATCTATACCTCCTTTATACGCAACGCCAAGTATGGCGATATTTGTATTTTTGACGCATTTACCTATTTCATTCAGCCCGGTTATCACTTTCTGGACAGTATATTCTGGCATACTATCATTTATAGTTCTTGCTAACTTCAAGAACCCAAAATCATAACCCAACTTCTCTCCTTTATGTATAAGATAGTAAGGATCTACAGGGATACAATGTCCCCCCACTCCGCACCCAGGATAATGGGGCATAAAACCAAAAGGCTTCGTAGATGCAGCTTTTATAACTTCTAGGATATCTATTCCCATTCTATCAAAGGATTTAGCAAGTTCGTTAACGAATGCAATATTAATATCTCTAAATGCATTTTCTACCATTTTTGTCGCTTCCGCACTTTTAATAGATCCCAACTCGACAATTTTAGCATCAATTATGGATTTGTAAAGCTCGTATGTTACTTCAGTACTTTTTTTGTTGATTCCTCCGATTACCCTGGGAATATTACTAATTGTCCATTTTTTGTTTCCCGGATCAATACGTTCTGGACAATGAGATACATAAAAGTCTTTTCCTGCTTTTAAACCCGACCTTTCCAGTATAGGGATTATTATTTCCTCGGTAGTACCAGGTGCAATAGTGGATTCTATTACAACCAGAGTTTCTTTTTTAAGATATTTTGAAATTGTTTGAGTTGCAGATTTAAGGAATGTTAGATCAGGTTTATGATTTTCATCAATAGGGGTAGGAACGCACACTATAATGCAATCTGCATCTTTTAAAGCCTCATTCGGATCCGTAGTAACATTTAGTCCTTCCTTCTTTAGCTCATCTATTTTTTTCTTATCGATGTCTAGTCCGATTACATTAAACCCCTTCTTTATTATCAATTTATATAGAGGGTATCCTACATATCCCAAACCAACTATAGTTACTCTTGCTTTCTTTTCTCTTATCTTCTTAATCAATCCGTTCATGCTAATCAGTCAGGGATTCATAGATTCTTATTAATTTTTTCTTTTCATTTTCCCAATTATATTTTTCTATTGCAGCCTTCAAAGCATTTTTTCCCAATTCTTCACACAACTTCGGATTATCCCTCAAAGTGATGATGGCTTTCCTCAAATCTTCTTTAGAATAATTAATCACAAGACCACATTTTTCCTTTTCAGTTATTTCTCCACTTCTTGTTCCCTTGGTGGCAATGATGGGCCTACCACACACCATCGCTTCAAATTGTTTGTTAGCACTTGCTATCTTATTATTTATGTCTTTGGGGTTAATCATACAAAGCACCGCATCAGATTTTAAAGTATATGGAATCACTTTATTATAAGGGATGGTGCCTAGAAATTCCACGTTATTGTATCTTTTACTCAATTCCTTAATCTCTTCATACATATTCTCTTTTTTTCCTGCTATGATGAATTTTACATCGTTTATACCTCCTATTACTTCTAAAGCCTCTGGAAAAAATCTAGATCTATTCAACACACCAATGTAAATAATCGTAAAAACATCATTCTTTGGAGGGATATATTTATTGGTAACCAAATCCTTGCAATTGAGGAGTGTAGTAATCGGAATTTGTTTGTTAACCAAAGAATCAAAATAACTCTTATATGTTTCCTCGGCTACAATGACATGGTCTACATATCTAATCAAGTGTCTTTCCAGCCAAAATGCTGCTTTTACAACGATTTTAGGCATATCTCTAGCAATCATGTACCCAAAAATCTCGTGGGCATCATAGATGAGTTTTATTCCTAATTTTTTCTTTGACCATACTCCTGCTGGTAGTGTATCTAGGTCATGACAATGGACAATCTCAAATTTGTATCCCGACTTGTATAGTTCCATAGCCTTTTTGTATGCTGCTCTCCACCAAAAAAACTCTCTGAAGAGATCATGTGGTAAAATTTTCATGATTCCACGATTACGAATTCTTACTACCTTTACCCCCTCGATAGTGGTTTCCTCTTCATATTCTCGATGCCTATCCCATACAATAACTGTCACTTCATATCCTGCTTCGCTCAGAGATTTTGCTTCTTTATATACTCGCGGGTCCACGATAAATGGATTGGAAAGTATCATCAGAATCTTTCTTCTATCCATACCGCACCTCTTTCTGATAGATTTTTGAAGACTCTACCATATTTTCCTTCTCACCAAGGCAGCCATAACTCCATATGCATATGAGATGTGTATAGTGGGAATTAGGATTAAGGAGTATAAAAATAATTTTTTGTTCTTGTATTTCTTTGCAATTCTTGTTGATTCGAATAGAATAACAAATGAATAAAGTAATAAACCTAGGAAAAGAAGGATAGAAAATAGCCGCATTAAATTAAACAAGAGACAGATTGAGAAAAGGAGAAGGAAAGTAATCACCCCATAGACAGGCCATAAGTAGATATGGCTTGTTATTCCATGCAAGCCATGTTTTTTAATAATCGCAACCTTTGCTTTTGCCCATTTGTAGATCTGGCGTGCAAAGGAACGGAAAGTTTGTTTTCTGTAGTGAACGACCTTTACATAAGGTGAATAGAATAACTTGTAACCTGCCTTCCTTATCCTGTAACTAAGCTCCAAATCCTGACCCTTAACAAAACTCTCATCGAACAAGCCAACATCATCAAATATCTCCCTCTTCAAACATAAGTTACATGTTGGAATATGTTCCACAAATCTTTCTTCTTCCATCATAGTATGTTGAGTTGATGGATTGAATCTTCCTCCTCTAGCGAGGGGGGATGTCATGACCAGACCTATGGCCCTGGATTTGAACGAGGCATCTTCAGGAAGTAAATCGGGACCACCT
>Ga0180301_10004803_pt1 | contig 10421 bp, 10 predicted proteins | sample GuaBasSediGuay16_FD_121797 | JGI IMG/M metagenome (GOLD analysis project Ga0180301, IMG submission 121797) | Subseafloor sediment microbial communities from Guaymas Basin, Gulf of California, Mexico - Guay16, Core 4569-2, 12-15 cm | ecosystem: Environmental > Aquatic > Marine > Hydrothermal... | reverse complement strand
TCATATAGACTATCCCGCCGACGATAAAATCGAGGTGATTAAGAGAGCCAACGAGAATGGGATAGCTTTGGAAACAGTTTACTTGAAATCCAGTGACGAGAAATCAAGAAGGTTGATCAAGCCTGAAATTATTCGGAAATAGAGAATATCTCGGCAAGAGCAATCTAGGCATGTGTGCCTTCTGTCTGAAGAGGAACGAGAAAAGAGCACTCCGAGTTGTCAGGATACTGGAGATGCGCCAAGCGTGAACGACGCCAGCCTGAACTGCAGAATGTAGCGATATCTGCAATCCCTAATCGGACTAAACACTTGGTAGTGGGGGCTGATATAATATAAACTAGAACTTTGGGAAAACTAGACTCATACAGAAAAAGGGAGGTGGAAAAATGATAAGAGTTATCGTCGAAAGGCATTGTCGTCCCGGTAAGGAAGCAGAGCTAGAGAGCTTGCTGGTGGAACTCAGGTGCATGGCTACGAAGCAGCGTGGTTATATTTCTGGTGAGACGCTCAAGTCAGTGTCTGATCCGTCATTGTGGCTGGTCATCAGCACGTGGATTGACGCCGACATGTGGAATAAATGGAAGACCACGGCGGAGCGTCTCGAGATAGCAAGAAAGATAGAGCCCTTGCTAATCGCTCCAGAGAAGATCTCCGTCTTTACTTTTATCAAGCGGGGAGGTGCAGAGTCTGCCCACACCATTGACAAGTGAGTAGATTTGTTATTCATTATCAGAACTTTCCCCAAGCTCACATAGATCCAACAGGTTCGCTACCTTCTCCATTTCCTGGTAAGTGCTTTCTTTGCGGAGTATATAGCAAATTCACTTTAAAAGCTTTCCTGCTGCAGCTACCTTAACATTCTGTCCTCCCTTCTTCCTTTCGACGCTTTATTATCCGACGGGCCTAATGCCTAAATGATGAAAGCACGAATTCCTAATTAAAAGTTCTGTTTATCGTACACTTAAGTCCGCTTCTTACCTGTAGAATTTAGCAAATTAGGTCCCACTCAAATTACGCCAAACCGACTATTGACAAACTAAAGGGCAAGGTTTATATTTTAAATAATTAAATATAGGAAAAGGCTGAGAACAGGACTAGTACAGCCTGAGGCGGAGTTCAGAGAGTCGGGTAAGGTGTGAGCCGATACTTGCGCGAGGCTGGAATGGACCTGGGAGCTGCAAACCGAAAGGTTAACCACCTAGTAGGCTTTGTCGCAAGGGCAGCGTTATCACAGTCCAGGGTATCGCCAAGTTAGGCTGTACCTGAAAAGAGATGGCCTAAAAGGCCGAAAAAGGGTGGCACCGCGAAGGTTGAACCTCTCGCCCCTGGGCGAGAGGTTTTTTATTGTGAGTGATATGTATTATCCAACATTAGAAGAGGTTCGACAACTGAAGAAGCATGGCAATTTGGTACCAGTTTGCCGTGACATTCAGGCCGACCTGGAGACGCCAGTATCCGCTTACCTTAAGATAGCCCGCGGCAACTACTCCTTTCTCCTAGAGAGTGTCGAGGGTGGTGAGCGACTGGCTCGCTACAGCTTCATTGGCACCGAGCCCTCTCTTGTCTTAAGGACAGGAAATGAGAATCCCGTTGACCCATTGAATCGGGTGGAAAAGGAATTCACTCGACTTCGTCCCGTGCCCATTGCCGACCTTCCCAGATTCCACGGTGGCATGGTTGGCTACCTGAGCTACGAGGTTGCCCGCCACTTTGAGAGACTACCCTATCCTGATCAAGATCCCCAGGGTCTTCCCGAATCTGTGTTGATGCTGGCAGATACCTTGCTCGTTTTTGATCATATTGCACACAAAATCAAGATTGTCGCTCACGCTCACCTGGACGGGGATATTGAGACGGCATATCGAAAGGCAATTTGTAAGATTGACAACCTTGCGGACAGATTGAGACAACCGATACCTCCTGAGTATCCAGAAAAGGCTCACCCAACCAAGTTCGATATTTCATCAAATTTTTCTCAGGCCGAGTTTGAGGCTGTAGTTTCTCAAGCCAAGGAGTATATCTATGCCGGCGATATAATTCAGGCCGTCTTATCGCAGCGGTTGACAAGACCTACTTATGCCAGTCCCTTCGCCATATATCGGGCGTTGCGCTCTGGTAACCCTTCTCCCTATATGTACTACCTCCATTTAGGCGATTTCTATATTGTAGGAGCTTCCCCCGAGCTTCTGGTGCGAGTAGAGGATGGCATAGTATCTAATCATCCCATCGCCGGCACTCGCCGCCGGGGTAAGGATTCCACTGAAGATCTGGCTTTGGAAGAGGAACTCAAGAACGATGAAAAGGAGCGTGCTGAGCATATCATGCTCGTTGACCTGGGGCGTAATGACATCGGGAGAATTAGCGAGCCTGGCACGGTCGAAGTAACTCAGCTTATGGATTTGGAACGCTATTCACATGTTATGCATTTGGTATCGCATGTTCAGGGTAAGCTCAGAGCTGGACTTTCTCAGCTTGATGCCTTCCGCTCTTGCTTTCCTGCCGGCACCGTTTCCGGCGCACCCAAAATTCGGGCTATGGAGATCATCGCTGAACTAGAAAGAGAAAGAAGAGGGCCATATGCCGGAGCAGTAGGCTACTTCGACTTCTCGGGCAACCTGGATACTGCTATCGCCATACGTACCATTATTATCAAAGATAACATCGCTTATATCCAGGCGGGTGCTGGCATCGTCGCCGATAGTATCCCTGAGCGCGAATACCAGGAAAGCCTGAACAAAGCCCAGGCATTGCTGACTGCTATTGACCAGGCGGAGGCAGACCAGTACGCTCTTACGCATACAGCTTTACCCTGAAGAATTATCATCGAGGTGGAAAGGATTCAGTCAAGAATTTCCCAAAACAAGGAGCACAGCAGTGATTAAGGAAGCCATTGAAACTGTGGTCAACGGTCGCTCGCTGACCTTTGAGCAAGCAGCAGCCGTAATGGAGGAGATCATGATTGGCGAAGCCACCCCATCTCAGGTTGCCGCTTTTGCCACCGCCCTGCGCATCAAAGGAGAGACAGTGGATGAGATTGCTGGATTAGCCTCCGTCATGCAAGCTAAGGCAACACCGATCCAGGTCACACCATCAGTGGTAGATACCTGCGGGACAGGGGGCGATGGTTCTTCTAGCTTTAACATCTCTACAGCAGCCGCCTTCATTGTCGCCGGCGCAGGACTCAAAGTAGCCAAGCACGGCAACCGAGCAATGTCCAGCCACTGCGGCAGCGCCGACGTCCTGGAGGCACTGGGGGTGAAGATTGAGCTTGGAGCTGAGGCTGTTGCTCGATGTCTGGAGACAGTAGGCATCGGGTTTATATTTGCTCCCGCCTTCCATCCAGCAATGAAATATGTCACTACCCCCCGACGCGAAATCGGAGTTCGTACTGTTTTTAATATTCTCGGGCCCCTTACTAACCCTGCCAAAGCCAAATTTCAGGTCATCGGTGTTCCCTCGAAGGAACTGGGAGAGAAGATTGCCTACGTCCTCCATCTCCTGGGCACGGAACATTCCCTGGTGGTGCATGGCATAGATGGCATGGATGAAATTTCAATCAGCAGGAAATCTCTGGTGTGGGATGTCAATCACCATACGGTGCTGCCACCTTACGAAGTTTCTCCTGATGATTTTGGGTTTATGAAAGCAAGTATGACCCAAATTAAGGGGGGAACAGCCAGACAAAACGCAAAGATACTGCGCAGCATATTAAGCGGAGAGGTAGGAGCCAGGCGAAACATAGTTATTATGAATGCTGCTGCCGCACTGGTGGCTGGCAACCAGGCATCAGACCTCAAGGAAGGTGCCTCCATTGCCGAGAAGGCACTCGACAGTGGACAAGCTCTGGCTAAACTCGACGAATTAATAGAATTCAGCCAAAGCCTGAACACAAAGTAACCAGTATTCGGCATTTAGCTAGCAACCAACTACTGCAAGTTGAAAAATGTTGGATAAAATTATCGCCCAAAAAAAGGAAGAGGTCGAGCAAAGAAAGAAGATAGCTACCATGGCTTATCTGCAAGAGTTTATTGCTCAACAGAAACCGGCGCTTGACCTCGCTCCTGCCCTTAAAGGCAACCACATCCGACTAATTGCCGAGGTGAAGCAGGCATCTCCATCACGGGGGATGCTAAGTCCCAGCTTCAACCCCACCGAGTTAGCCCAGACTTATGCTGAAGGTGGTGCTGCTGCTATTTCAGTGCTCACTGAGGCAAATTATTTTATGGGCAGCATTGAGCACTTAACAGCAATCAAAGAGGTGGTTAGACTTCCATTGCTGAGAAAGGATTTTATCTTCGACCCTTATCAGGTGTATGAGTCTCGAGCTTATGGTGCCGATGCTTTACTGTTAATCGCAGCCATCCTGAGCCAGAAACAGCTTAAGGAACTCGTCTCGCTGAGTCATAGCCTCGGTTTAAGGTGTTTGGTTGAAGTGCACAATGAAGTCGAGGTGGAAAGAGCAATTCTCAGCGAAGCGAAAATCATCGGAATCAATAATCGAGACCTCAATACATTCTCTATTGACATCAATATGACTCGTCTATTGCGGCCTCTCATTCCGCAGGAGCGAATTGTAGTTAGCGAGAGCGGCATTAAAAGCAGAAAGGACGTTGAAAAGCTCGGGAAATGGGGAGCTGATGCTGTACTTGTTGGCGAGGCTCTAGTTACAGCCAGCAATGTTATGGCTAAAATGAAAGAATTGATAGGAGAATAAGTTAGAATTTCGGATTCAAGATTTAAGTAATAACGGAAAAACCTAAGCATTAAATACTAGAGGACATGCAAAAGGCAAAATTTGAAAATCAGCTTAACAAAGCCTTCTTGCATTTTGAATTGTGATTTTAATTTTTTATCTTTGATTTTTGATATTTGTTAGAATTCGTTTAGAGTTTAGATATCAGAATTTGGAGTTTAGTCTGCTATGACACGTGTAAAGATTTGTGGGATTAGAGACGAGGTCCATGCTCTGGCAGCGGTTGAGGCCGGTGCTGATTTTATCGGGTTAGTCTTCGCTCCCAGTAAACGACAGATAACTCCTGCCCAAGCACATGAGATAGCCAGTGCGGTAAAGAAAAGCAGCCATACCACAAAAGTGGTCGGCGTCTTTGTCAATGCACCGGCTTATCAGGTAAATGAGATCGCCGATTTCTGTGCTTTAGATTGGGTCCAGCTAAGTGGCGACGAATGCTGGGAGTATTGTCGCGAGGTTGTTGAACCAGTTATCAAGACAATTCGGGTAGGCCAGCAATCTCCCGAGGAGCTCTATGCCGAGTTATCCGCTGGAAGCAAATTACTTCCCTCACAAAGGTTCATCGCCCTCCTTGATTCTCGAGTTGAAGGCAAATATGGCGGAACAGGAGAAAGCTTCAACTGGAACTTAGCTCAAAAAGTAGCTAAAAGGTTTCCTGTCATTATTGCCGGTGGACTCAACCCAGAGAATGTAGCTAGGTTAATCGAGACAGTAAGACCATGGGGAGTGGATGTCTCCTCCGGGGTAGAAACAGGAGGGGTCAAGGACATAGCCAAAATAAGAGCATTCATTGAAGCAGTAAGGAAAGTCAATGAGAGAAGACAAGCAGCTACCTGATTCTCACGGTTATTTTGAGCAGTTCGGCGGCAAGTTCGTGCCCGAAACTCTAATGCCTGCTTTAGGCGAACTAGAGGAAGCTTACCAAGAGGCGAAGCGTGACTCGTCCTTCTGGGTTGAATTCCATTCCCTGTCCCGTGATTATACGGGAAGGCCAACACCACTTTATTTCGCCGAAAGGCTCACCAAATATTGCGGAGGGGCACAAATCTTTATCAAAAGGGAAGACCTGCTTCATACGGGAGCACATAAGATAAACAACGCTCTGGGACAGGGGCTCCTTGCCAGAAGGATGAAAAAACGAAGGATTATCGCTGAGACTGGTGCTGGACAGCACGGAGTAGCCACTGCCACCATATGTGCCAAATTGGGGCTGGATTGTATTGTCTATATGGGCGAGGAAGACGTGCAACGTCAGGCCCTCAACGTCTTCCGTATGAAGCTGTTGGGTGCAGAGGTGCGCCCTGTTTCCTCAGGTACCAGAACATTGAAAGATGCCATCAATGAGGCAATTAGAGACTGGGTGACTAACGTCAGAAATACCTACTACCTCCTTGGCTCAGTGGTAGGTCCTCACCCCTATCCAGTAATGGTGCGCGATTTCCAGTCGATAATAGGCAAAGAAGCCAGAGAGCAGATTCTAACTCAGTGCGGTCGCTTGCCCGACTACATCATCGCCTGTGTGGGCGGAGGCAGCAATTCCATCGGGATTTTCCATCCTTTTGTAAACGACAAGGACGTCAAGTTCATCGGTGTAGAGGCGGCGGGAAAGGGAATCAGGACAGGGAAACACGCCGCCTCCCTAGTTGCCGGTACAGTAGGGGTTTTGCATGGGACGAAATCCTATGTCCTTCAGGATGATGCCGGGCAGATTCTGGGGACTCGAAGCATCTCCGCCGGGCTGGATTACCCTGGAGTAGGACCTGAACACAGCTACTACAAGAGTACTGGGCGTGCCACCTATGTGGCAGTGGATGATAAGGAGGCGCTGAAAGCCTTCCAACTTCTCTGCCAGGCCGAAGGCATTGTTCCGGCACTTGAGCCAGCCCACGCTATATCCTACGCAGTCAAAATAGCAAGCTCCCTGGATAAGGAGCAAATTATTGTAGTCAACCTGAGCGGACATGGCGATAAGGACATGGATATTATAGTCAAAGCACTGGGGGTAAAGCTTTGAGCCGCATCGCTTCAGTTTTTGCCCAGAAAAAGCATACTGCTCTCATTCCCTACATCACGGTAGGCTATCCCAGCATCGAAACAACTTTGAAAATAGTGCCTCTTCTCGCCAGCAGTGGATGTGACATCGTCGAGCTCGGCGTCCCCTTCTCCGACCCTCTTGCCGATGGCGCCACCATCCAGCGAGCAAGCTATGAAGCGCTCAGGCAAGGAGTTACCCCCAAGGTTTGCCTTGAGGTGGCGCAGGAGCTAAGGAGGCAAGTGGAAATCCCTCTGGTGTTTATGACTTACTACAACCCCGTGCTGAAGTTCGGGTTGGAGCAATTTTGCTCAAAGTGCACCGAGGTAGGAGTAGACGGATTGATTATACCCGACCTCCCGCCCGAGGAAGGGCAGGAACTGGAACAATCAACCAAAAAGCACGGACTCGACATTATTTATCTTCTCAGCCCGGCTAGCACCGAAGAACGCATCAGTCTAGTGACCAGCAGGTCAAGCGGCTTTATCTACTTAGTTTCCCTGACCGGCGTCACTGGCGCCAGGGCTAAACTTCCCCAGGAACTGGAAGGTTTCGTAGCCAGAGTAAGAGAAAGGACTGAAAAACCTCTTTGCGTTGGCTTTGGAGTCTCCACTCCCGAACAAGCCCGAAGAATTGCCAATGTAGCCGATGGTGTCATCGTGGGCAGCCGTATTATACAGTTACTCGACGAGGACAAGTCACTTAAAAATGTCCGTTTTTTTACTAAATCTCTGAGGGAAGCCCTATTGTAAAAGGAGGTCAATATGTACTAAGGTAACTCACTTCCGTATGTAGTTGATTAAGAAATTGAAAGGAAGACAAAATGGAAAGATCAATGTGGTTTTTAGACCAGAAGGACATGCCGACCAAGTGGTATAACATCCAGGCTGACTTGCCCGAGCCACTACCGCCTGTCTTACACCCCGGCACAGGAAAACCTATAACCCCCGATGATTTGGCACCCCTATTCCCCATGGGGCTTATTATGCAGGAGGTAAGCCAGGAGCGCTGGATTGAAATCCCCGACGAAGTGCTGGAGGTTTACCGCACCTGGCGCCCCACGGTGTTATACCGGGCGCGTCGGCTGGAGAAAGCCCTGGACACGCCAGCCAAGATTTTCTACAAGTATGAAGGGACAAACCAGGCGGGAAGCCACAAGCCCAACACCGCGGTGGCTCAGGCTTACTATAATAAGGTAGAAGGCATCAAACGTATAACTACTGAGACCGGTGCCGGGCAGTGGGGTAGCGCCCTAGCCTTTGCGGGTGCTTTGTTTGATATTGAAATCAAAGTCTATATGGTCAGGATTAGCTATGACCAGAAGCCCTATCGCCGCATCGCTATGGAGGTCTGGGGAGCAAACTGTGTCCCCAGCCCCAGCACGGACACCAAGGCGGGGCGAGATATGCTGGCAAAGTGGCCCGACTGCCCCGGTAGTCTGGGTCTGGCTATCAGCGAAGCGGTAGAGGATGCCGTATCTCGCGATGACACCCACTACTCTCTAGGCAGTGTGCTCAACCATGTCCTGCTTCACCAGACCATCATTGGTGAGGAGACCAGAAAACAGATGGAGATGGCTGATGCCTACCCTGATATTATCGTTGGCTGCATCGGCGGTGGCTCAAACTTCGCCGGTCAATTCCTGCCCTGGATTCGAGATAAGATTAGCGGAAAGAGTCCAAATATGCGCATCATCTGCGTTGAGCCGGAAAGCTGTCCTACGGTGACTAAGGGACTTTATGCCTATGATTTTGGCGACATGTCGGGTTTAACTCCCCTGCTCAAGATGTACACCTTAGGGCATACCTTTGTTCCACCCCCCATCCACGCCGGCGGACTGCGCTATCATGGCATGGCACCCATCATCTGCCACCTCCACAAGTTAGGTTTGATTGAAGCCCAGGCGGTGCCCCAGACGGCTGTCTTTGAAGCAGGGATAAAGTTTGCCCGCACCGAGGGCATCATCAGCGCTCCAGAGCCCTGCCACGACCTGAAGGTGGCTATTGATGAAGCCCTGAAGTGCAAGGAGGAAGGTAAATCAAAGACCATCCTCATAGCCCACAGCGGGCATGGTCACTTCGACCTGGCTTCCTACAATGCCTACCTTCAGGGCAAGCTGATAGATTATGCCTATCCTGAGGAGGAAGTAAGGAAGGCCCAGATCGAGCTGCCCAAGGTAGCCTGAAGAAAACTACTGGCGCCATGGCGACTTCTTGCCGTGGCGCCAACCCAGTATTCAGAGCGCTGGGTGCTGGGCGACGATTACAAGGTGATTTTCATGTCTTCATAGCCCAGGCTTATATCCGCCTCTAGTTCCTGAGCAACTTGAGCTACTTCTTCCTTAATCTCCTGCTCATAAGGATTCCCGATGTGGATAACAATGACGCGAGGTAAATATCCCTTGAGTCGGCGAAATTGTATGAGCTCCTCTTTTAGAAACTCAGCACAAAGATGACCAGCCTTCTTGAGCCAATCTCCATACTTATTAGGTCCGGCAACTTCAACAATAAGCAACTCAGGGGAAATATGCTGCCACTGGCCCGATATTCCCACTGTGGTATCGCTGGTATAAAACAAGCTTTTACCATCCGAAGAGGTTATTTGATAGCCCACAGCTGGTACAGAATGCTTTACCGGCACTGCTAAAACATCATAACCAGCAATGTTTTTTCTACTATAAGGCTCAATAGCCTCAAGTATGAGAGTTGGTTTCTCTTTACTGGGATATTCAAGAAAATTGGTATATATCTTGCCGTCAAGAAGGCAGCTAGTAACAACATCAAGCGTGTAGCGCAGAGCATAGACCTCCAATTGCCCCCGCCAGTAGTAGCCAGCATTAGCAGCCAGAGTAACTAGATCCCGAGTATGGTCGAAGTGATGGTGGGTAAGCAAAACAGTTTTTATTTTTTTCTGTTCCGGTAAAGAAAGCGCAGAGGTAAGTCCACCGGCATCTACAACCAAAGTACTGTCAAATAATAGAGAGGTTAATCGTGCCCCTTTTACCTCAGTTAAATGGGCCCCTAAGATTTGAATTTCCACTTCACTGGCTGTCTATAACTCTGTCTGTAGCGCCAAGGAACTTCTCCCACTGAGTTAATTCTTCAGCCAGAATCTTGCGCCCTTTCTCCGTCAACTCATAACAGCGGCGCTTTTGCTTAGCAATGTACTGCCACGAGCTTGACACAAGTCCTCTTTTCTCCAAGCGGCGTAGTGCGGAGTAAAGGGTGCTTGCCGTAAGATCAAAGTAGCCTTCGCTCCTCCGCTCCAGCTCTCTGGCAATCTCATAGCCATGCACGGGCAATTCACCGATAATAAAGAGTAACAAAGGCTCCACAACACCCCGCAGCAACTGGCAAACATAAGATTGAGTCATAGCTCTATCAGTTTATTATTTTATCAATTTTGGAAAATTAAAACAACCTCGCGATTTGAATCAATTTAAAATCCTAAGCGGCTTGCAATGACATTGGATGAAGAGCCCGCAACGACGGATAAAATCTTGTCGGGATTTACGTGGTTAACCAAGCCGATAGAGTTCAGACAGGCTGGAGACATGTCCTGGACTCAAGCTTAGACTGTGCCACACTCGTCCGCCTGGCCTTTAAGCGTTTCCACAGCATGAGGCAGTGCCGGCAATAT
>Ga0180301_10004802_pt1 | contig 10423 bp, 5 predicted proteins | sample GuaBasSediGuay16_FD_121797 | JGI IMG/M metagenome (GOLD analysis project Ga0180301, IMG submission 121797) | Subseafloor sediment microbial communities from Guaymas Basin, Gulf of California, Mexico - Guay16, Core 4569-2, 12-15 cm | ecosystem: Environmental > Aquatic > Marine > Hydrothermal... | reverse complement strand
TTTTTGATCTCTCTTGGATCCTTTTCAAGATTGTACAGTACAGCTTGGTTCCCTTTTATTGTCCTCATATATTTCCATCTTTCTGTTCGAACAGCGTATATTTTGTCCGTTTGTGCGTATGTATAGCCTTCACTAATCACATAATCTCTTTTATCGTCGCTAATAAGAGGATTCCCCCTTAATTCTTTGGGTGGGCTTATTTCGAAAAGCTGGAGGATTGTCGGAGCTATGTCAAGCTGCTGAACCAAACGTTTTTCTTCATATCTTCCTATTCCAGGGCCAAATAGAATTAGTGGAATACGGATGATTTCGTCGTGTAGATTTCCCCTACCGTGCCCTACACCGCCATGTTCCAAAAATTCCTGTCCATGATCTGAAGTTAGTAACAAAAATGTACAGTCTAATAGTCCTTCCTTTTCAAGGAAGGAGAAAAGTCTTGCAAGGTTCTCATCTATGTACCTTAGCTTGTCATCATAAATATCCACAACTTCTGTAATAAAGTCGGCGTTACGCATGTCTCCTCTTTTAACATCTAATCCACCTGGGGGTTGGGCGCCTTTTTTAGCTATTTTGCTCCAAGTTCTATCCAATCTTATTTGCTTTAATTTGGATATGTTCCTAGAATAGCGGCGATCAAAATGAGCATTAAATATTATGTAGGGTTCGTGAAGATCCATGTAGTGAATCCATAAAAAGAATGGTGAGTTCTTGTTGCTTTTTATCCAAGAGATTGCAGTTTGGGTTATGGCTTCTGCTTCTACATAGGGCTTTGTTTGTAAATTGGTAAGAACGCTGATTGTATAGGTTAACTCGTGAAATCGTTGTGGAAGATGCTTATTGAGTAAATGCCGTAAAACGCTTAAAGTCCATCTTGGCTTCTTATTAACGTCTAAGTCGCTATTCATAAAGTCTTCGAAGTAATTCCAGCCGCGATTATAACCGTAAAAAGCTGAAAGGAATGGGTTTGAATGGATAGCTGCGGTTCTAATTCCTCTTTTCTGCAGTAGTTCTGATATTAATGAGGTTTCTGGTGCCGATGGCTCTTTGAGCATGAACTCAAAGCAGTAGCCTGAAGCTAAGATGGCTCTAAAGGCTGGGGAGTGTTGGGGCCATTTGCGAATGCGTTTACAAATTTTACGCCATGATTGGCTATGTAATCAATGAAAGGAGTGCTTCTCCTGTTATATCCGTAACAGCTAAGGTGATCAGAGCGTAAGCAATCAATTGTTATTAATATGCAATTTTTCTGCATTCAGGTCACTCATGATAGAGTTCTAGTCTTTACTTCAAGCCATGGTACTTCAATGAGTTCTGGTAGTGGGGTGTTCGGCGGGTGGCCATAAAAAAGGTTGAATCTGCCAAATGCCTCCCCATGGTCGGATGATATTACAACTTTCCCTTTAAGGTATGGTAGCAGTTTCTCAACATAACTTAGGACATATTGTAGGTTTGAAATGTATGCCTTCCATAGAAACTCTTTACTGAGCTTTCCTTCTTTGAGCATTTGAAAGGCGTCTTTCCTATCATCCCACTTTACCCCAAAGACTTTTGCTCCAACACGTCCTCCGGGTGTCGAATCAATAAGTTTTATTGCTCCTATGTAGGGCTGATGAGGCTGTAAGTAGTGTATTATAAACCTTTTATTTCGGTATAACTTCAAAAGCATTAGAGTTGTTCTGTTAACCGATGATGGGGTAACGGTTCTAAATTTTTCATTCCATCCATACCTCCAAACCTCTACAACCTTATAGAATGGAATATATCCAAACGTTTTCTTTAAGTACCATCTTGAAATAAACGGATTTGCAGATATATATAACGTCTTCCATTTTTCGGTTAAGAAAGTTTTTGGGCAGCCATTCCCAAGTAGAGCTTCCAGCAGAAACAATTCTAGTAAGGCGCCCAGGTATTCTATTGACTAGTGCGAACGCATCAAAACGGCATGCATCCAGAATTATTAAGTTATCCCAACTTTTCTCGGCAATGACGTCTGGAGCTAGCACAATAAAATGATAAATGCCCAAATACGCTTTACGTTTAACCGACTTAAATAGTGCTCTTGGATTAGAAAAATGAGCCTTTAGTTTCTCTAAAGGGCGCTTCATCTTTTTAAATTAAAACATTCATTTAGTAAGATTCTTCTTTATTGGTGGATTGTTTCCACGATACAAGCTGCCAAGTAAATGGTAAGTCGTAAAGAGTATAAGAACCACTATAAGCCAAGGTGTTAGTAAAAGTAGCGATGTAGTTTCGTCGAATTCCATAATGGGCTTTTCATATTTTACAGTTATTATTGAGTTTAGTTTATATGGTAAGGCGATGGTGTATTCATCTGATCCATATACATGGATTGTTAAATTCCCTTTAAGCGTTGTTTTTCTCCCATCCGTGTAAATTGTTGAAGGGTGCACCATGTAAAAATTCTCAAATTCAACCATTCCATCGATAGATATTTCTGGCTGTCTTAGAATAACCGTTAAGTTACCCGTATAGGAGATTTTATTTGTTGATAACGTTATTGTGGGGTTAAGCAATGTGATCCTCGTGTAGAACCCGTATCCTCCTTGGACAGTTATTTGAGTACTATTGATTTGGATTACATTATCGGTTTCTGTGTTTACAGGTTCATTTTCCAGAGGCTGATTCAAAATTATTGATTTAGAGCGAACAATTATAGTTCCATTGGCTCTTAGCTTTGTGAATAATAGGCTTGGGGTAGTGAACCATGTGGTTACTCTTGTTTCATCATAATTTTCTAAATATTCTGTTAAAGGTTGTACTAAATTCTGATTTATCGATGTGTTGAGGTGTTGATTTTGCATTATAAGCGGGTATATGTTAGCATAGATTAAAATAGGTTGATTTTCCGTGTCCATCATAATTAGCGGTGAAGAAAATGGACTGTTGACATATTCGGATTCAATCTTTATGTCGCTGTAAGGTTCAATCATAACCACTTTTAGGGGGGTTGATGTCGTAATATATTTATTGTGGACAGATATCTGATTAGCTGTAAATTTTTCTTTTGTTACCTTTCCAAAGAGGTTTAGCAAGGGTCCATATCCATTAGTGTTTAGTATAATTACGCATTTTGGTACATTCGTATTCTCCGTAGTTAGGAATTTGTCGAGTATTTCGTAAGTTGTTACGTCATCATAAGGCAGTATCAGCGTAATGTAACTCGATAAAGCATTATCGCTTGATAGTACCGTTGTATAGTTAACTCCTGAAGAGGAAAGAAAATCATAAGCATAAAAGATTGGGTATTTTGTTATCGGAATCTCATTCATTATGCGAATATACCTCAACATCATGTTTGCATAGGCTGTTGGTCTATCGTTGTGTAGCTCAGCGCCTATCAAAAGGTCTACATCGCTTTTATATATTCCCTCCCGATATGGTTTCGAAGTTACAGCCTTGTCGTTGATGGATATTCGCATGAAATCACCGTCGTACTCGCATTTCACAAAATACGTTGCATTAACCTGTAGAATCTCACTTGATGTTAAGACGTATTCCTTTTTTCCGTCTGGCGAGATTTTAAAGGCTATTCTTTTGCCATATTGAGCTATTTCCCAGCTTTTTTGCGAAGGGGATCCCCAGTCAAATTTGCTCACAATCACTTGGTTTTTGCTTACATTCAATGGTTGAAATTCGAATTCTACCACGATCCTTTCGAAATTTACATTAGTACCATTTGCTCTAATGTAACTGCTCTTTCCATTAAAGACCGCCGTTGCATTAGCAATTTTGATGTCATTGTAGCTTATCGGCTCCTGGTAGGTGTTCATCCATTTCATGGATTCTTCGAAGAACAACGCTAACACAGTGTATTGTTCGTATTCCTCTAAGTAAAACGGTTCCAAAATTGTCATTTTTGTTTTGTCATGTGGTACCACGAGCGCTGTTAAGCTTTTGGGAGTTGGAAGTGACCAGTTGTTAATCATTTTTATTTGCACTTCTGCATTCTGAAGAAATGCCGGTGCTATGTTGCATACATGTTCCAAGTAGTTTCCGGAAAAATCAGAGAGTTTATCGAGGTCGCGTGTCTTGTGAAGGTAAATGTATGTTGGGGTCGTTTCCGTGTATCTGGTGACAAATAGGGGAATTTCCGGGCTCTTTGATGCCCAAGCAGCAAGCGACTCTGTTACTATGGCGGTGGCCCCGGTAAAATCTAAATAGGAGCGAGGAGTTTGTGGACTAATAATTATTGATTTTCCATCTGCATAAACGATGTTTTGTAATGCACGTATAATGCTTAATTCATAAGAACTAGGCTGACTTGTTTCGACTACATCAGAACGATACTCAAATCCCAAAATGGTTGATGAGATGCCGGAAATTAGGATTAAGGATGCTACTCCGGTGATTTTAAGATATGCCTTAAGATTTGATTTTTGTATTCTCATTTTTCTAAAGGCATATCTGCTTAATGTTAGGGAAGCTATCATGGCTATTGGAATTTTAAAGAGTTCAAACATCCTTTCTTCTCGGAATACGAGAATGTTCTGTCTAATAGTTTCGAGAGGCCAGCAGTTTGGGTTAAATGTAAATTCAAAAGCGAATTTCATTTGTATAATAGATATTAGCCTTGAAATAAAAATCATAAGTATAGCCGAAACAAGTATAGCCGCCATTTCTTTTATATCGGTTTTCGACCTCCAAAAAATTAAATAGATTGCTATAATAGCCAAAATACCTGCGACACCCATTTTTACGGGGTATAAAAACCATGGAACATAACCGAACTTATTTAGACCTAAGCCAAAGAAGTTAAATTGTAACTGACCACTAAACCATAGTAGCATAGAAGCTAAATAAAGCGTCAGCAATAGCGATACAGCAATAATCCCGAAATGTTTGGTTCTTAATATTTTATCTTTGATTTCTGGAAGATTTTTTGGAGATCTACCTCGTAAGTTGACGATTAAAAGTAGGGCTAAACTTAAAAGCAAGTATTCGAGATACGTGAAGTAATTAATTGGTACATTTGGTGCCGTAATGGAAAGAATATAGTTGAGTAGTATGGTGATAGGTAAGGCTATAAGAATGGAAATTGCGGAGTATTTAAGCTGCGATTTAAGGTTTAGCGGGCCTATAATGGCGAAACTGATCAGTACTGAGAATAAGAAGTATGTGGCATACAAATGCATTAGAGGCAATGGCGCTATTAGCAGGGCCATTAATAGAATTAGTTTTTTAGTGGAAAGATCCTCCCGCTTCAACAAATAGAGCAGAGCAAAGGTCAATGTTAAGGAAGCTTCCATCGATAAGTTAAAGAAAAGACGCCTCCATATTATGTCTCCATACGAAGAAAGATTAGCTTGCCCAATCAACCAGAGCATTGAGGTCTCTGGATTGAAAATTTTTTCTTGCATAAAGTTTAGCCAACCAAAGCCCGAAAATAACCCCCAAATCAGAGTTGCCACAGCTGCAACTTCCTCTCCGAATTTCTTTAGATATTGGCTAGCCATGATATAGAATGTTAAAACTGTCAAAACATTGAAAAAGACTGTTAAAGTCTGAAAGACTTCTACAGATGGTCTAGCAATATAGATAATTGAGGAATGAAAAATGTTAAATAAGGGATAGAATCTGCTCGTGCGGAAAAATTTTGGCGTATCTTTCGCCCAAGATAAAGCCAAGCAAAAATTATCAGCAATATCTAGGCCCAAGAGGTGAGAAGCTCCTGGATATAACTCTGAATAGAAATATACGAAGAATATTAGAATAATCAAAAGAACAAGCTCTTGATTTTTTAGCGTTATGGTATACTGGTTGCCAATTTTATTTCGATTTCTTTTTAATGTTATAAAAAAAGACGTCATTAATAATAGAGTAATAAGCAATATCATAATTAATCCTCTTAAATTGGGTACGAGAATCAGCATAATTGTGCCCATAATCGCGATAACTGCTAAACTAACGGGATACAATAATGCAACAACTTCGATTAGTGAAAAGCTCGATTTAAATTTTAAGAGGTTAAGCATTGAAAAACCAAGACCAAATATAAATACCATCACATATAGAATTGCCTTTAATGTTTCAAAATAGATATTGGCAATATGCATTATTATAAGTGCAAAAGCAGCTAGGATTAGCAAGATGTGCAAGTCATATACGTCCCATTTTAGGCCAATCCTAAGACTAATTGCTTTACCTGAAATTGTTGAGACAATAACGGCTGTAAGAGTAATGTATAGCAAAAATATTATGTAGGATTTAGGTGCTGTCACAGTTAGAAATACTATTGACCCAGCTAGAGATATCATTAAGCCTAGAATCACGAAATTTAACCATGTTTTCATTTCACTCGTCCACCTATTTAACTAGTTTTTTATTGAAGAAATCAAGCTTTAACGAAAGTATTTCTTTTAGATTTTTGAATGCTACGGCGTAGGACTCTAACAGATAAATCAAGCTCCACCATTCGCTTTTCTCTTTTCTTTTAATTAAGAGTCCGCCCAGAGTGAATGCTAAATTGCCTAATAGCGCCCATAAAAAGGCCAAAAGATTTAGCATTGACCCCTCAAATATGTCCTTAAAGAATACGTAAAACCAGTATATAGTTGTCATATAAATGCTCAGTCGTGAAGGTAGCCTAGCTTCTTGAGAGCGCTTATGAATATATACAACGTTTGGAATCAAATAAAGAGAATTTGGATACTTTTTATATACTCTAATGCAGAAATCTAAGTCTTCCATGTAAGCCCATCGTTTCAGATTATTATCAAAACGTAGTTCGTTAAATACTTCCCTTCTGAAGCAACAGCAATTACCATAAAGTTTTTGCACAGGTACAACTTTTCCCACATTATTCGGAAGTATAATCGCTCCAGATTTACGTAGCGTCATAGTGTTTTCTTTTTTATATCCTAACATCAACAACTTAGAAATAGCGTTTGCAAATTTAGTAATTAAACCATAGTTTCTTGAAAACTTCAGCGGTTCTAATTTTACGGGACTGACGCCTAACGCTTTTGGATTATCTCTTAGAAAAGCGGCGAGTGAGATTATAACTCTCGGATTTAACAGGGTGTCATCATCTAAGAATAAAACGGCATTGCCTCTAGACATTTTTACGCCTAAATTTCTGGCCGCTGGGAGTCCTTCACCGTTTCCTTTGACGTACATCAACTCGCAACCACGTCGTTTAAATTGGGGGATGAGAAAATTAATGACCTTCCTGGTTGAGTCTCCACGCGAATCATCTATAATGATAACTTCAATTGGCATATAGTTTTGGTTCAGAATAGTCAACAATAGGTCCATTAGGTCCCAAGGTCTATCTCGTGTAGGGATAATTACAGAAACCTTCGGCAAATCATTCTGCATCATATCTTACTCAATTTCCTTAATTCGCGTATTCTTTCACGTATTTTCTTCTTTTCGTCCATTTCTTGGTAGCTTACCCTCCGCTTAACCACTTTTGGTTCTTCCTTGAAGATTTCCGTTAATACCTTTCCATCCATATCCGCTGGAACAGGAGTGTTGAACATATACAGTATTGTGGGTGCTAGATCTAAAATTGAAATTTTAACTTTTTCCCCAGATTTAATGCCTGGCCCATAGGCGGCGAATAACCCCCACTTTTTGTTTTCCGCTCTCCATCTTTTAGGAGTTGAGAATACCTCCTTCATTCCGATGCCGCCTGGGATGTGAATTCCTTTTGCTTGATCTATGATAAGATCTGGGGCTTCATCTAGATACTTTCCCGAGTATATGTCTTGTTTTAAGTAAACTTTATTGACTATTCTTTCTCCCGTAATTGGAGAAACCAGCTCTTCTAATTCCTTTTTTATTTCTATTAACAATTTGCTCTTCTCTTCCTCATTCTTTGCTTTTAGGTATATTGGTCCCTGACCACTTGCGATGGCTCTACTCTTTTCCCAGTCTATCATATTTTCTCTTTTTTCTATTTCTCCCGAACTAGAGGGGATCCTTCCTACGATGTTTTTTGGAACTTTCTTGGCGAGTTTCTTAAGTCCAAGCCTGCGAAGAGCTTTTGATAACAGTTCCTGTGTGATGCCTAAACGATATAGTAGGCCGGATGATCTAGTACTAGTTCTCAGATATCCCCTCTTTTCCAGCCATGTGTTGATGTTGAATACGGTTCTTATCTCGTTTGATCCATGGTCTGAAACTAGCATAACATTAGTCTCCCCATCCTTTAGGAAGTCGTGTATGTGATGGTCTATAATCTTCCAGCATTCCTTGGTCCTTTCATCGTTCCAGAGGAAATGATGCATAGTATTTATCTCAAAACTTGTGACTTGGAGAAAGTCAACTTGGTATTCATCTGCTAAGGTTTTGGCAACTCTAAACTTAACGTTGATTATATCCTTTATTTCTCTAGAAGCCTTATCTTTATCTAGGCTTATTGGGGTTTCGGGTCTAAGCTTGTAGCCATACTCATCTTTTATTCTTTTTTCTAAATCTCTCGGATAGGTAAACCCTTTTTCTTCGGCGTCAGGTCCCCCGGCTATCATAAACCCGTTCACCTTCTTGGGAGGGTAGGTGCCTGGTACGCCAATAACTCCTACTCGATACCCTGCCTCGCTAAGGTAATCCCATATCTCCTTATTGAGAAACTTTCTGTGAAACGGATGATAGATTCTGCCATGATTGAAGTCTATGTTTTCCCACCAGAAAATCCCAATTTTGCCAGGATTTTTTCCAGTACTATAACACTTCCAGTTAGGCAAAGTCACGGGTGGCAGGCAACTTAACATGTCGCCCCAAACACCGTGACTAATAATTCTGCTTATATTGGAGAGAGAGCCTTCTTCAATCCAAGGATAAATGAGTTCCCAGTGGGCGCCATCCAAGCCTATCACAACAAGCTTCATATTTAATCCTCCAGATTCCTTGCAGAATTTACGTTGTAAGATTTCTCTTCGTATTTTTTAAGTCCATTAAGGTGATCTGCAAAATTCCCCATAGTCATAACCTCGATTTTTCCTTTATCTCTTTTTTTACTCAACCATTTAAGAAAAACTGTTAAATCCCGTTGTAAAGATTGGTAGCATAGCAGATTCCACGGATGCATAAAAACATGAAAAACTTTTTTGGATCTAACCGCCCTTTCTAGCCCTATTCTACTGCGAAGCAGTAGACTGATAGGTATTTGTGAGTCACAGAAAAATGTCGAGCTGGAAATGCTCCATATGCCATTCTCCCAGACTGGTGAGACTAAAGGGGCCACTATTTTATCAATGGCTCCATTAACCTTTCGACGTAAAAAAGGCTGCTTGACGTCGTATCTTCCAGCGGGTTTTCCGCGGTAAATTTTAAATCCGTATTTTTTCAGCAGATCCACATGGGCTATCTCATTTCTTGGAAAGACAAAAGAATTGAGATTTAATCCAAACTCCTTAGCCAATTCTATGCCCCTTTTAATTTCCATTTCCGCAGCTTCCTTCGTGATGCTAGTAAAAACAGGGTGAGAAAAAGAATGGTACCCTATTTCATGGTTGATATGGCTTGACATTATTTCTTCAACAATATCTTTACCATAAAATAGTAATGGATCTTCTTTACGCAGACCGGTAAACAAGTTTTTGCTTGACAAGCAACTGGCAGAGTGTAGATTGAAGCCCTGCTCTTCATGCTCTGAAAGATGATCTAAGAAGAGATGGCCTACAGTTGCCCAGGTAGCGGCTACTTCGTATCTTTCGAAGAGGTCAAGTAGGAAACGTATGCAGGCTCTGAGTTTAATACCTCCTGCCTTTTTTAATAGTATAAGTAAACTGTAATCAGGGGGATTAATGGCTCCCCAAATTAACTCCAAATCCAAACTGAAAATGAACACTGAACTACTCATGTTTTTGATGCTCTAAGAGGCATGTTGGTTTTGTATTAGTTCGGCGATGATGGATAGTTTTGTTGCTTCTTGTTTTATTTTTCGGCGTTTTCCTTGACTATTTGGGTGAAGGTTTCGGTTTGTTTGGCTAGGTTTTCGTTTAGGGTTGATGTCATGAGCATTGCGAGGAGTCTTGGGTCGTTTAGTATGGCGTTGGTTAGTGTGTCGACTCCTGCCTTGTATATGTTTCAGCTATCATATTGTTTATTTCCGGTTTTCTGAGGATTTCCATTTTTCGTTAGGCATTTTCGAGAAGCTATTTCTTATAGCCTTTAGGATCGCTTATTTGATTGGAGTTCGCTTAGTATCTTTCGCCAAGCCTCTAGAGTTTTCTCGTAGCTGAAGTTTTCCCTAACATAATTGCAGGCGTTTATGCTGACCTTTTTCAGAAGCTCCGGCTTGCCGAGAAGCTCAACTATTCTATCAGCAATATGTTCTGGATCATTAGACTTCAAAAGAAAACCTGTTTTACCATCTTTAATTATGTCTGGAATGGCACCGACAGGCGTAGCCAAAACAGGTGTACCGCAAGCCATAGCCTCTAAAATAGCATTTGGC
>Ga0180301_10004801_pt1 | contig 10423 bp, 9 predicted proteins | sample GuaBasSediGuay16_FD_121797 | JGI IMG/M metagenome (GOLD analysis project Ga0180301, IMG submission 121797) | Subseafloor sediment microbial communities from Guaymas Basin, Gulf of California, Mexico - Guay16, Core 4569-2, 12-15 cm | ecosystem: Environmental > Aquatic > Marine > Hydrothermal... | reverse complement strand
GACAGGGCATGCGAACCCTCATGTCCATCCTGGCCGAGATTAGGTGCATGACTGCCGCTCTGGCGGTGGGGCTTCAGCAGGCGGCATTGAACGATTCCATTCGTTACGCACACGAGCGGGCACAGTTCGGAAGCACCATCGGTCGATACCAGATGATCCAGGGAAAAATCGCCGACATGGCCACGGACCTGGACGCCAGCAGGCTGCTCACGTACCGGGCCACCCGCATGATCGACGAAAAGATCTCCTGCATCAAGGAGGCTTCCATGGCAAAGTATTTCGCCACGGAGGCCGCATGCAGGGCGGGCGACAAGGTCACCCGGATCCTGGGGGCCTATGGTTATTCCATGGAATATTCGGCCCAGCGCTACTACCGCGACAACCGTTTCCTGCTCTACGGCGGGGGAACGCATGAAATTCTCAGGCAGAACATCGCCCGCTGGGCGGGCCTGTGATCGACGGGGCGCGAATGATGGACGAGGGCGAAGGGGCTGAATGGCGGGAATTGAGGGCCTTTTGGGTGCCCCCCAGGAGGCGTTCCCTGGGCAAATACGTCTACGAGACCCTCAAGGAGGCCATCGTGACGGGGGAATTGCCCGAGGGGCGTCGGGTGGTGGAGAGCCGCGTGGCCGCGGCCCTGGGAATCAGCAGGACGCCGGTCCGTGAGGCCATTCACATGCTGGACCGGGAGGGCCTTCTGACCCGCACGGGAAATACGGGATATGCCGTGACCGCGCTTTCGCGCGAAGAAATCGTGGAGACCTTCGGAATACGCGGCATCCTTGAGAGCTATGCGGCCAGGCTGGCGGCGGCGAGGCATCGGCAGAGGGATCTCCGGTCGCTGGAAGAACGGATCGAGACCTATCAGATGCACCTGGACGCGGGAAGGCTCGATGCGCTTTCGACCATCAACACGGAATTCCATGACCTGCTCTACGCCCTGAGTGGAAGTCCCAGGCTCGTCAAGATGATCAACGATCTCAGGGATCCGATCTATCGCTTCCGCAGGATCATCCTCAAGCGGACGGACCTGGCCCGGAGGAGCAACGAGGATCACCGGGAGATGCTCCGCCTGATGCGGGAGCGGGACGAAGAGGGCGTGGAGCGCGTGGTGCGGGAGCATATCCGGCGGGGCCGGGACGCGGTGCTGGCCGAATTCGACGAGGAACACCGCAATGACTGATCTTGAAGGGATGGGATAAGGCATGGACAGGAAAAGGATCAGAGTGCTGCTGGCAAAGCCCGGCCTGGACGGGCATGATCGCGGGGCCAAGGTGGTCGCCCATGCCCTGCGCGAGGCGGGAATGGAAGTGATCTACACGGGGCTTCATCAGACCGTGGCGGGGATCGTGAACCAGGCCGTGCAGGAAGGCGTCGACGTCATCGGCCTGTCCATCATGTCGGGCGCCCATGTGCCCATCTGCAGGAAACTCACGCAACTGCTCAAGGCGGAGGGCGTCACGGACAAAATAGTGGTGGTGGGAGGCGTCATTCCCAACCGCGACATCCCGGTACTCGAGCAGATGGGGGTGAGCGGGGTCTTTCCCGGTGGGACCCCTTTTCGGGAGATTATTCGGTTCATCGAAGAGAACGCAAATGGGGGATGAATCCCCTGCGGGAAGAGAGGGCAAAGAAAATGGGCGTAGCCACGTACGTAAAGGACGAAAAAGACGCCATCCAGGAGGTGATCCTCCAGTCGGGCATTAAGGTCAAGCCGGTCTACACCCCGGAGGACCTGGAGGCCGTGGGATTCGACTATGAAAAGGATCTGGGGGACCCCGGGGAATTTCCCTTCACCCGGAGTCTCCACCCCCTGGGATACCGGAGCAGGAACTGGACCACGAGGCAGTATACCGGGTTCGGGACCCCCGAGCAAACCAACGAGCGCTTCAAGCTCATGATCTCCCACGGCCAGACGGGTCTCAACGTGGCCTTCGATCTGCCCACCCAGATGGGTTATGATTCCGACGATCCCATGGCCGAGGGAGAAGTGGGCCGTGTGGGCATGGCCGTGGATTCCCTCAAGGATCTGGAAGTGGCTTTCAAGGACATACGGTTGGACCGCATAGGCACGGGACTCACCATCAATGCGGTGGCTTCGGTCATGCTGGCCATGTATCAGGCCATGGCGGAGAATTTCGGCTATGACCGCAAGCGCATATCCGCAACACCCCAGAACGATATCCTGAAGGAGATCGTGGGGAGGGGGGCCTGGGTCTACCCGGTGGAGCCGGCCGTGAGGTTGATCGGGGACGTGATCGAATACGCCATGAAGGAACTGCCCCGGTGCAACCCCGTCTCCGTGTGCGGGTACCACATCCGGGAGTCTGGCTGTACGCCCGCCCAGGAGATCTCCTACGCGTTTTTAATCGCCTTTGCATACATCGACAACGTGGTTGCCAGGGGCTACCGGGCAGAGGACTTCGTGGGACGCTTTTCCTTCAACCTGAACGTGTTCGGAAACCTCTGGGAAACCGTGGCCAAGTTTCGGGCGGCGCGCAAGCTGTGGGCCCGGCTGTTGAGGGAAAGGTACGGTGTGAAGGACAAGAAGGCCCTGTTCCTCCGAGGGATCTTCGGCGGAGGAGGCTCCGGCATGACGAAGCAGCAGCCTGAAAACAACATTGTGCGGGGGGCCTATTACGCCCTGGCCGCGGCCCTTTCGGGCGCCCAGACCACGGCCCTGTGCTCATTTGACGAGGCCTATACCATTCCAACGGAGCGCGCGGCCCTCCTCTCCCTGCGCACCTTCCAGATTCTGATGGACGAGATCGGCCTCCGGGACACGGTGGATCCCCTGGCGGGATCCTACTTCATCGAGACCATCACGAAACAGATGGAAGAAAAGATCCTGGAGGAGATGGAAAAGGTGGAGAAGGTGGGGGGCATGGTGGAGGCCGTGGCCTCCGGATACGTCCAGCGGGAAGTGGCCCGGCAGGCCTACGAGTATGAGAAGCGGCTCCAGGAAGGACAGGTCACCAAGGTGGGCGTGAATCGCTATACAGAGGGCGTTGACATGGAGGTGGAACTGCACGAGTATAACGAGGCCTGGGCGAGTCTCCAGGTCGAGCGGCTTCGTGAGTTGAAAAAGAACAGGGACGGCCGGGCCGTGGGCCGGTCCCTGAAGGCCCTGGAAAATGCCGCGCGGGAAGGCCTAAACGTAATGCCTTACCTGGTCACATGCAGTAAGGAGTATGCCACGCTGGGCGAGATGGCGGGTGTCTTCCGGGAAGTATTCGGCGAGTACGTGGAACCCGGGATTTTTTGAATCACTACACAGAGACCGGGACAGGGACACCATCACCGGAAGGGGGTGAAATCAAGAGACAGGGGGAACGGGGAACGGACCATTGATCTGCTCAACCAAATAAGGAGGTCGAACCATGAGACAGAAGCTGGTTGTCATTTTCGGGGCGTTTTTCCTGGCGGCCCTGCTCTTCACGGGCCCGGGCCTGGGTCCTGCGGCGGCGGGCCCCATCAAGCTGAGCTACGCCAACTTTCCGCCCGCGCCTACTTTTCCCTGCATCCAGATGGAGCGCTGGAAAAGGGAAGTGGAACGGCGGACCGGGGGCAAGGTGGTGGTTGATACCTATCCGGGCGGAACCCTTCTGGGCGCCAAGAACATGATGGACGGCGTTATCGCCGGGCAGGCTGACATCGGGTGTCTCTGCATGGCCTATCAGCCGGGCCGTTTCGTTATCACCAACGCCACGAGCCTCCCCTTGGGGATTCCCAACTCCAGGGTGGGAAGCCTGATGTTGTGGGATCTTTACAAGAAGTACCGTCCCAAGGCCTTCTCCAAGGTCAAGGTCCTCACCATGTTCACGACGGCGCCTTCCAACATCATGTCCAGGATTCCCATCCGCAGCCTGGGAGACATCAGGGGGGTTGACCTTCGCGCCTCGGGCGGCGCCGCGCAGATTCTCAAGTTCTGGGGGGCCAACCCCGTGGGCATGCCCATGCCGGCCACTCCGGAGGCCCTTCAGAAGGGTGTGGTGAAGGGCCTGTTTTCCTCCCTCGAGGTGATGAAGGATTTCAAGTTCGCCGAACTGTGCAAGTACGCCACTCTCACCAACACGGCCGTCTACCCTTTTGCCGTGGTCATGAACATGGAGAAGTGGAATTCCCTGCCCCCCGATGTGCAAAAGGTCCTGGAGATGCTGGGCACCCAGCAATCGGCATGGACCGGTACCTACATGGACAATCACGCGGCCGAATCCGTGGCGTGGTCCAAGAAGGTGCAGGGCGTGGAATTCATCGAGCTGTCCGCGGCGCAAAAGGCCGAATGGGACGCACGCCTGAAGCCCATCACGGAAAAATGGGTCAAGGAGACAGGCGCCAAGGGGTATCCCTCCAAAGCCATCGTGGAGGATATCCTGGCATTCGGCAAGATGTATTCCGGCCTGTAACGGGTCCTCGTGGGGCGGGAGCGGGGAGGTTGGGCCCCGCTCCCGTTTTGCGGGCCGAGGAGACGGACCGTGGCATTCCTGGAGAAGATGAGTCTGTGGGTGAACCGCGTCCTGCTGGGGATTGCGGGATTCTTCCTGGCCGGTATGATTCTGCTCACCTGCGCCAATATCTTTATGCGACTGGTGTGGCTCCCGCTCCGGGGGACCTTCGAACTGATGGGCTATTTCGGGGCCGTTGCCACTGCATTCGCCCTGGGATATACACAGATCCGGAAGGGCCACATTGCCGTGGACATAGTGGTACAGCGTTTTTCAGCCGGCACACGGAGGGCCCTCAGGGGGGTCAACGCCCTCCTCTGTATGGCCTTTTTTGCGCTGGCCGCCTGGCGCATAGGGGCTTACGCCATGAATCTTCACGAGACGGGTGAGGTCACCGAAACCCTCAGGATCGTCTATTACCCTTTCACCTGGGCCGTGTCCGTGGGATGTGCCGCCCTCTCCCTGGTGTTTCTCGTGGAACTGCTGAAATCGTTTTTGGAAAAAGGGGATAGCGAGCCGTGAGCCTGACCCTGGTGGGTGTCCTGGGAATCCTGCTGCTCCTGCTGGCCATGTTTTTTCTGGGCATGCCCGTGGGATTCGCCATGGGCCTGGTGGGATTTTGCGGTTTCTGGTACGTGGTCTCTTTCAAGGCGGCCGTGAGCATGGTCGGCAACGACGTCTGGGCCACCTTTTCCAAGTACGGGCTCACGGTGGTGCCCCTGTTCATCTTCCTGGGCTACCTGGCCTTCAATTCAGGCATCGCGGAAAGGCTTTACAATGCAGCCTACCGCTGGTTCGGTCACTGGCGGGGTGGCCTGGCCGTGGCCACCATCGGTGCGGACGAACTCTTCGCCGCCATCTGTGGTTCCAACACGGCCACGGCGGCAACCATGGGCACCGTGGCCCTGCCGCAGATGAAAAAGTACGGCTATCACACCATGCTGAGCAGCGGGACCGTGGTCACCGGGGGCACGCTGGGTACGGTCATGCCTCCCAGCGTGGTGCTCATCATCATAGGGCTTCAGACGAAGCAATCCATCATCAAACTGTTCCTCGGGGGGATCCTGCCGGCGATCCTGCTGGGCCTGCTTTTCGTCCTGACCATAGTCATACTGTGCAGGGTTCATCCCCATTACGGACCGGCGGGTCCCCGGAGCACCTGGACGGAGAGGTTCAAGGCCCTGGCGGGCACGCTGGAGGCGGTGGCCATTTTCCTGCTGGTGATCGGCGGGCTCTACCTGGGCTGGTTCACCCCCACCGAGGCCGGGGCCGTGGGCGTCTTTTTCACATTGTGCTTCACGGTTCCCTTCGGACGGCTGGGGTGGAAGGGGCTGGTGGACTCGGTGCGGGACACGCTCAAGATCTCGGCCATGGTCTTTTTCCTGGTGACAGGGGCCATCATCTTCGGGCGGTTTCTAGCGGTGACGAGGCTGCCTTTCATGGTGGCGGAATTTGCAGCCGGTCTCCCGGTATCCCCTTATGTGATCCTTGCCATGGTCTTGATGATCTACCTGGTGGGAGGCTGTTTCGTGGATTCCCTGGGATTCCTGGTACTGACCATCCCCATCTTCTTTCCGCTGGGAATGGCCCTCGGATTCGACCCGGTCTGGTATGCCATCATCCTCACCATGATCACCACCATGGGGGCCATCACACCGCCGGTGGGCGTAAACATCTATGTGGTCAAGGCCCTGGCTCCGGAGATCGAATTGAGCACCATATTCAAGAGCGTGAGTTTTTTCCTACTCGCCTGTGTGGTGTGCATCGTGATCCTGATCGCATTCCCGGGAATCGTATTGATAATACCCGGAATGGCCGGATAGGGGCGGAATTTTGTCTCCCCCCCCGACGGGGGGGACGGGCGAAACTGTTGTGAAAACGGAGGTGAAGATGCCCAAGACCTTTATGCCGGAGGTCACCGACGTCCCGGGACTGCGGGAACTGCAATTGCGGGGCCTTCAGTGGACCGTTGCCCATGCCTACCGGGGATCGGAGGCCTACCGCAAGAAGATGGACGATGCCGGTGTGAGGCCGGAGGACATCCGTTCCCTGGAAGATCTCACGCGGCTTCCGTTCACCACGGCCGACGACCTCAGAGAGGGCTACCCTTTTCCCCTCCTCTGCGTGCCCTTCGAGAAGGTGACCCGGATCCATGCCTCCTCGGGCACCACCGGGAAGAGAAAGGTGCTCTGCTACACCCGGAAGGACGTGGACGACTGGACCCATTTTTTCGCCCGGTGTTACGAAATGGCGCAGTTGACGCCGGAGGACAGGGTGCAGATCGCCGTAGGCTACGGCGTATGGACGGCCGGCATAAGTTTCCAGATGGCCTGTGAGGCCTACGGCGCCATGGCCGTTCCGGCAGGCCCCGGCAACCTGGACATGCAATGTGAATTCCTGGTGGACTTTCAGAGTACCGTGATTTGCTGCACCGCCTCCATGGGACTCCTGCTGGCCGAGGAAGTCAACCGGCGGGGACTGCGGGACAAGATCCGTCTCAAGAAGATGATTTTCGGGTCCGAGCGATCGGGAGATGCCATGAGGCGCAGGATCCAGGAGCTGCTGGGCCTGGAACACCTGTTCGATATCCCCGGTATGACCGAACTCTACGGTCCGGGAACGGGGCTCGACTGCGTGTACCATACCGGCATTCACTACTGGGCCGACTATTATATCCTGGAGATCATCGATCCGGAAACTCTCGATCCCCTGCCCGAAGGGGAGACCGGAGAAATGGTGGTGACAACTCTCAGAAAGGAGGCGGTTCCCCTGATCCGGTACCGCACAAGGGATCTGAGTCGTCTGGTGCCGGGGGATTGTCCCTGCGGCTCCGTGCTGCCGCGTCACGACCGCATCCTGGGCCGTTCCGACGACATGATCATCTTCAGGGCCGTGAACATCTATCCTGGACAGATCGACCATGTGTTGTCCGGCATCCCCGGACTGGGAAGCGAGTACCAGGTGCACCTGGAAAGAAGATCCGACGGCCGCGACACCATGCGGGTCAAGGTGGAGCGGGACCCGGCCGGGGATGCCGCCGGGGATCGGGAGCTGATCGTAGAGGTGATGAATGCGTTCAAGACCAAGATCCTGGTGAGCCCCGAGGTGGAATTGGTGGATTACGGAAGCCTGCCGCGCTCCGAGCGAAAGAGCAAGCGCGTGTTTGACGACAGGGAGCCGTGAAACGGGTTTCGGAAAACCCCGCCCTGTGAAGGGCTCAAGAGGTAGCCGATGAAGGGGTTTGACTATTTTCAACCTGGCCGCTTGGAAGAGGCCTACGGTCTCATGGAGACCCTGGGCGCTGAGGCCGGGTATATCGCCGGGGGCACCGATATCCTGGTGCGGATGAAGCAGAAGATCATTGCCCCCCCGGCCCTGATCTCACTTCGCCGCATCGAGGAACTGGCGCGAATGGGCCGGGATCGAGGGCTCCTGCTGGGGAGCATGACGCCTCTGAGGGCCCTGGAGAAAAGCGAGGAGATCGCCGCCTCCTATCCGTGTCTTTCCCAGGCGGTGGCGTCCCTTGCCAATCCGCAGATCCGGAACGTGGCCACCGTGGGGGGAAACCTCTGTAACGCCGCACCGTCGGCCGACTGCGCTCCTCCCCTCATGGTCCTGGGGGCGACCCTGACCATCGGCGGGCCCGGCGGGGAAAGGACTCTTCCGGTGGAGGATTTTTTTGAGGGGCCCGGCCGCACCGTCCTTCGTAGAGAGGAGATCCTGACGGGCATTGCGATTCCCGAAAGGGTCCCCGGCACCGGATCGGCTTTTCTGAAACTGGGCCGGGTGAGCCAGGATATCGCCGTCATCAATGCGGCGGCACTGGTGATCATGGAAGGGGGTGTGTGCCGTACCTGCAGGCTTGCCGTGGGCGCCGTGGCCCCCACTCCCCTGAGACTCAGGGGAGTGGAGCGTCTCGTCGAGGGAAGGAGGCCCGACCCCGAACTCCTGGCGGAGGTGGAAAGAGGGGTCCGCGGCGAGGTCAACCCCATCACCGATGTGCGCTCCACCGAGGAATACCGCAGGGAAGTCTCGGGCGTGTTGCTCAGACGGGCCCTTGAGCAGGCCGTACGGGACGTCCGCTGAAAGGAGGCCGGCGTGAAGGCGGGGGGCTGAGACGAGGAGAGGCTGAATCATGAAAAAGACGATCCGATTCGTCCTGAACGGTTACGAGGTCACGGCCGAGGTCGCGGCACACAAGATGCTCCTGGAAGTGCTTCGGGAGGGCTTCCAGCTCACGGGCGCGAAGGAAGGGTGCGGCCAGGGGGAGTGCGGTGCCTGTACCGTGCTGGTGGACGGGCTCAGTGTAAATTCGTGCCTTTACCCCATCCTGGAAGTGGAGGGCAGGAGCGTGACCACCGTGGAAGGGCTCCTTGGGGAAGGAAACCGGCTCCATCCCATACAGGAGGCCATGGTGGAAAACGGCGGGATCCAGTGCGGGTTCTGCACGCCCGGGATAGTCATGTCCGCCAAGGCGCTTCTGGATGAAATTCCCCTGCCCGACGAGGCCCGGATCCGCCGCGGGATCGGCGGTCATCTGTGCCGCTGCACAGGGTATGTGCAGACCGTGGAGTCGATCCGCAGGGCCGCCGAAAAGATGGCGGCGCAGGGCGAAAGGGATTCTTGATCCAGCCGAAAGAGGCTCGGGAGAGATTCAGCAACTTAGCGGAGTGCCCCATGTATGATACACGATTTGTGGGCGGGAGCGTGCCCAGGCCTGACGCTCCGGACAAGGCGGCCGGAAAGGCCCTATACATCCATGACCTGATTCGGCCTGGTATGCTCTACGGTAAGATCAAGTTCAGCGACCACGCCCACGCACGCATCATCCATATCGACACGTCCAGAGCGGAGCGCCTGGCCGGTGTGCGGGCCGTGGTGACCGGCTACAATACCCCGGAAATCCGGATCGGTTTCATAAAGGACAACTTCGCTCTGAAGAAGGGCAAGGTGCGCCAGTACCGCGACGAGGTGGCCGCCGTGGCGGCCGTGGATCCGGATGTGGCCCAGGAGGCCGTGGATCTCATCCGGGTGGAATATGAAGAACTCCCCGGCGTTTTCGATCCCGAGGAAGCCATGGCCGAAGGGGCCCCCCTGGTGCACGAAACGGATCCCAGGGGCAGGCCCAAGGTTGACAACATGGTTCCGGTCCCCTGGAAGTTCGAGGCCGGGGACCTCGAGTCGGCAAAGCGGTCTGCGGCCTTCATTGCGGAAGGCCGGTATGAGACGCCCCTCATCCAGCAGTCCTGCATGGGCACGGCGGGCTGTATTGCGGAGTTCGATCTGCAGAACAATCTGATCATCCACACCAAGACCCAGATCCCGTTTCTGGCCCAGAACGATTTCAATCAAGCTCTTGCCGCCATGGGGCTGAGGGGCAAGAGGACGCGTGTGATCGTGCCCACGCTGGGGGGCTCTTTCGGGACGGGCCTGGACACCCACGGCTATGAATACATCGCCATCCTGCTGGCCTACAAGAGCGGAAGGCCCGTCAAGATCGTTCTGACACGCGAGGAGGAGTTCACGGCCCTTTCTCCACGACAGCCCACCCGCACCCACATCATCCAGGGATGTGACGCGGCGGGCAGGCTCGCCTTCCGGGAGGTCCGCATGCTCCTGGACAACGGGGCCTATACCTCATGGGGCGCCACCACGCCCAGCGTGATGATGCTGCCCATTTCCTCCCTCTACCGGGTGCCCAACGTATTTTACGAAGCCAAGATCGTTTACACCAACAATACGTACTGCCAGGCCATGCGAGGGTACGGGAACCCCCAGGCGGCCTGGGCTCTTGAGTGCAATATCGACCAACTTGCAGAGACGGCGGGCATTGATCCATACGAGTTCAGGCAAAGGAACGCGAACGTGCCGGACGAGATAACCCCCATGGGGCTTCAGATCACCACCTGCGGTCTGGATCGCTGTCTGGACACGGTGGCGGAAAAGCTCGATTGGAAAAGGAAGCGCGGCAAGGGCGG
>Ga0180301_10004800_pt1 | contig 10424 bp, 12 predicted proteins | sample GuaBasSediGuay16_FD_121797 | JGI IMG/M metagenome (GOLD analysis project Ga0180301, IMG submission 121797) | Subseafloor sediment microbial communities from Guaymas Basin, Gulf of California, Mexico - Guay16, Core 4569-2, 12-15 cm | ecosystem: Environmental > Aquatic > Marine > Hydrothermal... | reverse complement strand
GAAAACACATGTGAAACTACCACTACCGGCAGATGGTGTCTTCTGATGAAGATAACGTTCACCACTCTGGCATACCCTCATCTAAAACTCGAGGAAGTCCTTGAGAGAGCGAAACGATTTGGCTTAGACGCAATAGAGCTCAGAGTAGCTGACGATGGTATACACCTCAAACCCCACTACCCTGTAGAGAGGAAGGTTTTGAAGACTATAGAGGAGAGCGGTGTAAAAATCGCTTCTATCGCTGGCTACGCTAGGTTCTCGATGATAGACGTAAACGAGAGATTGAGAAACGAGGAGCTGCTCAAAACCCTCATACTGATGGCCGAGGAGCTGGGGGCGAGAGCCGTAAGGGTGTACGCAGGTAGGTTCCCGGACAGCGTAGAGAACTCCATTAACAGGGTCGCGGAGAGTCTGAACAGAACAGCCGATTTTGCTGAAGCCCACAGGGTGTACATAGCTATAGAGACTCACGACGAATTGACAAGACTTGAAATACTGCTGAAGCTACTCAACAAGCTGGATCCAAGGATAAAGATTCTGTACGACGTAGCTAACATGATCATGGCAGGGGAGAAGCACGAGGAGGTATTCCCACGCATATCCGACAGGATAGTCCATGTACATATAAAGGACTTCATCATGGTGGAAGGTAAGAGAGTATTCGTTAGACCAGGAGAAGGAATCGTACCTATATGCAGAGTTGTAAAAGACCTCGAAACGATAGGGTACCAAGGCTACATATCGATCGAATGGGAGAAGATGTGGCGCCCAGAGTTAGAAGACCCGGACATAGTGATACCTCTGTACATAGACTACATAAAGAAGTGTCTTCAAAAGTAACCAAGAGCTTCCTCAACAAACATGCACAGGACGTTTGGGGTTCCCTAAACCAGCATATTTTGCCCCGTAGAACATGGGGTTTTGTAAACGAACGATAGGTGCGGTATATTCATGACCTGTGCCGATCTTTGCTACGTACCGCCATGTTCTGCACCCAGTCGGTCACTACTAAGAACTCTACGCAGTTTCGCGATCTGCATCTCAATCCTGCTGCTCGTCGCCGCTGGTCGTAGAATCAAAGTGTACTAAAATTGTTGCTTAGATTAATGTTGTGCAGAAGCTATTCTCAGTAGAGGGTTCGCGAGAGTCTCCATGATGATTGTAGACGCGGCTGAGGGGATATGATGAGGATTCCACGAGCTGAAAACCTACACACCGCTAGCTCCCATGAGAAGAGGCATTCTCCAGTCGTGGTGTACAGAACACTTCGACACCCGGGCTACCGGGGGTGGCGCCCTCTTATGCTCATTTGCGTGTACGCGTTTGACGATCCTGTACACGGTCTCGAGGCTCAGCCCTAGCCGCCGCGCTATATCCTCGGGGTCGAATCCCAGATCCACGTAGTGGTAGAGCACATTATCTATAACATCGTAGCTTAGCCCCAGCTCTTCCTCTGCTAACTGTCCATGCCATAGGGCAGGGCTACTAGGCTTGGAAACTATGCTCTGTGGAAGCCCTAATCTCCTCGCTAGCTCGCGGACCTGCGTTTTGTATAGGTCGGCGATGGGCTCTATGTCCGCCCCTCCATCGCCATACTTAGTGTAGTACCCCAGAAGAAGCTCACTCTTATCAGTAGTGCCGCAGACAAGCATACCGTTTCTATTCGCATAGTAGTAGAGAAGAATCATCCTAACCCGGGCCTTCAAGTTGCCGAGCGCAAGCCTATCATAGCCGCCCAGCAGCCCGACGAAGCTCTTGAAGGACTCGACAACACTGTTTATCTCGACAATTATGTACTTTATGCCCAGCATCTTGCTAAGCGTAACAGCATCCTCAACATCCTGCGGCGGGGTAACACCTCTCTCGGGCATTATGAGACCAACAACCTTTTCAGGGCCCAGGGCTTTGACCGCAAGCGCGGCAGCAACCGATGAGTCAAGCCCACCACTGATACCCAGCACAACACCCTGGGCACCCACGTTACCCACGTAGCTCCTTATGAACTTGGTTATCCTATCGACCGCGTAGTCGTAGTCTATGGGCGGAGGCGGAAACTTCATACAGCACCTCCAGGAGGTTATTACGAGCAGCGCTGTAATAACTTCGTGGAGGAAGTGGGGGTAGTCGAATGAGTAGGAAAATTCTGAGGATTCTTCTAGCCCAAGTATCTCCATACATAGCCGATAAGGAGAAGAACCTTGCAAAGATGGAGAAGATCCTGAGCTCTGCAGACGATGTTGATGTAGCGGTCTTCCCGGAGCTGTACCTCACTGGGTACCTAGCGCGCGACACGCTGCATAGGCTCGCCATCGATATCGAGTCTTCTAAAGAGATCGAGAAACTGCGTAGGCTATCGTCCGAGACAGGTTCGGCGATAGTTGTCGGGGCTCCTGTAAGGTCTAAGCTGGGGTTTCTCTACAACGCGGCTATAGCCGTTGATGGGGACAAGCTTCTGCTCTACTTCAAGAGACACCTCCCGACGTTCTCTCTCTTCGAGGAAGCGAGGTGGTTTAAAGCCCACCAAGGCCCGTTAACACCTTGGAGGCTGCGCGGGGTTGTTATGGGCCCCGCTATATGCTACGATATATTCTTCCCCGAGATCTTCAGGGCCTATGCCCTGATGGGCACGGTGATACTGCTCGTGATATCAGCTTCCCCCGATTCGTCTCTCCCGCTCTTTCAGGTAATGGTAAATGCCCGGGCCCTAGAGAACACAAGCTACGTCATCTGGGTGAATACCGTGGGCACCTACGAAGGGCTGGGATTCGCAGGTGGTTCAAGGATAGCAGATCCTCTCGGCAACACGGTTCTCCAGCTTAAGGAGCGTGAGGAGGATGTGGCGGTGGTAGACGTAGAGCTCGACCAGGTTATGAAGGCGCGGAAGGTGAGGCCTGTGATCCGCGACGTTAATCCTGCCGACGCAGCAGCGCTTTTAAGAGCATATAGAGAATTCGAGAACTGGCAAGAAGGCGCGTTCTTAACGTGATGAGGGCGTCCTAGGCTGAGCGAATGATGTCAGCGCCCCTCTGAGGGTGAAGCACCGTGGAGCTATTCGCATCGCTGCTACTAGTAATCGCTGTGGGAATGGCACTGATCTTCCTAGGAGTGATCATGATCATGCTCAGCGGGATCAGAGGCGAGGGTGGAAAGGTCGAGGGCGGGGGTGTTGTGCTCATAGGCCCCCTACCCATAGTATTCGGTACGAGCGTCAAACTAACCAAGATGCTGCTCATCCTGGCCATAGCTTTGACTGTTATGTCGATAATATTATTCCTAGTCCTGCAGAATCTCTATGCAGGTGTGCTGGGGTTTGCGGCTGATTGAGCTGGGCTGGGCACTGATAGTAATGGGGATGCTGGTGATAGTTGTGGGGAGCTTGGGTATAATCGCGCTGCACGCCCTCAGCCTAGGGAAAACCGCTGTGGAGAGCGGCGGCGCCGTCTGCGTACTCCTCCTCTTCATACCAATATGCTTCAGCGCGGGTAAAATTGGCGCCGCGCCTCTGCTGCTCATGGCGATTACGGCTGCCCTGGGCATTGTGTTGATGGTCATAGCGCTCATCATGTTAAGGAGTTTAAGCCGCACAGTAACCCGCATCCCCTAGCGGGTAGCGAGTGAGGCGATGAAGAATCTCACGGCAGCCGAAGGACTTAAGGCGGCTCCCGTGACGAAATGCACCTCAACTCTGAGCCTCTGCATCTCCTGGGCACATCCTCAACACTCCTTCTATGAGCTCCACCAGCTTCTCGGCCGCACTCGCCACCACCTCGCTCATCGTGAAACCCACACCGAGTCTACGAATCCTTATGCCCAGAACCACAGCATTCCTCACAGCACCTTCCCTGCGCAGCGTTTCGAGCAGGAGCTTCATGGGTATCGTGTGCGTAGTTAGAACCAGGTCTTCGGACATAAGCTCCTCGGACACTATCACCACATCGCCCGGCTCAGAATCACTGTGGTACACAGCGTCAACAATCAAGATGTTTCCGGGCCTCATCTCCGCCAGCTGTGAAAAGCAGTTTTCGAGACCGTACTCGCACTCCAGAACTCTATAACCACGACCTGCCAGAGCTCTGCATATCTCCAGACCTACACGATCATCCTCGCGCAACTCGGTACCTACACACACCAGAAGCCTACGCTCCTCACATAGAAGCCTATGCAGTACTTGTCTCAACAACACTCCATCGACGCAGACCATCGTCATGCACTAGCACCTCAGACAACGAACCCGGTAGAACTCGAACGAATCTCAGTATACTTTCACTCTGCGCGGCTTCTGACACTAGTGTTGGACGAGGAGTAATATGGGGATTACGTGTTTGTAATGTACAGGTCGCGGACTCTAGGTGTGTAGACGTCTCCAACAAGCTTTATCGTCGGCGTGGCGCTGGGTACATGACCTAGATAACGATCACTATTTAGCCTACGGTTGCGAGTACGGTTCAATGGTATGAGTGTGAGAGACTGGACATATCGCTACTTCGTGTCGCAGAGCAAGCTATTCCTGGCTGTGATGGAATCGCCGGAGATGATCGCGAGAGGTGTTAAGCTAGCTGAGATCCTTTCTAAGTACCTAGCCCGTCAAGGCAAGAATGTTGGTAGCAAGATACTTGACGTAGGCTGTGGAACTGGCAGGGTTGCGGTTCCGTTGGCTGAGAAGGGTTATAATGTCACTTGCCTGGACTTGTCGCCGCACTACATAGACATAGCTGAAGAAAAGGCGAAGCGTAGAGGGATAGAGTCTAGAATGAGGTTCAGGGTCTGCGATGCGAGGAAACTGAGGAACTGCGTTGATACTCTCAAGCCTTTTGACGTAATCCTCTTCGTATGGTCCACGGTGATCGGGTACTACGACGAGGATACGGATCTGAGCGTATTGAAGCAGGCTGCCGAGGTTGCAGATGACGATGCTCTTCTGATAGTAGCCGACACCGTGAGCCGGGACTACGTAGCACTCGTGAGCAGCCTCGTTGGCAAAGCTAGGTGGTTCGTTGACTACGGCGACTATGTAGTTGTTGAGGAGCCTCTCTACAACCCGGTCACAGCTAGGCTACATGTGAAACAGACCTTCTACCGCAAGCAGGGCAAGAACTTGATATTCGAAGGGGGTACTCATTTCAGCATAAGGCTCTATTCCCTTAACGAGCTGGTCGCCCTAGCTAAGAAGGCGGGGTGGTGTCTCCATGAAGCTTTAAAGTGCTTTGGTACGGGGAATCCCTACACTCCTCTAAGCTCTCTAAACGTAGTTTTCAGGAGGTGCAGAAAGTAGGCCGTGCTTTTTGGCAACCCAGTTCTTATATTCATGAATAGCTATAAGCTGATGGGGTGACGCTTTGCCGCTACTACGCAGCGCAACATTGTTTGTGGGTGTGGAGACGTGGGAACCAGTGCACATAGCCTCACGATCATTCGAGCTCTTGTCCAGGCTTGAGAAGGCGTTTGCAGATGCAGGTCTATCGCCCTGGACTTGGAGGATCGTGCTGCCGCCTACACCCCCCGAGCTGGATACCGAAAGAGTAGAATTGTTGGCGGAGCTCTTCACTAAAACGCTGGACCGGAACACACTTGTCCACATACTCTCTATCGAGTGTGATTCCAAGCTTCTCGACAAACTCGTGGACGTGCTGGAAAGGTACCCCAACATGTACGCTACCGTGAGGTGCCATAGCGAAGAATGTATCCCGCGCCTCGTACGCGCCATATTCATGAAGAACTCAGAGCCAACAACCTTCACACGCCTCTCGATCACGCTGGGTCCGTGGATACAGACTCCCTACTTCCCCTCGACAACAAACGTAGGACAGTGTGACGGGATAGCCGTTGCCTTCCGCTACGTCGATCTATTCGAAGAAGCTTTCAGCAGTAGGAACGCAGACATACTTCTAAACTACGTCAACAACATAGCAGCGAAATTGAGAGAAGTAGAGAAAGAGGGCGGTGTATCCGTGCTCGGTGCAGACTACTCGCTCTCACCGTGGATGGAGGAGAGCGTTGCTGCACTCCTAGAGTCGCTGATAGAGGCCAGACTGCCTGCCCCCGGTATGTACGCAGCTGTGCGGGGCGTGAACACTGTCATAAAAGAGCTGGCCAGTAGTGCCGGGCTGAAGCCCATGGGGTTTAACGAGGTTATGCTCCCGGTAGCGGAGGACAACGTCCTGAAGGAGAGAGTTGCGGCGGGTGAACTCAGGGTGCATCACTTGATAGCGCTCTCTGCCGTATGCGTAGCGGGGCTAGACATGGTCATTGTAAAGCGGGAGCCCTCCACCATAGCCAAGATCTTAAGGGATATGCTCTCCATACAAGAGATTAAGAGCAGAAGCTTGGGCGTCAGGCTGATACCCGTAGAGGATTCCCCAGGAAGCTGGATTGAGCTGGGCCGTTTCGGCAAGGTACCGGTGTCCTATACCTAGCCCCAGTCTCCGGGATAGCCAGCGATTGCCGTCCATAAACCAACGAAGCTACACCGCGGTAATGGATCCGGAAGTTCGTAAGGTGTTCAGATATTGACTCTGAGCATAGCTACGCTGCTGCTCTCCTTAGTGACTATAATCGTTTCGCTGGGTTACCACGTTGTGTTGTTCCTAGCAGCCTCTCTAGGTGGTGCGCTTACCAAACTCAGTTCGGAGGAACACTATTCTTCTGTGAATAGCGTCGATGCTGTAGGCAGTGTAGCAGATAAGCTACTCACGATCATACTGCCTATAAAGAACGAGCCCATAGACTTGGTGGTATCGTCACTGAAGAACAAGGTCGAGGTTCTGCGGAGCTTGAAGCGTGGAGAAGTTGTGGTTGTTTCCGACGATTCGTTTGGGTACATCGAGGATCTCGTAAGAGCTTCGAGCAGCATTGATGCGATACCACCGGTCGTCGTTGTTAAGAGGCTGCGTTCCGATGGAGGGAGGTCTGCTGCCCTCGACACCGGTGCGCGTTTGTCAAAGGGAGAGGCGATAATGATACTCGACGTCGATTCCCGCATAGATAGTGAAACCCTCGTGAATGTTATGACGAGCTTCTTCTCCACGTCCTCGGAGGACGTGATAGTGGTGCCGTGGAGAGCTTATAGCAGCATTACAAACAGGCTGAGCGAAGCTCTTGTTTACAGCACCAACGTCATGTCATTCTTCTACTATAAGCTCAGAGCTCTGCTGGGATTGTTCATATTCCCCCTGGGCTGCGGAACTGTAATCCCCCACAAGGTTCTCAGATCCATAAACTTCTGGGGCTGGGGGATAATACAGGACGATATATGGCTCGGAACGAAGCTCGCGCTCAAGGGCATTACTCCGAGGGTCTTGAACTGCGGCTACGTCTACGTGTTGGTACCCTCAAAACTAACCTCGTTAAGAATTCAGCAAAGCCGATGGGCTTATGGAACCTCTGAAGTTCTTTCAAGAAGCTTTGCTAAGCTGCTTTCAGCACCTCTACCAGTCCTCGTAAAGCTGGAGATGATAATGTACATGCTGCAGCCAGCGTACTCGATACCCATGACCCTCTCCCTGGGTTTGGCGATCACCGCGGCTCTTGAGGAGAGAAGCTTCGATCTCCTACAAGTTATTGCGGGGAATCCGCTGTTGATGTTCTTGGTCTTTTTGGCAGGTGTGATAACAGTGCTCTACATCGTGTATCAGCTCTGGATGGGCATGCATGTTGTACAGGGCGATTTTAGAAACATAGTTGTTCAGCTTGGCAGGAATGCTGCAGCGCTAGGGGTTCTGACGCCGATACTGGCTGTGTACTCACTACTTGGTTTGATGAGGCGGGGCATCCCTTACAAGATCACCCCTAAGGGCCGTCACGAAAAGATCTTGGGTAGGGATATAACTCTGTATATATTGGCGATCCCGCTGTTTATAGGCGTTGTAGCAGCCGTGCTGAACTCGAACTACGTCGCACTCACAGTGCTGCTACCCTTCGTCATAACCGAGGTCTACGCCCTCCTCAGAATTCCTTGAGGAACCCCTCGCTAACCCTAATTAAGCCATACACTAGATGTAGGATCCAGAGATGCTGTGAATGAACCCGGGTCTGAGAGATGATGAAAGGCCTGCGTCGCTAAGCTAGTACCCGCGGAATGATGGGTGAGCCCCGCGAATCTGAGAACAGAGATGAAGATACCACGACCTCTGACCGCTTCCCGTGCTCAGCAAGGCAATGATGATTGCGCCATCGAGTGATACGTGATGAAAGCTCGACTCGCTGAGCACGACCAGTGTAGCGTTTATGTGGTCCCTGTGAACGTGAGAAGGACTGCGGTGGACGTAGCAGCGGAATCCGCGGCTTTGGAGGAGTGCGGTCTCGATGAGGTGCTGGTAGTTGTCAGAGTCGACAGTCCCTATGTAGACAAGCTGGCTCCCGACAGATTCATCATTCAAGAACTTTTCCGCAGGGTTAGACTCCGCGGAGCCATCCCGTACCTCTACATATCGACCTCCGACGATGTGCTTAACATAGCTCAGACCCTCTACAGTTTACCTAGTGTAGACCCCTCCAACTTCAAGGTTAGGAATATACGCATACTCGACAAAACAGGTAGGGAGTGTACCGTAAAAGCATTCGAAGAGGTTCTCGAGTGCAGCATTTTCATACTGCGTCCGAGGACAGACGATGTTTTCGTGTTCGCGGGTGCACTCGTCCAGCACGCGCTTTCGGCGCTGCACCCAGAGGATCTAGGAAAGTTCTTGGGGAGCATAGGAGTTGCTCATATCAATGTGTTTCTCGCAATGCCCTATCTAAGACCGCGATTGCTTCTCGTAGATGCCGAGTACATTCTAGAAGGCGATGCGCCCTACCTTGGAAAAGAACGTAGGTGGGGATACATCTTCCTTTCGAGAGATCATGTAGCTCTGGACACCGCAATCCTTCGCTTTCTGGGCGTAGATTTAAGGGAGGTGCCCTACTTAGAGATCATTACGAGGATTTGCGGAGGGCACGTCTGCAACACTAGACTGTGCGGTGAAAGGCCAGGGGAGCTGAGGATCGCTAAACACAGGTTCTCAAGAAACGTTGTTCGATACGGAGGTCTGGAGGTTCTGATGAGCAAGTTAAGAGAGTACCCTGGCCATGCTACCCTTTGTAAAGCAATAATAAACCGCTTCCCTTATTAATGCGGGACGGCAACAAAGTAGGGTGCACGTGGATGAAGAAACCGCCAGTGACCTGAGCGATGAGGAGTTGGACCCGTCTGACACCTCGAACAAGGTGTGTACAAGCTCAGCACTCCGCCATCTCATCAATTAGGTCAGCGGGCTGGAACTACGGTGAAGCCGGCCAGTTCATCACCCAGCCTATAAGTGAGTTAGTGTTCGGACCTTAAATATCTTGGCAATGATGATGTTACGCACTCATCGAGAAGGTGAGTTCGCCCGCCTCGCTGAGCCTTCAAGGAGCCTCCTACCCTAAGTGAGCTCAAGTCAACTACTGTGTATCGTGGGTGGTTGCATGCTCTACAGCATAGTTAGGTGTCCTCACTGCAAGAACTTCGTGTCTGTGAAGCACGGCTCCCGTACTACGAGGTGTCCATACTGCGGTGCGCGCCTTAAGCTTTACCGCGAAGACGGCGCACCTATTCTGAAAGTGTACGCTGTTGTGGAGGGGAGGGAAGTTCCCCAAGTTGTGAAGAGGTTGAAGGAGCTTGAGAAATGACTTCAAGACTGTGACAGCTCTGCTGGTACTCGACCTAGACGGAACGTTAACCCCCGTCAGGAGCTCGTGGAGGTTTCTGCACATAAAGCTGGGTAGCTACTTCAGAGCGATAAAGTACTACCAGCTCTTCTTCGATGGGTATATAACGTACGATGAGTGGGTCTACCTAGACCTATCGCTGTGGAAGGGCATTAAAAAGAGCGTTATTGAAAAGCTCCTCAGCGAAATTCCGTGGAGGTCAGGAGCGCGGGAACTAGCATCTCTCCGCAGCTACGGGTGCTACACCCTCGTGGTCTCTGGAGGCTTGGACATGCTTGCACGCAGAGCTGTTGAGGAGCTCGCACTTGACGACTACATAGCTGTTTCCCTAGATGTTGACGCGGATGGCAGGGTTACGGGCTTTTCGAGTAGCTATATAGACTTCCACGGCAAGGGCGAGGCTGTTAAAAACTATCTGGAAGAGAAGAAGCTTGCCCCCAAGATGGTGATCTCCGTAGGAGATTCGCGCAATGACATAGACCTATTCAAAGCGAGTGACCTAGCCATAGCATTCTGCCCGGAGAACCCGGATATCGCGCGCTATGCCCATTACGTGGTCTCCGACTGCGATCTCTCCAAGGTGAAGAAACTGGTTTTGAAAACCATACTGGAACACGCGTGGTGCTGAACAAGGTTCTGCTTAGCAGGGCTGGGGCAGTGGCGTGTTCTGCTGCAGCGAACCTTCTCAGGTACGTGGAGAGTTTTCGGGGTGGAGCTTAACCTTGGACAAGACTCTTATG
>Ga0180301_10004799_pt1 | contig 10424 bp, 5 predicted proteins | sample GuaBasSediGuay16_FD_121797 | JGI IMG/M metagenome (GOLD analysis project Ga0180301, IMG submission 121797) | Subseafloor sediment microbial communities from Guaymas Basin, Gulf of California, Mexico - Guay16, Core 4569-2, 12-15 cm | ecosystem: Environmental > Aquatic > Marine > Hydrothermal... | reverse complement strand
CAAGGATGCGACCGCAGGCTTCGCAAAAGCTTATCGATTCTTGTCTGCGGATTTTCTGAATCAACCTCGGCGGCAACGCCTGAAAACACCCGCCGCAAGCGCGATTAACGATTAGAACGACGGCGTGACCCTGGGTGCCCTCGCGGATTCGTTCGTATGTTGTTAGTATTTTTTTATCGATTTTCGAGGCGAGGGTATCGTGTTCTTTTTTTATTTTCGCCACTTTTTGCTCTATATTATTAAACTCCTTTTCTATATCGGCGATTTTCTTCTCGTTTTCTTTCCGTTTGGTTTCGAGTTGCTCGGTTAGCTCTTTGGTTTTTTTCTCGGTTATATCGGCGTCCTCCATAGACCGGATAATTTCCTCTTCCAATTGCGCCATTTTTTCCTCGCTCGACCGGAGCTCGTGCTGGACAGCGTCGTATTCCTTATTCGATTTTACTGCTAAAAGACGCTTCTGGCTTTTTTCGAGTTTCTCTTTGACTTCAGCCAACGCTAACTCTTTCAGACCTATTTCCTTTTTTAGCTCCGTCACTCGTGCCCGATTGGTTTCGAGTTGCGATTCCAGTTCGACTATCTCTTCCCGGAGTTCCTTTAATAGTTCGGGATGAAAGACTTTGGATACCTGAAGCTCGGCAAGCAAGCCGTCTATATCCTGTAATTTCAATAGTATTTCGAGAGTCTCTTTAACGTTCTTTTTAGCCATACGGCCTCCAGACTGGTATCTATTACGTTATCCACATAGGATTATGTTCCGAGGACGCTATTTCGACGATTCCCTCGCCGGGTTTGTCCCAGAGAACTTTTTCTAATTCGTCTTTCAGTAGCGGCAACCCGACCCATTCGGTTGCGAAATGTCCTGCGATAATAAGCGGTAACCCGCGTGCTTCGGCATATCGCTGCTGATGGTAACCCGCTTCGCCCGTAATAAGAACATCTGCGTTTTTACTCAGGGCCTTGTCGATAAATTTCCCGCCACTACCACCTATAACAGCAACTCTGGAAACGCGGATGTCGCTATTACCGCAAACAGATAAATCCGCCGCCGGTAGTATGCCTTTTAGGGTGTGAGCCATTTCCAGTAACGAAAGTGGTTTCGGTAGTTCGCCAACCGCGCCGAATCCGATTCTTCCGGGCACATTTTCGACCGCGTATATATCGTAAGCGATTTCTTCGTATGGATGGGCCGTCGTCATTGCTTCGATGACTGCGGAAAGTCTCTCTTCGGGGACTATCGTCTCCAGTCGGCTTTCTTTCTTAAGTTTACGTTCTCCGACTTTGCCGGAATATGGACTCGTTCCGGCGCCCGGTTTGAATGTGCCTTCCCCCGAGGTCGAAAATGTGCATTCAGAATAATTTCCAATATGTCCTGCACCCGCGTCGGTAATTGCTTTTCGGACTTTCTCGAGATGTTCTTCGGGAATAAAGACGACGAGTTTGAACAGAGAACCTTTATCTGTCGGCGCGACAACTTCCGGTGCGAGCAATCCGAGTTGGGCCGCGAGTGCGAAACTCGGTGAAACCGTGGAAACATCCCAGGCAGTATGTATAACATACATCGCGACATCCCCTTTGACGGCTGCGAAATACGCTCCCGTCTTTGTGTCCCCTTTAACTATTCGTTCAGGTGCTTCGATATCCGGCGGGTGATGCGTAATGAGAAGGTCCACGCCCTTTTCGGCGGCCTCGTTCACTACTGTTATAAGCGGGTCGAGTGCGAGCAATACGCGTTCGACGTCGGCCCACGGGTCACCGACCAGAAAGCCCGCGAAATCGCCGGTTTCCGCCCAGTTCGGCGGGAATCTCTTTTCGATTCGTTGGATGGCTTTACTTAGTTTCAAATCCCAACCTCCGTTAAATAGAAAACGCACCGCAAACAGCGGTGCGCTTTAAGAACCGTCCTTATGAAATAACGGGTGTCTTCTTGTTGCCGGTGATAATTCTCCAAAATCTATATTCCGGTCCTTTCAGCAGCTTTTCTGGGCGATAGAGGACTCGAACCTCTGGCCTCATGCATGTGAAGCATGCGCTCTACCAACTGAGCTAATCGCCCGACAGTAACAGCGCTTTCAAAATGGACCCACGAGGATTCGAACCTCGGGCCAAGGGATTATGAGTCCCCTGCTCTACCGCTGAGCTATGGGTCCGAATTTTTTTTAAGAGCTATTAATTTGTTTATTATATATTTTCGTTATTTGAATTGCAAGCTTTTTTTGGCAATTAAGAGATTTTATCTTTTACAGAATAACAATAATGCCATCGCTAATCAAAAAAAGAACCTTGACCAATCCGGCAAAAAATGTAACTTTAGATTACGCGGCAACGAAATCAAGAGATAGGAGTCATTATATAAAAGGAGTATTTTTGATAGAAAAAAAAATAGCAAAACGTAGTTTTTACATTTTTATCGCCTGCTTTTTTATTTGTTGCGCGGGCGATGGTCTCGATAAACAGGTTACAGTCGATGTTTCAGATATATCGGTTATTCGGGTTCATAATAACAATGGGAGTATAGAGGTAAAAACGGCGGGCGGAACCTCACAGACGATTATCGGCGGCTATATCAATTTTCGACTACAGAATGGGGAAACCGAAATCCCCGAGATATTCGAGTCTTACACAGCCGCCGATACACTAATAGTGAACGGTATCGGCTCGGGGAAAGGTTTCGAATCGATAAAGCTATCTTTAACGGTTCCGGAGAATCTTGCTCTTTCTCTCGACCAGAACAACGGGAATATAATAGTCCGTGGTGTATTCGGCGAAATAAACGCCACACTCAATTTCGGGCGGGTAACGGGCAAAATCTGGACGGAACAACTCGATATAGACGTCGCTAACGGCTCGGTCGATATGAAGATACCGGGTTTCAAGGCCGAAGGCTATTATCTTATACGTGTCGGAAACGGCTCGCTAAAAGTCTATTTACCGGAAACGGCCGAGGGGGCAGATATCCGTGCGTGGAGTGAAAACGGCCCTCTCGAAAGCGATTTCGGTATATCGGCAACGCCTACGGTCGGCGAGTTCGTTGTGGGAAACGGTCCGGTCGAGATGAGACTTCTGCAAAACTGAGTATACGCCGCGAGAGTATTAATGGACACAGCAGGACCATCTTCACATACCGATATCTCTGTTCTATCGCACGCTAGATTTCTCATTATACTTTTTTGCATAGCTTTCGCCGTAAGAGTCGCGTATCTGGCTCTTGTGCCCGCCGGTGAAATAACGAGCGACCCTTCGAGATACCTTCAAAGAGCGGAATCGATTATGGAAACGGGCGCCTATAAGGACGAAACCGGTAATCCAACGGCATACGAACCCCCGGGAACCGCGTTTTTTCTTATCCCGGCGTTATTCATCGGCGGTGGCCAGTGGATAATCGGTATCTATTATTCGATTATCAATTCTCTAACGGTGCTTCTCGCTTATTTTCTGTTTCTTCGCGGGAAATGCAATATCGAGATTTCGCGCGTAGCCGCGCTTATTCTCGCATTAATACCGTCGTGGGTAATCCACTGCGGTGTGGCGTCGTCGGAGGTTCCATTCGCATTCTTTGCTTTGGCCTCGGTGGTTTTTCTATCAAAAAATATAAAACCGCCGTTATGGTTTGTTTCAGGCGTATTCGCTGGCGCGGCGATACTAATCAGACCGATAGGGGTATTTATCGTTCCATTATCGCTGTTTCTGCTTTGGCGCGAGAAAACGCACAGACGGGTTTTACTACTCGGGGCGTTATTATCTATTGTAGGTGTAATGCTCGTCGTTTCGCCGTGGATAATCCGAAATACCAGAATAATGGGTTTTATGGGGATATCCACCAATCAAGGAGTGAATTTTTATACGGGGAATAATGAGAATGCGAACGGAGGTTGGCAACCAATCGAGGAAACGCTTCCCGGAAATCTATCCGAAATAGAACGCGACCGCGAATGGTCGAGAAGGGGCCTTTTGTGGATAAAAGAGAACCCGGCTCGGTGGCTTTCGCTACTACCCCACAAAATGCTCTGGCTTTGGTTGCCGGAAATCGGCGGGATTGTATGGCGGAATACCTCCTCTCCGGGTTCGACCTGGACTATCGCGTTTATTTCGAGCGTTATCTGGTGGGTATTCTCGATTCTCGCTGCTATGTGTGTGATAAGACACTGGGATTTCGAACGCGACCCGGTTTTCGCTTTATCGGTAATAACTATAAGCGGTATAAGCGTTTTTAGCCTCGTTTTTTTCGGTAGCGGGAGATTTCATTTCCCTGCTGTATGGGCGGTAGTTTATCTCGGGGTGAAATATGTTTTCTTGAGGAGCTGTAAGCCGGAAACTCGAACTTAAAATCACGGGTTATCCGTCAACAATTAAAGGTCTTTTATCCATAATTTTCGCGACATCCCATTTTCAGAAATCGCTTGAATATCTTAAAACAGGATTTTATATTTATTTAATTGGTTTACTAACATTGCAGTTCAGCCTGTTATGAAATTATACGTTTCAGGGACAATTACTCTGTTATTCCTGATTTCCGGAATACGCGGCGCATTCGACGGCGCTACCGATTGGTCGGCGAGTCGCGGTCGTGCGACATCGGCGATTTCCGAGGGTGCCGCGTCTTTCTGGGCAAACCCGTCCGGGATTCTCTCAGGTGGGAAATGGAATTCCGTCGCAATTCTCAAACGCGAATGGGGGCTCGCGGAACTAGCTACCGGAAAGACTGCGGTCGTTCTACCGACGAAATGGGGAACGTTCGCTGCGGGGGGCTCGTTTACGGGCGACCCGGCGCTGTTCACTGAAACTATTATCGGGGTCGCTTACGCCAGGGAACTCGGCAGGTTCGGCATAGGCGGAAGAATCAACCTTGCTATGGCAAAAAGCGAGGAATGGAGCGCTTCGACTGTGATAATAGGTTTTGGCGGATTCGTCCCGGCGGGTAATATTCTGACATTTGGCGCGTGGGCCGATAATATAACCGCGTCGAAGCTGGACGGCAACGAATTGCCAGTCAAGGCTGCTGTCGGTGCGCTGCTCGAACCGACCGACTGGGTCGGTCTTACGGCGGATGTCTATCTCGAGGGGGACTATCCGGCGACCCTCAGGTTTGGTCAGGAAATATCTCTCGCTAGGATATTTTTCATCAGGAGCGGAGTTAATTTCAGGCCAAACTGTTTTCATCTGGGGCTTGGGACGAGATATCGCGGTTTCGAGCTTTCCTGGGCGTATATCGGGCACCCCGAACTGGGCGGGAGCACTCTGCTCGGTCTGACTTACGAGGGGATAGAATGATAACGACTTCAGAACATATTCGCCGCGAGGAGGAATACCTGAAACCGTTTGCGATAAAGAATTCCGAAACACGCGGGAGGAAATACCCGTGCAAACCTCATCCGTATCGGCCTCCTTTCGAACGCGACCGCGAACGGGTAATCCATTCGAGTTCTTTCCGGCGTTTGACATATAAAACGCAGGTTTTTGTGAACCACGAGGGGGACCATTATCGCACGCGGCTGACGCACACACTGGAAACGGCGACTATCGCACGGTCTCTCGCTTTAGCGCTCGGAGCCAACTGCGATTTAACCGAGGCTATCGCGCTTTCACACGACCTCGGACATACACCTTTCGGCCATACGGGCGAAGAGGTTTTAAACGAGCTTCTATCGGAGGTCGGCGGTTTCGAACACAATCGCCAGAGCCTCCGTGTAGTCGATTTACTCGAAAAACGCTATCCGGAATTCGACGGCTTGAATCTAACCTACGAAACCCGCGAGGGTATCCAGAAACACGTAACCCTTTACGATTCAGCCCCTAATAATGATGAGTTCCCGGAAAAATGGCCGTCGATAGAAGCGCAAATAGTCTGCGTCGCAGATGAAATAGCTTTTAATTGTCACGACCTCGACGACGGGATATACTCCGGATTGCTCGATTTCGAGGAGGTCGAGAACGAGGTTCCTCTCTGGGCGGAACTTGCAGAAGCGGCGCGCGCCGATTACGACGGTCTTTCTGGAGAATTGCTACGCAAAGAGGTTATCCGCAGGTTAATCAACATTCAGGTAACCGACACCATATCTACATCAGACAGGCGAATCGAAGAATATAATCCGAGCTGTCCGGACGAGGTTCGCCGGTTACCGAAGCGACTAATCGGATACAGCGATGAACTGACATCGGAAAACAAAATACTTTGCGATTTTCTAAACGAACGGTTATATTGCAATTACAAAGTCCTACAAATGAGCACCAAAGCGCGGATGATAATCGAGTCGTTATTCGGTGTTTATGTCGAGAATCCGAAGTTATTGCCGGCGGGTAGCCGATACAGGCTCGACTGCGAGGACGAACGCGTGGTGGTCGCAGATTATATAGCGGGGATGACCGACCGCTATGCGATGCTGGAATATAAGAAATTTTTCGACCCTTTTGAAAAATTGTTATGAACCGAATAATCGTAAAAATTATCTAAAACAGGGAGGCACAATGAAAAAGCTAATACTCGGCGTTCTCGCGGTATCGATAGTCATCACAGGCGCGGTGATGGCGAATTCCGCCGAGAGAACCGCGTTTTCCGCGATTTCGCGGGATTTCGACGAGGGAAATATTTCCGCCGACATATATGTGGAGAACCTGATTTACTCCGTCAAAGCCCCGGAACTACTCGACGCAGAATATAGAGGACTCCACCCCGGTAGGTCGGGGACGCTCCCGCTGGTCGAGGCTTTCAATCATATCGAAGAGGTCTCGGAGGAGACGCGTGACCGCTTAAGGCCTATGTTCTCCCGCCCGTGGGGACTTTCCGAAACATACGGCACCACACATTTCCTTTTACATTATACGACATCGGGCGGGGACGCGACCAGTCCGACTTTTGTTTCGCAGATGGCGACCGCTTTCGAGGACGCCTGGACGCACCTGGCGACAACTCGCGGGTTCGACGAGCCACCTTCCGACGGCTCCGGCGGCGGTGATGGCAGATACGACATCTATATCAGGAATCTCTCGACCGGTATTCTCGGCTATTGCGAGCCGGAGGCGACTGTCCCGAGCACGCCCTGGAACGACGCAACGAGCTTCATAAATATGCGAAACAGCTATACGGCTTATAGCCCCACGCCTATTAATCTTATGAAAATGACCGCCGTCCACGAGCTTTTCCACGCCTTCCAATTCGGTTACGATGTCGGCGAGGCCTCGTGGTTTATGGAGGTTTCTTCGGTGTGGGTCGAGGACGACAAATACCCGACATATAACGAGGAACACGGCTACTACGACGATGTTTTCTTCGACAACCCCGACGTTACGATTACGACATATAACGGCGAACACGAATACGGTTCTTATATTCTGGGAATATATTTCACCGAGAAATGGGGCGTTAACTCTATGCGCGAAATCTGGGAACAGTGCAGATATGTAAATATATTTTCGGCGATACAGGCGGTCGCGTCCGATAACGGCAGTTCGCGGAACGAAAGCTTTAGCGAGTTTTTCGTATGGAATCTTTTCACCGGCAGCCGTTCCGCCGCGGGTGAATATCCCGAAGCTAATCTGCTACCGAATATCCATATCGAGGATGTTGTTTATTCTTCCGACTATCCGGTTACGGGCGGCACGAGTTCGCATTGGCCCGACCATCTCGCGTCGAACTATTTCGAGCTTAAGGTCCCGAGCGGCGCAAGCGGACCGTTCTCGGTAACTTTCGACGGCGAGGACGGCGGCGTCTGGTCGGCGCAGCTCGTTTTCCCGACACCGACCTCGTTCGGGGTTATGGATATACCTCTCGACACTTACGGTTACGGTTATCTTACTATCGAGGATTCCGTTTATAGCGGTTTTTCGGAGTTGTATCTGGTCGTCGGGATGCTGTCGATATCGGGGACAGATTGGCATTTCAGCTATTCGGCGGCTTTCGATACGATTGTGGGTTCGTATAACCCGCCGCGTAATTTAGTCGCCACGAGCGGTTTGAGCGGTCAGGTTCCTCTCGAGTGGGACCCACCAATCGGCGGCGGCACCGGCGGCGAGGAGGAGATATATTACGACGACGGTACCGGCACGGGTTATATACCACCGCCGAATTTCCATAGCGGCACGTTGGAATTCGTGAGGTTTACTTACGCGGCTCCGTGCACGCTTATCACCGGCAAATTCCAAGTGTATTCCTCCACGACACCTTACGGTCAGGTACTTTTACGAGTTTTCGGGGAATCTGGCGACGATTGGCCCGGCGCCGAAATCGGAACAGGGAGGCTTCTAACACCGGAAACTATGGGCACCTGGACGGAATACGACCTCTCCGTGGAACATATCGCACTACCCGCCGGAGACTTCTTTATCGGAATAGAAAGAGTCGGAGACGAGCCGGGCGTATTGATTGACTCCGCATCAACCATCGACCGAAGCCGCGCTATCGTCGACGACAGTTTAGGTTATACTGTCGGCGGCGATTATCTTATACGCGCTATCGTCAAAGCCGGTTCGCGTTTGATGGAGCTATCTCCTTATGGACCCGACGGACGGCGTATAGCATTCCACGGTTCCGAAACGGCGATTTCCTCTTTTACCGGTGATTTCGAGGGATATATCGAGCCGGTCGAGCTCGACGAACCCCTCCCCCCACCATCACATGCCCGTCCGACAGAAACGCCGACGAACTACAATGTCTATCGCAGTCTGACCAACGGCGGGCCGTGGCTCGTTCCGATAGCTTCGCCGACGACCGAGGAATGGACGGACCTATCCGTAAGCGACGGCACGACTTATTATTATATTGTCAAGGCGCAGTATGCGGGCGGCGAATCCGGGCCTTCCAATCAGGTCAGCGCTACGCCGGGCGCTACGGGAGACACATCGGCATTCGAGTTGATAATAAACGCCGACACCGCCGCGACTTCGTTGATGCTTTATTACAGCGACGGTTGGGCGGAGGTATTGAATGTCGACCGTCCGGCACAACTTCTCGGCCTCTATTATTGGATTTATACCGAGGGAACCTGCTTTTACTGGCCCGGTATTCACCATTGGGCGGACAATAGAATAGTCGGCGAACTCCTTCCGCATATCGAAGAGCCTTGCGGCGGAGCGTCGTCAGATACCGGATGGGCTGAATATATTTACAACGTCGAACCTTACGGCATTTATGTGAACGGGGATTTCGCCGTGTCGATGCGGCAGGTAACGGGAAACGAATACATAATCCATGAGGATATCCCATCGACTGGGACCGACTTTATGTATAACGATAGCCTCGATTTCTGGTATCAGCCGGATACGGGGGTATTTTTCATAGGCGCGATAGTAGAATATGTCGATTCGACGCTTACCTATTCTATATCCGGATGTGTGAATCTCGCTGGCGGCACTGGAGGCAGTCCTCCGCCGAGCGACCTATCGGGCAGCCTCGTTAGTATCCAGAGCCTCGGGATAGTGGAAACGACAGACGCCAGCGGGCATTTCGTTATCGACTCGGTGCAACCGGGGACCTATATCGTAACGGCTAATCGTATCTGGTATGACCCGCAGAACGCTCTCGTCCCGGTCGGTTCGGACGTAACTCAGAATTTCAACCTGATACCGCTCAATCTTCCGGTTAATCCACCGAGATTCGTCGCGGCGGCGAGTTTCCACGACGGCGAGGTTCCGCTGAACTGGCTCGGCCCGGTGGGCAGCCCCGGAACGAACCAGTGGATAGCATACTGGGAACCGGACTCGATGTATTGGTATAGGTCGAGGTTGCCGATGAATTCTGTCGAGTGCACCCGATTCGATATCTGGGCGCCATGCACTCTGAAGAACGTCCGCATTGCTTTCTACGACAGCGTTGGGATTTACGATAATGTCGAGTTCCATATTTGGGCGGACGACGGTTCCGGCTATCCGAACCTGACCGACGATTTGATAACGCCGATAATGATATCTCCGACGCCGTATAGCCCGACTTACGGTATCCAGTTCACCTATATAAATATCGACAGCCTCGGTTGCCCGGTTACGGTTCTTCCGGGAGAACAGGTTCATATCGGGGTAAAGCACCTTACCGAACACCCGAGTGTAGTATTCGATAATTCGGTTCCGGTCGATGCGCCGACTCCTTCGAAAATCTACGACGCGAGTTCGGGAATGTGGACCAACGATATGGCGGATTTCCTGATGGAAGCTTATGTCGAGTATTTCGAATATGCCGGGCGACCATCGCCGGAGATTCGCCGTCCGCAATGTCCAGAGTTACGAGCCCACGGCAAGTTCGCGAGTGCGGTTCCGGCGCCGTCTTTACCCTCGAGGCTCCGGCCTATGGAGGGCACCACGGTCGATTTCTACGATATCTACTGGACTGACGATATTTCGGACACGACCTCGTTTACGCTTATAGCCTCCGTTCCGGGAGACAGCAATAACTACACCGACCGACCGGTAACGAACGATATGTGGCATTACTACTATAT
>Ga0180301_10004798_pt1 | contig 10425 bp, 9 predicted proteins | sample GuaBasSediGuay16_FD_121797 | JGI IMG/M metagenome (GOLD analysis project Ga0180301, IMG submission 121797) | Subseafloor sediment microbial communities from Guaymas Basin, Gulf of California, Mexico - Guay16, Core 4569-2, 12-15 cm | ecosystem: Environmental > Aquatic > Marine > Hydrothermal... | reverse complement strand
GTTTTTATGCCAATCTTTTAGCGACTCTATTTTTCTCATTTGCGAAATACACCGCCGCCGCAATATCAATATAAACGGACCTATTTTGCCGTAGGACCATTTTCAGTCAAAAATCTGGTCTTTCAGCCCTTATATTTTGTGCTATTTTTGCCTATTCTATATTATAGGAATGAAAAAGAGCTTAGTCACTGGTTTAATCCTGATTTTCACCGCAAGCGCTTTTTTAGCCGCTGGCGATTGGGAGAAGCATGAGGAGAAAATAAAAAGAGTTGCCGAGGAATTGGGACAGTTGCGCTATGAGGATTTTTACGCTGTTGAAATGGAATTGGAAGATCCCGCGCCCCGCAGCGCAAATATCGAGGAGCGCGGCATCAAATTGGAAAAATCTGAAGTGCCCCCGCCGCCTAAGGAAACAAGGAGCGAGAAAAAATCGTTCTTTTCTAAATTGTTCGGCGGAATCAAAAGATTCTTCTCAAATATTTTCTCAAAAATAGGCAGTTTCTTCCAATCGCAGGAAGCGCCCGACAAAAACTCACCCGAATACAGAACACATCTGGCTGAAAAAATAAAAGAATTGTATAACAAATACAAAATAGAGACTCTACGCAACGGAAAAGACACCGACAGAGCAAAGAAAATTTTAAGCCAATACACTGAATTGTGCAAGGAATACGAAAATTTGCGGATTTCTGAAGAAGAGAAAGAACCGGATTATTTCATGGAAGAGATAAGTCTGCCCTCCGGCGGAATCCAGATAAGCGGCTTTTACGCCAAATTAAAAAGGGCCTTCAGCGGCGGGAAAATTACTCTGGACGATGTTGCGTTGAATTTCAGGGAAACTTTCAGCAATGATCTTGAACCTCTAGCGGGAAGAGACGCTTTCTGGACAAGCCTTGTCAGAGATATTAAAACCGCCAAAAGCTCCATAAATATTCATATATTCGGCATGCAGGCAGATAAATGGGGATGGGAATTCGCCCGCATTTTGGCGGAAAAAAGCCGGCAGGGAGTGGAGATAAAAATACTGGCAGATCTATACGGCGCCCGGATGACATGGTACCGCAGGTACGCCAGCCGTCGGCTTTTTGATTTTTACCGGGAAAACGGCGTGGACTTCGTCTTTTACAAAGCAAGTTTAAACCCTTTCAATAGCAAATTTCTTCACTTTGACCACAGGAAGTACTTCATCATAGACGGAAAAATCGCCTACAATACCGGCTACACCATTGAAAGACACATGAGGGAGGAGATGTTTGACATAGGTGTAAAAGCCAGGGGGCCGATAGTAAACCAAATACAGGCATCCTTTTTTCTTAATTATTTCTCAAACGGCGGAAAGGCAAGGCAAAGAAACTTTGGCGAATTTTACAGGAAATTTTTCCCGGCGTCTTCCAATCCGGGAAATATGCACGCCCATCTCGCGATAAATGTGCCCAACAGGCAGCACAGAATCACCGAGTCATACTACCAAAAAATTTCAAACGCACGAAAAAGCGTTTATGTTATCAATCCCTACTTTACCGATAACAGAATTGTCAAATCCCTCATCAGAGCGAAAGAAAACGGAGCCGAGGTCAATGTCATCCTTCCGTACAATCCCGAAAATCCGCTCAATTCAAAAAACACCACTTACCATGCATGGCAGTTGGCAAAAAGGGGAGTTAAAGTTCACCTGTTTCTCGGCCCGGAAAAATTTGGCAGGCTTCATGCAAAGGGAATCTTAGTGGACGATGAATTCGTTTCAATCGGCAGCTGCAATATGGATAAAATGGCGTTGTATCAAAATTATGAGCAGAATATAGAAAGTCGTGACGCAAAATTTGCCGAAAAAACGAAGAAAAATATTTTTGAATACGCGATGAAATACTCCGCTGCCTTCCGCCAGCCGCAGGGCTTTTTTGAAACCGCTCAAATAATAACAACTGGAGCGTTTTCCGGTCTGTTCGACTTTATAAGCTGACAATTATAAAAACGCACGTGGGCGCGGTTTTCAGTCTTTTATTTCAAATTCAATCCTGATATCCGGATGGAGACTCCTGTGAACAGGACATGTTTTTACGCAAGCGAGAAACTTTTGCTTTAGATTAGCCGGCACCTTGCACTTTAGCCTTATTATGCATTTGAGTTTTTCCACCATTCGGGGGCTTTGCTTCATATATTTCTCTGTTTCAATGGTGCAGCCGCAAAAGTTGACATTTTCCTTTTGCGCGACTTTGGACATTATCGTGAGTATACACGAAGAAAGAGACGCGGCAAGAAGATCGCTCGGCGAGAATTTTCTGCCTTTTCCTCCGTTGTCAACGGGTAAATCCGTTATTATCCTGTCTCTGCTTGGTCCATGCTCAAGTTTTACCCGGCTGTCTCCTATATATTCTGCCATTATCTTTACCGCCATAACGCACTCTCCTATCTCATTATTTCAATCTGCCCCATGGAGGGCTGGGGAACAAGAGCTCTGCTTACAGCGCCTATGCCCTCGCCAACATATAGAGAAGCAATCAAAACAACGCTTGAAAGGAGAATTCCTATAGCCACATTCCCCTTTTCGAGTTCCTTTCCCGCTTGAAGTTTTTTGTCCAATTTTCCAAATAGTCTCAGGGTCACGGATATCGTTATCACCGCCAGAATCATTGAAATTGCCAGATGCCCAAGCGAAATAAAAATTAGTTTCACTATCCCGACATTGCTCTCCGCCGGAGAAGACATATACAGGCGAAACATGCTTATAACCGTTTCCATCCCTTTGTGTAGCATCATGGATGCGCAATATAAAATTGTTGCGACTAAGATTCCAACTGCCGCATTACCCTTTTTAATTTCCGCTTCCATGTCAAAGTCTGGATTGGCCCTGATGAAAATTTTATAGGTAATGACAATAACCAGCCCTGTCATTACCACTGCGAGGATGAATTCAAAAACGCTTATCCAGATTCTTATGTTGAACATCTTTCCTCCTCCGTCATCCTAAAAATTAAATTGGCTCTATTTTAAAGCTGCTCCGCCGGTCTATTAAAGCCATTGTATTATCTCCAACCCTGCCGGGTTCAAGCCAGGCCGGCCCGGCCGCTTCTATCAAGACATATTCCGCTCCGTTGTACCTGACGAAAAGATCCCTCTTGCCAGGCACCCGTTTTATTGCAAAGAGGTAATGATGAGGTACTGCCACACCAACCAGATGAACACCACTCCAGTTTGAAAGCACTGCCATGGCCAGAGCAGACTTCGTGTCGCAGTCGCCCCAGCCTGAAAGCATTGCCCTTGCCGGAGGCAAAACACCGCCGGTATGCTTGCCGTTCTCCACCAATGGAGGCACTTTGTAAAGCAGGGCCGTTTGAACCATTGAAACCACTGCGCCTATGGTATCATATGAATCATAAGCGCGCTGCCTCGATATTTTCTGAAATGTCCTCGCAAGTAAATTCATTATCCTTTTATTTCTTTTCGCAATGGAAGGTATATCAGCCTCCACTTTGTTACCCGGCAATAATTTAAACCCGCGCGATTCCAAAAATTCTTTCAAATTCCGGTTAAATTCAGCGTCGGCAAGTTTCAATGCCCTCTGGGCTGCGGATTTTCCGCCTATATCGTACGCCGCTTTCCAGACCTGCCTGCGCGTTCTTTTTCTTTCCTGCCTCAATGTTTCTATTTCTGAATCCTTGTAACCATACCCCGAGACATATCTCCTGTATTGTTTCTCTGCCATTGAAAAAGAAACGGATATCCTGTCCCGATTGAAATTTATAAATTTGTAGTGCGCACTTATCCTGCCTTTGCTTTTTTCAATTTTCCTAAAGGCGCGGCTTTCTCCGCGTGCACTCTGCTGACGGAAGATTTTTTTTGCAGCACAATAAGATATGATTTTACTTTCCCATTGCCGGCAAATATAAAGCGTTTGCGCAAATGCCGGCATCAAAACGCATGTCATAAAAACAAAAAACGAAGGTTGCTTCATCGCCGGTTTATTTCCCGCATCTACCTGAATTTCATCCCCCCGATATTTATATTGGTCATTGCGCCTGCGGTGGCGGGATTGTTCATGAGAGCGTTCATTATATTTGGATTAGAAAGAAGTTTTCCGAGTTCAGGATTTTCAGAAATTATCTGGTTTATCTTAGATGGGTCTTTCACCAAACCGCTTATGGCAGGTGAATTTATAATTTCACTCATCAGTTTACTCGATGCGATGGTATTTACTACAGCTGGACTGTTCAACGCCTTTTGCACCACAGGATTTGACAGGAAGTTGTTAACCGCATTGGTTTTTGTAATGTAATTTGTGAGTTGCTCGGGACTTGAAAGTGCTTTTTTTACAGTGCCTCTTTGCATAAACCCTTTTACCACAAGAGAGTTATTGAAAAGGGCTTTCATGACCTTGGGATTGTTCATAACCTTTCCCAAAAGAGAGGTCATATAACCTTTCTGAGAGCCTATAGACATGTATTCCCGCATTTTTACGCTTAGGTAGCTTGCACTTTTGCGGTTGCCAGAACTTTTTTTCCGAGCTCGCTTTAAATCTGCACTCGTACTGCGCCGGGAATCAGTTCTCACTGTTTTTTTCCTGTTTTCGTCTTTATAATCCGCAGTTTCCCCCTCGGTTTTATATCTGACCGTGTATGAAAGGTCATGAAGATTCGGAGTATATGAATCAAGAACGGAACTTTTTTTGAGCTCGCCTTCATCCGAAGCAAAAGCCCTGTATTCTTCGCTCGTCAACGAAACATCGGGAGAAGTTATTTTTTTATGCCATTTATACAGGGGATATGCCAAAAGGAGATAGAGCGGACTCAGGTACAAAAGTATCCACCAGCCGCTTCTCGTTTTATTTTCATTCGCCATATTTCATTCCTCTCGCGTTCAAACACATCCGCGCACTCCCCTCCCCCTAATTACCTAAATTCCCTAATTATCTAATTGCCCCGCTAAATAGTTTACCAGCCCATTAAGTGTTCTGTCAATATTTTTGGTAGAATTAAGTTTGTGTTGGTTAATTTAATCCTGGTAATATCAAATTTATTGCAAAGCTATTTCCTGTTTATAGGATTATTTTACCTTTTTCTCTCGATTGCTGCTATCCTGATAAAGAAAGAAACGCCTTCAGCCAATCCGGGCAATAGGTTCGCAGTTATTGTGCCGGCATATAATGAAGAAAGAACGATTAAATTTACCATTGAAAGTTTGAAAAAACAAAACTATCCCGAAAAACTTTTTTCCATTTTCGTCATAGCGGACGGCTGCACAGACAGAACAGCGGAAATTGCGGAAAAAGAGGGCGCCCGCGTTCTCCTGCGCAGGCGAGAAGAAAACACCCTTCAAAGCAAGGGAGCGGCACTAAAATGGGGTACTGAGAAAATATTGAAAGACGAAACCTTCACTGCCCTCTGTTATTTTGATGCAGATTCCCTGGCTCATCCCGACTTCTTAAAAAGGATGAACGATCACTTAAACACTGGAGAGAAAGTGATTCAGGGCAGGCAACTCGCGAAAAATACCGGCGGGTGGCTGGAAAGAATACTCGCAGTTGGACATTTGATTTCTAACATTTTCTTTCAAAGTCCGAAATACGCTCTTGGAATGTCCGCGACTCTTCACGGCAAGGGGATAGTTTTTTCCAGGGATTTGATAAACAAATATCAATGGGACGAAGATTGCTTAACAGAGGACCTTGAAATGCAAATGCGCCTTATAACGGACGGCGTTAGAATAACATGGGCCAGGGAAGCGGTAATATATGACGAAGAACCTTCGAGAATTTCCCAATATATTCGCCGTTCCGTTAGATGGACAAGGGGTTCCCTGGACGTGGCGCGAAAACACCTTTTCAATTTAATTAAAAGGGCTTTTTGTGCAAAAGATATAAAAGCCATTGAAGGAGCAATTTATTCCTTGAATGCCTATCGTCTGTCATTGGTATTTCTTACATCGGTTCTGGCGTTCTATACAAAAGACAATTTTAATATTATAATATGGTTATACAGGGCGCTGCCGGGCAGCGAACTGACATTAAAGTTTTTAAACTTTTTGCCTTTGTTTTTATATCCGCTGGCCGTGCTTGTGAAAGAAAGATTCGACTTGAAAATGACGGCGGCTTACTTTATGCAGCCAACACTCGGGATATTGAGAATTCCCGTTTTTATATCGGGCGTGTTTCAGGACAGAAGGACATGGCTTAAAACCACGCATGAAAGCAAGATCAGAATAGGAGATATAATTCAGGAGGAATAATGAAAAAAGTCGTTTTAATTTTCGCTATCTTCTTTTTGCCGCTGTGCATTGGGGCAAATGAAGTAACTATCAAGGATATACCGGATCCCATGGCAAAGCGCCGGCTGAAAGTGCAGAGACCCGACGGAGAAAAACTTTTGCTTGCCATATCAGCCAAACTCAAACTCAGTTCAAAACAGCAGGAGAGAATCCTCAAAGCGATAAACAAAGAAACGGAAAAGTTTGACGATATCTTCAAAGAATACAAAAAGGCTCGGGAGCAGGAAAAGAAATGGCGTTTCAAGATGAATGAACTCAGGCACCGGATGCTTAAATTGAATATGAACATTCCGGAAATTTTAAGGCAGTTCCTGGACGAAGAACAGAAGGAAGTGTTTGACACCATGATTGAAAACTCCATGGCTCCGAAAAAAAGGAAGAAAAAGAGAAAGGTCCTAAAAAAAAGGCGACCGCCCAAAAGCAAATTGGGAAAGGTTCTCAAAAAGAAAATTCCACCACAGAAAAAGCAGAAAAAACCATTGGAAACTCCCGAAGAAGAAGAGGAAATTCTTGACAGCTATTATCCCTAAACATACTATTGAGCCTCACTAAATCCAGGTCTGGGTGCTTGCACTTACTTCCTGCCACGATTGTTTGACCAGAATCACGTTCAAGGTAGGAAGTTCTAAGTCCTCATCATAGAAAACCATCGTGTTGCCGGAACCGCTTACATTGCCAACAACCCACAACGCCCCGTAAATGTCAGAATCACCGGTTCTATTGAAATCACCTCCGATATACACGAAGCCATAAACACCAAGGTCGGCACCTGACGCCGAGCCTTCGCAGCTGTGCCCACAGGAACCCAGCACATAAGTAGAGGCGTTTGACTTGTACCCAGTGTCACCGGGATACTGATTGCTGGCAGATGTATCTATTTTCATGTATTCCTGCCAGGCGTCCTGCGGAACTTTGAGAGAACAGTTAGAACAATATCTGTCCGTGCCAGAAATACTGAGATTACCCCTTACAATTATCGTGCCGCGCACTCCGTTTTTGCCAGACCAGCTGGCATTATTGTCCCAGTACCAAATATAATCCTTATCTTTTCTGGAATCATTGTAGAAATTGGTGATAGAACAGTTGGTGCACGGCGCGCCGCTGTAGGTGCACGAGCTTATCCAGCAGCACTCTATCCCCCCGCCGCCACCACAGCCCGAACAGGCCGGCAACCACGGGAACCAGGCGCACCACCACGGGCATCCTCCTCCGCCGCCACCTGCGTCTTTGCAATTTAACGTTCCCGTTGCAGCAGCGGATGCGCGCAGGGTCGCAAAGTCAAACATCGGCAGTTCCGGCACATCGTAATCAGACCACCATTCAAGGTTATCTGTGTTGGGAGGATTCAGTCCATTCGTGTCCCGTGGACTTACCACTCCTTTCGATAGTTTTCTCGGATAATATCTGCTGGCGGCTGAGCCGGTTAATGTCATGTCTCCCATTGACATTATCGGTCCCCAATGAACTATGCTTGAACCCGTTGCTGTGAGCATACCCCCGGATATTATGGCGCCGGGAATTGTGGTATTTCTGTAAATAACTTTTATGGCCCTGGTTTCCTGGCTTTGCGAATCCCTCCCCTCGCCTACTATGGTGATTTCCTTTGAAAGGGGTCCGGATGTAATCCTAACTCGGTACACCCCACCGTCTATGTCGTTGTAAGTCGTGTCAAAATTGTATCCGCTCAAAACACTTCCGTCCATGATTGAAGAAAATGTGGAGGTTGAACTTTTGACTTTCCAGAAGCCGCGCTCTACAGCAGCCTCGGCCAAGGCGAAAGCAATGGATTTTTTCTGATTCCTGACACCTGCCACAGTGTCACGCATGGCAAGCTTAACCATTATCGGAATCACCAGAGCGAGAAAGAGAAAAGAAATAATAACAATTGGAAGAATGAAAGCTCTTCTCATGATTTTCTCCTCAATTCATCACTCTCACCTTTTCACTAGCCATGTGCAGGGCTTTTGTCCTTCCTTCAAAAATTGTTTTTTCAAGGGTAAGGGATATTGACACTATGTCCATTTCGCTTGATTCAGGAAAGGTGAAAGCAAGATATTTTATATTTCTGTTAAGCGTCCTGTTTATAGCGCCCTGCGTCATTTTAAGCATCCTGCCTTCCTGATAAAAAGTATACGTCTTGTTGTCAATTTTAGTGAAAGTTATACGCGAATAGAAAGGCTGATTAGCGTCATTCCTGGATAAGATTATAGTTGAATTCTTTGCTTGTCTTAAGTTCCTGGTTATCAGGTACATAATCGCACGCGCTTCTCCCTGTAATTGCAGTTTGGCCCGGGATAATATATAATTCCTATTTGCCTGATTCAATATCGGTCCGCCCACAGCGAACAAGATGCCTATTATCGCTACGACTATCATCATTTCGGTTAATGTAAATCCCTTCCTTTTCACCATGAGAAATCAACTCCCGTAGTTTTCTGCCCGGCAATGACCTGGATATTTACCGTTGAACTTGAAACAATAGTGCACGTTGTCTCACCCGGAATGAAATAATAAGCATAAACATTGTATCCTGAGCCGGTGCTCTCCCGCGCCTCAATCAAATACGCGCCGTTCTCGTTGGAAGAGGTCAGGTAAAAAGGTGGACCCGTCAGGGCACTATAATCTAAGTCTGGCGGTTCTGGTGGAGACCCAGAAAGGGTGGTTGTAGTTACAACAATCAGCACTCCCGTTTTAACAGGTTCACCCTGATAAGAAACGGAACCCTGTATATAACCCAGAGCATTGCTTACCGTAAAAGTCGCGGAGAAAACAGTTAACCCAGGTGCACTCAAGGTTACGGAATAGGTGCTAGGCGAAACTGTTTCTTTAGAATCAACTATGGGCGTGACGGTGTACGTCCCGGTACTGATTACATTGGTTGTGAAGCGCCCGCTGTTGTCGGAAGTTTGTTGGTCCACAACTGCATTGTTGGAATCCGAAACGGTTATCGGAACGCCTGGCAGAGCATTGACACCGTCGCGTGTCAGAAAACCAGATATCCTGGCACCCTGGTACAAAATAAAATCCAGACCTGATTTTATTTCTCCGAGTCCTACAAACACATTTTGGGAAGAAATGGAAACATAGTTTGGATTTTCATTATTAGGGTTCGCTACTACGGTATTATACCCGGTGCTCACCATGAGAGTGTAACTTCCGTTGGTCGTATTAGCTGTTGTATTGAATGTATAATTGGTTATTGCAATAGCAGGTATTATTGCGCTACCAGATACGTCCGTCACTTTCCCGGTTATATAACCCCACGATATTTCCGTATCGAGAAAAGTGGAAGTGGAAGGGAATACATATACATCTCCCGCTGAAGCAATTGTTACGGTATCCCGCAGGAGCGAGTATCCCGAACTGGATATTATCACCGACCAGGCTCCGGTGGCAACATCTATCATGGTGAATTCGGCATAGGGCACATTTCCCGTAAGGTATGCCGTCGCGGCACTCGAGAGCCCATCTGAACAGCTTACTACCGCTCCCCCTGCCGGCGTACCCGATATAACGGTTAATGTATTACTTGAATTACGCGGCACAACGCTTACGGAGGAAGAGTAAACATAAAAATCCACCGAGTTGTCATTTGAGTCATAAGCCGGGCCGTAGTAAAGAGATACGCCTTCAGTGCTTGAATATCTGACATATTGCTCATTTTCTTGGAGGCCTGCGTTCTGAGGTATGGGATTAGTTTCGTAAAAGGGAGCGGTTTTCTTGCCGCTTGCTCCGTTATTCCTGTTCCAGCCCACCATGTCCATCGTTTTGCCCGAGGAAATCTGGTATAATTCCAGGGCTCCGCCGCCCTCGTCAGTTCCGTCCCCGAGTACGGGGATGATATTATGCTGGTTTCCAAAATAGGGAAAATCTGCTGTAGTGTTGAAATCTGACCAAACCGCGTCTGCATTTTTCGCAACCCCTTTCACCATCACAGTGGTTGTGTTTGCAAACAGATAAAAACTCTCAGAAGAAATATAGTCGGTGTAATAGTCTATAAGTATTTCTTTTCTTTGGGAGTCATATATTCTTTGAAACTTCAGGCCTATCTCACCGTTAACGGTCCATGTATAGGTAGTGGGGTTGAATATTTCGACATATTCCTGGTCATAACCCGCAGCGTTTTCGCTGGAACCCACGACCTGGCTTATTACAAGATGAGTT
>Ga0180301_10004797_pt1 | contig 10425 bp, 8 predicted proteins | sample GuaBasSediGuay16_FD_121797 | JGI IMG/M metagenome (GOLD analysis project Ga0180301, IMG submission 121797) | Subseafloor sediment microbial communities from Guaymas Basin, Gulf of California, Mexico - Guay16, Core 4569-2, 12-15 cm | ecosystem: Environmental > Aquatic > Marine > Hydrothermal... | reverse complement strand
GATATAAATACAGTAACACTGGGTAAACACCTTTTTTCGAAAAAATACGAAATCAACCCTGTCGATCTGATTTTTTTCATGGAATTGAGTAAATTGCTTTCAAAAATAGCTAATTATGCAGAAAACGTTGTTGAGAGAATAAACTTGATTATAAGATAACAAGGAAGGTGGAGACATTGATACTACTCTTTGCCACAATTTTAGGATTCGCCATGGCTTTTTCTATAGGAGCAAACGATGTGGCGAATTCCATGGCAACAGCCGTCGGAGCAGGAGCTATAACACCGAAACAAGCAGCATTCATAGCGATGTTCTTGGAATTTGCTGGAGCTATTATGTTCGGAGCACATGTGAGCAAGACAATAGTAAAAGGAATAGTAAAACCCGATTTTATGGACAAGCCAGAGTACTTCCTGTATGGAGCTTTATCCGCTCTTCTTGCTTCGATAATTTGGATCCTTATAGCTACACATTGGAGCATGCCGATATCCACGACGCATTCAATAGTCGGAGGAATGATGGGATTTGGTATTGTTGCTTTTGGCCTTGAATCCATAGACTGGTTCACCTTCCTTCATATAGCCGCTTCCTGGGTACTATCACCGCTTTTTGGAGGTCTACTATCCTACATAACTTTCAAAACTATTTCAAGTCTGATCCTTCATGCTGAAAGTCCTTGGAAATCTGCCAAGAGATACGCACCACTTCTGATTTCCATTGCTATCTTTGTGATGTTCTTTTTGTTTTTCAAAAAGACGTTGAAGATGCCGTTTTCAATGTCAGCATTTTACGGCTTCTTGATAAGTGTAATTGGTTTCATCATAACTTTTTTGGGTGTTAAGAGGATGAAAGACGCCAACGAATATGAATCTGTCGAGAATGTCTTTAAAAAAGCTCAAATCTTCACATCCTGCTATGTCTCTTTTTCCCACGGTGCCAACGATGTGGCGAACGCAGCTGGGCCAATCGCTGCTGTTTTCATTATTCTCGAAACATCCACTATACCCAAAGAAGTCGAGATACCCTACCTCATACTCATGATAGGCGGAATTGGTATCTCTATGGGAGTCCTTTTTATGGGTTACAAAGTCATGAGAACTGTCGGTGAAAGCATCACTCATCTCACAAACACCAGGGGATTTGCAGTGGACTTTTCAACGGCGACAACGGTGTTGTTAGCATCGGTTCTAGGAATGCCCATTTCCACAACACATGTAGTCGTGGGATCTGTTACGGGAGTGGGACTTGCAAGGGGTGTGGAAACCGTGAATGTCGGAGTTCTTAAAAACGTTATCCTCTCTTGGATAGTAACAGTTCCATTCACTGCCGGATTATCTGCCATGTTGTTCCTTATTTTTAAAAGTATCCTCAACGTGCTATGAAAGATCACAACAGGTGAGGTGGTAACTTCATGCTCTTCATTCTGGTATTTCTTGTGGGAGCAATAGCGGGTTTTTTAAATGTAGTAGCAGGTGGAGGTTCGATGATAACTCTTCCTATGCTGACAACACTTGGAATGGGAATAGATGTTGCCAACGGTACGAACAGGATAGCTATCCTCCTTCAAAATCTTGTGGCGATCCATCGTTTCAAGAGAAAAAACGTTCTTAACCCGAAAAGAGCTTTTTTTCTTTCGATTCCCACTCTTTTTGGGGCGATACTCGGTAGTTTCATAGCCATACAAATAGAGAAGGAAATACTTGAGAGAGTTGTTGGGGTCATGCTCCTCACCATGGCGATATTCTTGGTGTGGAAACCAAAGTTGTGGTTGGAAGAGAGAAAGAGTAGTGAAAACGTGTTCTTGAAGGCTTTCGTTTTCTTTCTTATAGGGATATACGGGGGGTTCATTCAAGCAGGCGTTGGATTTCTCTTGATATTGGGTATAACTCTCACGGAAGGAACGGATCTTGTAAAAACAAACGCTATAAAAGTCTTCATAGTGGCTGTATACACTATTTTCTCGCTTTTAATATTTTTGATCGGGAAGAAAGTGGATCTTTTGGCTGGAATAGTTTTATCCCTCGGTAACATGACGGGAGCAGTATTTGGGGCAAAGTTCACCGTCGAGAAGGGATCTAACTGGATAAGATGGATCGTTTTTTTCGCAGTGATAGCGAGCTCCATAAGATATATCCTCTAAGGTGAAGGAATTCGTACACCTCTTCTCCATTTACTACCAACGATCGCACCATTCTGGAAATTCTGAACAATTAGCCCGTTCTTTTCAAACTCATTGGATATAGGAGCTCCACAAACCATGGGACCTCCCATCGATAAGAACACATCCAATATTTCATTCTTCACAGTGAAGGCTTCGTACTTTTCGTTTCTCTTCACAACAAAGATGAGAGTAACCTTGGGGAACAAAGGAAAGTATCTCCCTGCCGCTACTGCTTTTGAATCTCCATTCACGAAAAACTGGACCAGTGTTCCCCACCATTCGTGAACATAGCCTGCTTCTCTATAGATAATTGGAGCAGGGTAACCAGGGTTAAAACCTCTGGAGAGTTGGAAATCGTACTCATCTTGTATTGCCTGCTTAATCTGTTCCCTCTCATAATCTGTCAATTTTAAATCTGGTCTCACTTCTCCTATCTCAGGATGATCCGGGAAAATGGCACCAGAGGGGGCTGGTTGGAAAGTCTCTGTTGGCCCCAATATCTTGACAATATCTGGTCCATTATCCCTCGGCAAGAATAGAACTCTATCGATACATAACTGGCGAGGTGTTACAGAGTCCATGCTAAAATGCTTATGATAGACAATAAACAACTCTTTACCATCTGGTGATTTTATGAAACAATTGTGGCCGGTCCCTTGAATGTTTCCCTTTCTGAAAAGCACTGGATTCTTTGAGTATTTCTTCCAAGGTCCTAAAGGATTCTTTGCAACGGCGTATCCCACCCCGTAGTTTGGACTGGTATATCCATTCCCGGAATAAAACAGGTAATAGTATCCTTTATGCTTTATGACATAAGGGCCTTCATTCACAAACTCTGTAACCCATTCTTCAGGGTCTGTTCTAGCACTTATGCATACTCTTATATCATAAATCCTCTTTAAGTCGGGTGTTAACTTCGCAACAGCTATGGTATCTACACCTTTATAGTTAAAGAACAAATATTCTTGTCCATCTTCATCTCTGAAATAATGAGGGTCATTGGACCAATCATCGATCAGAGGCCCGTCACTATACTTGGTGAATGGTCCGAGAGGAGAATCACTTACTGCAACAAAAATTCGTTGTCCTTCCTTATAATCTTCAAGAGCTGAATAGAACATGTAAAATCTACCATTTTTGTACACAACTTCCGGTGCCCAAAATTGTGATCTCCCCCAGTTGTTATCTCCAGCTTTCAAAGCGAGTTTTTCATGTTTAACCCAATGGATTAGATCCTTTGAATAAAAAACTTCAAATCCTTGAGAGCTAACTTCATCGCATGTTCCGTATAAGTAATAAGTTCCGTTATATTTAAGAATGAACGGGTCTCCAATTCCCGTTAATAATGGATTCCTATAGAGCCAATTAGTAGATAATGCAATGAAACAAAGTTGCATCATTAGAAAGATTGAAATAACTATTCTCAAAAAGTATCCCTCCTTTTGTATCATCAAGCGCTTTCTCTGACAATTAACTCAACATCCAGAATTTTTCTTTTTGCCCTTTTTCTTTTACCGGTTATTTTATTCATAAGCATTGTAAAAGCTTCATAACCCATCTCAAATTTTTTTATTCTCACTGTGGTGAGAGGTGGATTGATATAGGATGAAAATACAATGTCATCATAGCCAACCACGGCGACATCTTTTGGTATTTCAAATTTGAGTTCTTCTAAGGCCTTTATTACACCAAATGCCATCATATCGTTATAACAAAAGACAGAATCGAAGGTTATTTTATTTTTCACTGCTTCCAATAATGCTTCGTAGCCATCTTCAACATCGATATCCGTTGTAATAACCATGTTTTCATCGAACCTAATACCGTATTCTGCCAGGGCTTTCTTGTATCCTTCGAGCCTCATTCTTGCAGCTGATCTAAAAAGGTAGCTGTTGATCATAATAGGCATTTTCTTTCCTCTTTCTAGAAGATGCTTTGTCGCCAAGTAACCTCCTTTTACTTCATCGCTGTGGATTTCATCTACTTTGGTTCCCTCAAAATGCCTTCCTAAGATAACAACAGGAAAGTTCATTCTCACCAGTTTTTTTATGTCATCATCTTCGGTTTGAACGGGAGCTATTATGAGCCCATCCACTCTTCTCTGGAGAAACGCGAAAATAGCTTTTTCCTCATTCTCATAAACTCGTTCTGTGTTCATCAGCATCAGTTGATATCCTTGTTTTCTGGCAGCGTATTCTATTCCCTTTAAGACCTCAGCGTAGAATGGATTAGAGCTGTCTTCTAGGATAACCCCTATTGTTTTTGAAATCTTTTTTCTTAGTGAGGAAGCCGCTATATTTTTCACATATCCAAGCTCTTCAGCAATTTTTAATATTTTCTTCTTTGTTTCTTCCCTCACATTAGGTTTGTTATTTAATGCTCTAGAAACTGTGTTTACAGAAACTCCCGCTATTCTTGCAATATCTTCTATGGTGACATATTTCATATGAGAAGATCCTCCTCATTCATCGCTAGATTTTCCACCCAGAATTTCCAAAATTTTCTTACCGAGTTCTGTGTTCTCGAGTTTCAAGGTCGTAAGGAGTAATTTTCCTTTCCCATGACTTATTTCGATAAGATAAGCACATCTTGCCAGATTCCATCCGATATACTTCCCTATCAATATTTTTCCACTGCCTAAGATCACTTTGTTTCTCAATACATCCGCTAGTTCCATTCCTCCTAAAGATGGCGTTAATATCCCTTTCAAGGATGGGTGGTAGTAATAAAAAGCCCCTATCCAATTTCCCTGCCAGTCGGTCCAATACGATTTGAAGCCAAAGGCAGGAGAGTTGACAGAAACCACTTTTATCTTTCCATTAAGGTATTCTCCTTCTTCCTCTAGCTCTACAAGGGCAATCTGACCTTTTTCCACTCTTTCAAGAAGTTCTTTAGATATACCTTTTTGAACAGGAAAGTTGATTCTCTTCCATTCGAAGATGTAATGGAAATTTTGACCGATGATCTTATCGAACTCATCAAGAACTTTCACCTTCAACAACCCTTTTTTCGCTTTTAAAGTGACCTTGTAGACATCGAAACTCGGTAATATCAAGTTTTCATCAAGTATTTTCTTTCCATCCAGGAAAGCGACCACACGGCATTTGATTTCATGAGAAAGAACGTTTGATAAATACAACGTGTTGTCCCTATATATTGGGAGAATATTGGAATTTAACCATTTCATATATGGTGCGAAAACTTTTAGATTCCTATCGAAGTCTAGAACACCATTTGCTTCCCACGAAATATCAGAAAGTTCAGTGAGAACGTAGCCAACTATTTCAGGATGTATCCTCATAGATTCAATTTGATACTTTAACGTCCAAAACTCTTTCCATTGACTGTCGATGGCCATTTCGGAAGGTGTCTTATAGTACAATTCTTCGAAATTCATGAAATCTCCAACACTTTTGCCGTCAAAGACAGGATACTCAAACCATTTTCCAGTGAAGAGCAAAGGATCGGGAAGTCCCCAGCATCCAAACTCTGAAACTACCTTGGGAAGTTCCAATATCCTGAATAGCTCCTTCTGTGAGCGTTTTCTCCTCGTATAGAAAGTTTTAAACGCACCACTGGCAAATCTTTTGACGGTTTCATCCCAAACTTCCCTGTTATCAGGGTACGAGAAATAGAAGTGATAATCGTTTATATCGCTCATGATATGTTTGTTTCCACAACAAGGAGAGTTATCCACGATTAATCTATCTGGAAATATCTTCTTCGCCTTTTTCCAGAAACTCTCTAGCCAGTTCCTATCAATACTCCAACTTAGATTGAGACCCCAACTTTCATTTATCAGAGTTAAAATGATAAATGAAGGATTGGCACTGTACCTTTTCTTGACGTCTTCTGCTAAATTTTCCAAATAATTTTTGGAATTCTTATTCAATCTGTTAGCATAAGGAAGGTCCATCCAGACTAGAATGCCAACCTCATCGGCTGCCTCCATATAGATCTTTGGTGGAATCTTAACATGATACCTGACAAGGTTGAATCCCATATGTTTTATCTTTTCGAACTGGGATTTTATGTAATCCTTCGAAGGAGGTACATATCCTGTTTCCGGATAAAAATCCTGATCGAGCAATCCTCTTAAATAGATGGGTTTTCCATTTAGAAAGATTTTTCCATTTTTGGCTTCTACTTTCCTGAAACCTATTCTCTTTTCAACCTTGTCGAGGATTTTCCCGTCTTTTACCAGTTTTAGGATAAGAGTATAAAGCTTTGGATTTTCAGGAGACCAAGTATCAACCTTTGAAGGTGAGATCGAAAACTCCGATAAATCTTTTCTACCTTCTTCTATTAATTCCTCGTTGTCGAACAATTGGTAATCTATTTCATCCCATTCACCTTCGATTTCACACGATACTCTAACTGCTTTATCCGATAATTCATAAGTTATATTTTTGAAATAGCTTTCATTTTCGAGAAGTATCAATTCCACGTCTTGCCATATTCCTGTGCAATTACCGTACCAATGTTGCTTTCCCACAACCTCATGTCTAGAATCCTTCAATGGTTTATCTTCAACGTAGACTAAGATCTCGTTCTCTCCCGTCTTCAAAACATCACTCACATCGAAATCGAATGAGTCGAATCCTCCTCGATGTTCTCCCACTTTTCTTCCGTTCAAATAAACTCTGCAAAAGTTATCAACACCGTAGAACTTCAAAAAGGCTTTTTTAAATACTTTGTCTACGCAGAATGTCCTTCGATACCAAACTTTTAAACTTTCCGGCTCTGGATAGGTATCGTTTTTTATGGGCACCATACCAGGTACTCGTAACTTCAGGTTATAATTTTTTGCATCGTAGCTTGCTTCCCACACACCATTGAGAGATATCACCATTCTAACACCTCCCAAAGTGACGCTTAGAAGAATGAATATTATCGCAAAAATGGTAACGAACGTTGATCTACAGAACATGATAGACCTCCTCCTCGTCTGTCAACTTCTAGTATAAAAAAGTTTTTCTCGCCTTTTTTCACATGTATCTCGAATTCTAGTTTTTTACCATTTTTTAGATTTATCTTAACAATGTATTTTCCATGAAACCCTCGGAACGTTATTCTACCCTCATCATCAGTGAAACTTTCGATGTGAGTTTCCCATTCATTGTGTATAAGATCTTCAAGAGCATAGAAGATTGGTTTAGGCACAAGATCGTTGTTTCTTTTTTCTAAAAGGTCTGCTCCTTTTTGCCATGCTTTATAAAGATTCCAGTATGTTATAGCTTCAACAGAAGGGTTAGCGAAAAATACTGTATACATTATGACAGCGATATCTGCCTGAATCTTTTTTGCTTCTTCTTCAGAGCACGAGAACGAAGATATAATGGAATGTAGCGGTATCTGAAATTCCGTTATGTGAACCGGTAAACCTAACCTCCCTATTTCATCTAAGCTGGAAAATATATCATCGATCCTAGAAATTACTTTTTTGACATCGGAAGTTCCTAGAAATAGATTTCCTTGAACTCCAACTATGTCTATAGGAGTGTTATTTTCTAGAAGATCGCGTATCTTTTCAATATAAAGCCTTCTCTTTCTTTTGTTGAGCAAGACATCATATTCATTTATTAACAACAAGGTATTTTCGTTCACCTTCTTTACGAGGTTATATATTTGTGAAATGTAAGATCGTCCTATGATTTTCTCAAACCAATCATGGGTTATAGGTTCATTAACAACATCCCACATGTCTATAAGATCGGAGAAGTCAAGAATCTCACGTCTCACTCTATTTTGAAGGTACTTCCATATACTTCCTTTATTCTCAAACTCCTCTTTTAGAACCCAGAGAGGTATACCTCCTAGTTCTGGATTTCCCCAAACAAGAGTGTGGCCTTTGATGATTACATTGTTACTTTTAAGCCATTTTGCCACTTTAATAGCGGATTCCCGCAAAGGTAACTCTCCTTTTCGAGGTTCGTATAGATTCCAATAAAAAGCTGGTAAAGTGGCAAAATTGAATAGTCTCAAATAATAAGTTTTATATTTCTCCAGCAGGTCTTGATCTAAGGGCTCTCCGAAGCGACTCGCTGGATAGCACTTTGGAGCGTAGTGGAAAAGAAGGTATTCAGGAGCGTTACCAAACAAGAAATCATGAGAAATCTGATCTATCTTGATTAGAGCTCCTGTGACAGGTTTATGGTTTTCTCTATATCTCACGATCATGGTCACATCACTCATCCTACATTTTTCGATGCTTCTCAAATATTTTGAGAGATCACAACCGTACTTATATCTCAGATAATCCCAGTCGACACCAAACAAGCACCGGAAAACCAAAATGAGGATCACTAATAGCATCCTCACCATCTGCATCCCTCTTTTCGTCATTTAACTTCCATGATAAATCCCCTGGCTAGATATCTTTGGAAGAACGCATATACGATAATTATGGGTAGAGAAGCAATGACATTAGCAGCCATTATCGGGCCGTATCTTATGTTCACATCTGATCCAGCTAGCGTGACTAAACCGACAGGTAATGTGTACATATCATCACTTGTCATAATTATTAGGGGCCATAGAAAATCGTTCCAAATGGCTGTAAAATGGAAGACAGTAACAGTGATGATAGCAGGTAAAGACATTGGAAGAATAACCTTGAAAAGTATTTGAAACTCATTTGCTCCATCCATTCTCGCAGCTTCCTCATATTCAATAGGTATCTCTCTCATGAACTGAGACAATACGAAAACAGCCAGTGAAGATGGCCACGCTGGAAGTATCAAGCCCAATAGATTATTGACCAATCCAAATTTTCTTATCATAAGATATAAGGGAATCATTATACCCTGAATTGGTATCATGAATCCTGATAATGCGAAGAAGAATAGAATTCTACGACCAGGGTATCTCATTCTACCCAGAGAATATCCAGCAAATATTCCAACTCCTAAAACTCCTAAGGTTCCCAAAGAGGCTGTAATTAAGCTATTTATGAACCATCGGCTTATCTTTGCACGGTGCAGAACGATTTTATAATTCTCCAGATGTACTCTGGAAGGAATCCATTTGGAAGCAAGAATATCCTTCTCATCCATGAAGGAAGACAATCCCATCCATATTACAGGAACTAAATAGATAACGGCCAGACCAAGAGCAACAATTGTGATAATCAATGTTTTGATCTTCACCTGTCTCTCCTCCTCATCGTTCTTTTCCCATCATCAAGCGTATCTGAAGGTAAGCAAAAACGATCATCGTAAGGAACAAGAAGAAAGCCATAGTTTGTGCATATCCCATTTTGAAATATCTGAAACCTTTCTCATATATATAAAGAAGAAGTACCCTTGTCTTACCAGCCGGCCCACCTGATGTCATGATGAACACCTGACCGAATATTTGTAAAGATGCTAGGATTTGTAACACTATAACAAGAGCATGGACTCTTTTTAAGAGAGGAATCGTTATGTAGAACATTTTCTGTAAACCAGTTGCTCCATCCAATTCGGCAGCTTCGTAGTAGGATGGTGGTATCTGTTGAAGGCCGGCAAGATAAAGTACTATATTAAAGCCAATTGTCCACCATATGGTAGTGAGGGCTATCGCAGGCATAGCCCATCTTGAATCCCCCAACCAATTTATTGGTTGAGCACCGAAAAATTTGAATATTTGAGCGAATATACCAAAATGAGGATTGTATATCATGTTCCATGTCAGGCATACAACCGAGATGGATAGGGTGAAAGGTAAGTAAAAAGCGGTTCTAAGGAAATCTTTGCCACGAACTCTTCTACTATTTATTAGAACAGCTATCAAAAATGCCAGAATTACAAGTGGAGGAACCGTGAGTAAAGTGAAATAGAAAGTATGAGCTAGTGAACTCCAAAATGTTGGATCTGAGAACATCTTCTTAAAATTCAGGAACTTCACAAATTTAGGAGTCCCTAGGATATCCCATTTATAGAAAACCATCCTTACAGATTCAAAAAAAGGAATTATTCTAAAAATAATGAAGAAAACGCCAAATGGAAGGAAGAAAAGATAACCTAGTAAAGCATGTCTTCTCTTTTTCAAAACAACCATGTCATTTCCTCCTTGGTTATATATAGGAGGAGGGGATTCCCCCTCCTCATTCTTCAAGAATTTCTTTTATAGTGTTGAGAAGTTCTTTTGCAGCATCTGCAGGAGTAATATCTCCTAGAATGACCGCCTGGCCAAGATCCCACATTTTCTGTCTCATTTCTGTCCATCCTCTCATGCTCGGTGCTGGTACCACGTAGTTTATGACGTCCACGTAATCTTTTCTC
>Ga0180301_10004796_pt1 | contig 10426 bp, 13 predicted proteins | sample GuaBasSediGuay16_FD_121797 | JGI IMG/M metagenome (GOLD analysis project Ga0180301, IMG submission 121797) | Subseafloor sediment microbial communities from Guaymas Basin, Gulf of California, Mexico - Guay16, Core 4569-2, 12-15 cm | ecosystem: Environmental > Aquatic > Marine > Hydrothermal... | reverse complement strand
CGCGGACAAACTGGGGACCCATCCGGAGGATGGGGAGTCCGAGCGAGCCGAGGACAAAAAGAGCCATTTATGGATGGAAACTAGGCGAGTCTCCGGAACTGTTGAGCCGGGTGCTTGGTCACTTCGTAGGCAAAACGCTTCATCCTCACGGCTCCCATGAGATTTATGCGCCCTCCCGCAGAACCCTCCGGTCGGCGGGAGGGAGAGAACGTCCTTCAGGCCTCGGCCTCAGGTGTACACTTGCTGAAATCGATTTCCTCGTTACAGCCGGAACACCGATGAGGCCTGTCGAATTCGTCGGAGAAGATCTCCTTCTCCTTCCCGCAATTGGGGCACTTGCACACAAAGGACTTGAGATGTTTCAAATCGTGAAAGCCCGGGCAGTGCTGTGGCGTACTCATGAGCCTACCTCCTTCCTCTCACTTGCGAGCCCATCGGCCCGTGTCCACGGGGCGGCGGGCTTCCGGTGTCGGCAGGTGTCTAGAGCGAGCCTAACCTGCCATTTTTTCGGCCACGTCCCTTCCATAATCCTGGGCCATCTGGGTTCCTCCCCCCAGGGAGGCCGATTTGAGTTTCAGGGGGCCGCTTACCATGTCCATCTCAAAGATGTTTTTCATTGTGTCGAAGATGCGCCCGGGCGCCTCCCCGCTCCATCCGAAGGCCCCGAAAGCCCCGCCCACCTTACCCTTCAGGCCGGTTTTTTCCGCGAGGAAAAGCATGGTTTTCATGCTCTGTATCATTTCCCCAGAGCGATTTTCGGTTTCAGCCCGCCATGATTCATCACGCCTTCCATAAACCGTGTAGGTTGCAGTATTCCCTGGCCGATGCCGTCTCGGCATCTATCTGGAACACCGCCTCGGGCGCCTGGCCCGCTTCCAGGAACTGGCGATAGGCCTTACCGTCGGCGAGAAGCTCGATCCACTGGATGTAGTGTTCGGTTTCCATGGGGTGGGCAACGCTCCCCACCGTGACCTTGAAACCGCCGGCGATCTTCTCCACCACCGGCACATGCTTTTCCTTGGCCGCGTCCACCGTATTTTCCTTGAACAGTTTCATGGGCTTCCCGCAGCAGACCAGTTCTCCCTTGCCTCCGAAAAGCACTTCGACGATATTGCCGCACGCCTCGCATTTGTAGATTTCAAGTTTTTCGGCCATGACAGATCTCCTCCCTTTTTGTTTTGTGTGGTTGCCATCAATGCCGGGCGGAAAAAGCGGGATTCAGAACAGCGCCCGCACAAGCCCCCAGCACGGCCTCGTAATCGGGCTCCTCCGTGACTTCCCGCACAATTTGTACGTAACGCAGGATGCCTTGCCGGTCCAGGACGAAGACGGCCCTGGCCAGGAGGCGCAGTTACTTGATAAGGACGCCGTAACCGAGTCCAAAGGCAGCCTCCCGATGATCGGAAAGGGTGATCACATGATTCGCGCCGGCGGCCCCGCACCAGCGCTTCTGGGCAAAGGGCAGGTCCATGCTCACGGTCAGGACGGACACCTCGGGACCCGCCTCTGCTGCCTCTTCATTGAATCTGCGGGTTTCCGTGTCGCAGACGGGTGTGTCCAGGGACGGCACCGAAGCGATGATGCATACCTTTCCCCTGTAAGAGGAGAGTGCAACCGTGTTCAGGTCGTTGTCCACCAATTTGCAGTCGGGGGCCTCCGAACCCGGCGACAATGCCGGCCCCAAGAGCGTCAGTGGATTGCCCATCATGGTAATGATGCCCGCCCGTTCTTCCATTTCACACCTCCCGTGCCTCATACCCGGGGTGAACAAAAATTTTTCAGTAGTTTTCCCCCAGCAGTTCGAAATAGGCCTGTGGGTGTGCGCATGCGGGACACATGTCCGGAGCTTCGGTGCCTTTATGAAGGTACCCGCAGTTACGGCATCGCCAGGTCACTTCCTCGTCCCGTTTGAAGACACGGCCCGCCTCGATGTTGGCGGCCAGGTCGAGGTAGCGCTTTTCATGCTGTTTTTCGGCCACAGCAATACTGAGGAAGACCTCGGCGATAGCGTCGAATCCTTCTTTCCTTGCAGTGGCGGCAAAGCCCGGGTACATCTGCGTGTGCTCGTAATTCTCCCCTCCGGCCGAGGCTTTCAGGTTTTCCAGCGTCGTGCCTATGACACCTGCGGGGAAGGCGGCGGTGACCTCCACTTCACCCCCTTGCAGGAATTTGAACAGCCTCTTGGCATGCTCTTTCTCCTGGTCGGCGGTTTCCTGAAAGATGGCGGAAATCTGCACAAATCCTTCTTTTTTTGCCTGACTGGCGAAATAGGTGTAGCGGTTCCTGGCCTGGGATTCACCTGCAAAAGCGGTGAGCAGGTTTTTTTCGGTCTGAGTCCCCTTCAAATCCATCTGGTTGTCCCTCCTAATCGTCTTTTGTTCCGCTGTTCCCCGCAGGGAAAAGCAATTCATTCCGAGTTCTCTTCCTTTTTCCGACATTCGCGGCACAGGCCGATAAATTCAAGCCTATGGCCGAAGATGCCGTGCTTGGTGAGTCTTCCCACGGCCTTTTCGAGAGACTGCAGGGAATCGTCCAGGATTTCCATTTCCGCATCCTCGATTCAGCCGCACTGCATGCAGGTGACGTGGTAATGTTCGTGGGTGTTTCGATCAAAACGCATCTGAGGAAAATCCGGTTCGATCTTCCGGATCAGCCCTGATGCCGCCAGGACATCGAGATTCCGGTAAACCGTGCCCAGGCTGATGCGTGGAAGCCTTTCCCTGACCCGGACATAGACTTCATCCGCCGTGGGGTGGCCTTCCAGTTTTTTCATTTCCTCGAGAATCACCTTTCTCTGGTGCGTCATTCGCAAATTTCGACCTGATTTCAACAGGAGGCCCCCCCTGAAAACAAATGATAATGATTATCAATAATCAATCGTTAAGGACCACCTGTCAACCCGAATCCCTATTAATTGTTCGACGGCTCCTTACCGGCTAAGTCTGATCCCGTCTCACGGGGCGGGAACTGAAAAACGTTGTTCCCTGAACAGGACCTTGGGTCTGCGGCAGCGAGGGCACGTGAGCTGATCCGGAAGATCCTCGAACGGAGTGCCGGGCTTCCAGCCTGCCTCCCGGTCCCCTTCCTCCGGGTCATAGGTATAGCCGCAGGGGCATTTGAAACGATGGACTTTCTTGAATCGATTCCCTGCCGTCATGCTCTTCCCCGTTCGGCTGTATCCCCTCACCCCGAGGCCACCGAGCCTGGTCCTCCCAGGGGGCGGAAGTTCTTTTTACCGGCCCCGCACACGGGGCATTTCCAGTCTTCGGGGAGATCCTCGAACAGGGTTCCTTTGGGGATCTTCCCTTTCCGGTCCCCCCGGTCGGGGTCATAGATATACCCGCAATTGACCGTCTGATATTGCCACATCTGTTCCGGTTCAGCCATTTTTTATCCCCGCTCAAAAAACATCATACGTTTTCCGGGTTTTAGTCTCATAAGACCCGGGGGCGGGGAAGGCCCCAACCCCCCGGTTCCCCGGTTGGACGATCCCGAGGATCAGTCGACCCGGCCGAAGGCCCGGGCCTTGGCCCCGCATACCGGGCAGGTTTCGGGCGCCTCGTTCTCGCAGGTGTACCCGCACACCGAACACACATAATAGCATTCCACGGCACCGGGGTTTTCCAGGGTATCGAGGGCCTTGCGGTAGAGTTCCGCATGGATCTTTTCCACCGCATTGGCGTAACTGAAAGATCGTTCGGCGGCCTTGTTTCCCTCCGCCTTTGCCGTCTCGATCATTGCGGGGTACATCTCTTGGAACTCATGGGTTTCGCCCGCGATGGCCTCCTGCAGGTTGTCGGCCGTGGTCTTGACCCCGCCCAAGGTCCTCAGATGGGCATGGGCATGCACGGTCTCGGCCTCCGCAGCTGCCCGGAAAAGCTTGGCCACCTGGGGGTAGCCGTCCTTGTCCGCCTGCTTGGCAAAGGCCAGATATTTTTTGTTGGCCTGGGATTCTCCCGCAAACGCTTCCCTTAGATTCTGCTCCGACTTACTCATGATTAGCCTCCTTTCGTTCTATTCGTTCTATGGTTTTTCTCCCTTGAATCACTCCGTGTCACGCCACCAGCCCTTCAGCTGGTGGGCCTTTTTCTCGGCCCTGGCCAGTCTGCGAATCTTGAACGCCGCGTCCCGCACCACCCCGTACAATACACCGCAACCGGTGTCTTCCCGTTGTGCGTCCCCCCGGTCGGCCAGGAAGAGCATCTTTTCGGCCAGTTCCAGGGCCTCCCGGATATTTTGGTTGCACGGTCTCACATTTGTTCCCCCCGCGAGGCGCGGGCCCGACGCCCCATAGATTGACGGATTAAATTTCAAGATGCGTGCCATTGGTCGAAGTGGGGGAAACTAACATGAAAACCCTTTGATTCTCATGCTTTTTTGAGTTGCGGCGGAATTGGACGAACTCATTCTAGTGCATGGAACCTGAGACACTTGGTGAGACAGTGTGGGGCGATTATCCTCGTCAGAAAGGAGACGCCGACCTGCCGGAACGGCATGGCGAGCAGCCCGATGAGAGTTTCGATGCCTGGACTAAATCCCGGTATTCAGGGTCTGGAAAGCAAGATTTTCACCCATAAAAGCCTGTAATTCCCCATGGTTGACTCGATGCCTCCTTCACTTGAGGAATCCCTCCGCACCAGGGGCCGGCCGCGCACCCTTCAGCGTGCAGTGGCGATCCTCAAGACTGTCTCATGGAGTATATGAGACGGTTTTGCATTATGAGACACTTTCGAAGTCCTTGAGAAAACGGTAGAGGGTGGCGCGTCCCACTCCCAGGAGCCTGGCGGCCTTGGCCTTGTTGCCGCCGGTACGCGCCAGGGCGGTTCGGACACTCTCCTCGTCCAGTTTCCTGGGTGGGCCTGCCCCGGGACGCTGCTCTTTCCAGGATATGAGTTCGGGCGGAAGGTGCTCGGGTTCGATCAGCCCTCCCCGGGATTTCACCAGGGCGTATCGCAGGGCGCTCTGGAGTTCGCGGACATTGCCGGGCCACGGGTAGTCCATCATGAGGGACAGGGCAGGCTTGGATAAACCAAGCGTATCTTTGCCTTCATTTCCGACCTCTTGTAAGAAATGCTCCAGCAGGAGTGGAATGTCCGCCTTCCTCCGGCGCAACGGCGGGACATGAATGGGGACCACGTTGAGACGATAAAAAAGATCCTCACGGAAACGACCCTTTTCCACCTCTCGCTTCAGGTTCCGGTTGGTGGCGCTGATCACCCGGACGTCCACCCGGACCGTCTTTTCGCCGCCTACTCGCTCAAAGGTCTTTTCCTGGAGCACGCGAAGGAGTTTCGCCTGCAGAACCCGCGGCAGTTCCCCCACCTCGTCCAGGAACAAGGTGCCTCCGTGGGCCAACTCGAAACGTCCCCGCTTGTCCCGAACGGCCCCGGTGAAAGCCCCTCGCACGTGACCGAACAGCTCGCTCTCCAGCATGCCCTCGGGAAGCGCGGCACAGTTGACCGGCACGAAAGGCCCCCCTCCCCTGCGGCTCTCGGAATGGATGGCCGCGGCCACCAGTTCCTTGCCGGTGCCCGTCTCGCCGGTGATGCACACCGGGTAGTCGTGGGTTGCCAGCTCCCGGATCTGGGCATAGATCTGGAGCATTCGAGGGTGTTGGCCGACGATGCCTGCGAAACGCTTCACCTCGCCCAACCGGAGTTTGAGCCCGATCAGGTCCGTGACGTCCCGAAAAGAGGCGATTACTCCGAGACTCCCTTCAGAACCCGTGTCCACCTCGCTCACGCTCATCTCTAGTCTTCGGGGTTCGCCCCCCCTCGTGATGATATTGAGGGGATAGTTGAGATTTTGAAGGGCCTCCGGGGGACCTTCCATGAAGGAACATCGCCCTCCGCAAAAGGGAGCCCCGAACGCCTCGTGGCAATCCCTTCCCACCACCTGATCCCGTTTATACCCTGTGATCTTTTCTGCGTGCCGGTTGAAGAAGAGGATTTTTCGGTCCCGGTCGTGTACCAGGATGCCCTCGGCCAGATTGTCGAGGACGTATTCCAGCCTTTTTTGGGCCTTATGGGCCTGGTACTGGGTCTCGAGCTGGGCCTCCAGGGCAGCGCCAAGGGCCGAGAAAAGGGCCTTGGTGTGCTCGTCGAAATGGTCCGGGGACGGGTGGAGGGCACAAAGGGCGCCGAAAACGTCCCCGTCGGGCCAGCGGATAGGGACGGCGAGAAAACCGTTCATCCCGGGGGCCAGATCAGGAAACGGCCCTTCCGACGCGCTCGCCTCCGGGGTAGCCACGGCCTCCGGGGGCTCAGGCCGAAAAAGCCCCTCGCAAAATGATCCCGCCAAAGGCAGAGGTGCTCCCTTATCGTAAAAGGGCGGTCCCAACTCGTGGGTACAGCAGGTCTCCAGAAAGGCACCGTTGAGGCGCCGGACAAGGGTGACGGGTACGTCGGCCGCCTGCGCCGACCATTCCAGGAACTCCTGCCAACGCCCCAGCAGGTGCTCGGGAAGAGGGATCGATTCTCTATCTTCGGGGTTCATACACCGCAAGCCCCCAGGGGGTGTGGGTTTTGACGCTTCAGAGGGTGACAAGAACGCCTTACTTCGTTCTTTCCCTTGGTATATACGATGAAATCGGGCCTCGTGTCAAAGCCCCGCCAAGGAGATGATCCGGGTTACCTCGTCCCCCGGGAGGTTCGCATTGATTTGTTGGACACCCGTGTGATAGGGTGCTGGAAAAGCGTCAGGAATCGAGAACGCGGGGATCGGAGGCGGTTTGTCGTGTCAAAAGAGATTCGCTGGGTCAAGACCCATTGTGCACGGATGGATCACGGGGGCTGCGGCCTCCTGGTGGGGGCCGAGGGAAACCGTATCGTGGAGATCCGTGCAGACCCCGAGGGGTACCTGAACCGAGGCTTTGTCTGCGCCAAAGGAAGACATTCTCACGAACGCCTCACCCATCCGGGAAGGCTCAGGAAGCCATTGCGCCGGAAGGGCGAGCGGGGGCAGGGCCTGTGGGAGACCGTTTCGTGGGACGAGGCCCTGGGCGAGATCCGGGATCGCCTAGCATCGGTCCGGGACCGTTACGGGGCCCGTGCGGTGGCCTTCTGTCAGGGCATGCCCAAGGGGCTGGAACATTTCGTGCTCATTCGCCTGGCCAACCTGTTTGGTTCCCCCAACGTGGTGGCGGTCCAGGACGTATGCCACGCCCCCCGGGAGGTCACGGGGCTTCACACGGTCGGGTTCTACCCGGTTGCAGATCTTCATCACCCGAGTCGTCTGGTGATCCTGTGGGGGAGCAACCCATCCCACACCAATGAGGAGGGAGTGATCTCGAGCCTTCTCCAGCAACAGCTTCGGGAAGGGACCGAACTACTCGTTGTGGACCCGATCGAGACGGCCCTGGCCCGAAAGGCCCGGGCCTGGCTGCCCATCCGACCGGGAACCGATGCCGCGCTGGCCGCAGGTTTTCTCCACGTGATCATTAACGAGAACCTATACGACAGAGACTTCGTGGCCCGGTGGACCCGGGGGTTCGACGCCCTGGCGAGACAGGTGCAATCGTGCAGCCCGGAGCGGGTCTCGGAAATCACCTGGGTGCCGGCCGAGGCCATCCGGGAGGCGGCAAGGGCCTATGCCGCCGCTCGGCCTGCGGCCGTCCTGTGGGGAAACCCCATTGAGCAGACACCGGAAAACTTCGATGCGGCCCGGGCCCTGGTGTGCCTCATGGCCCTTTGCGGGAACCTGGACGTGCCGGGGGGGAATATCCATGCAGTCGAACCACCGGTGGCGGGGCTGGGGAAATTTGTTCGGGCGGACATGATCCCCGAAAAGCGAAAAGAGATGATCCACGCCCACCACGGCACCATCCCCCGACTCATGACCGTGCCCCCGGCCCATTTCAGGGAAGCGGTTCTCGCGGACACGCCCTATCCGGTGCGGGCGGCCTACATGCAGTGCACGAATCCCCTGGTGACCTACGCAGACAGCCCCAGGACCCTGGAGACCCTCAAACGGCTCGAATTCCTGGCCGTCTCAGAGGTCTTCATGACCCCTACTGCGGCCATGGCGGACGTGGTCCTGCCCGCGGCTACTCATTTCGAGTTCAACGATATCGGTCACTACGGTCTGGGTCACGGGATCGTTCTTGCCAGGCCCAAGGTGGTGGATCCTCCTCCCCTGTGCCGGCCGGATATCTGGATCCTGAATGAGCTGGGCAAGGCCCTGACGCCCACAGATCTGTGGTTCGACGACTACGAGGCCTTGCTGGACCTGGTGCTGGAACCATCGGGCCTCGATTTCGAGGCCTTCGCCCGCAAGGGGTTCCTCAAAGGACCCGACCGGTTCAGGAAATACGAAACCTCCGGGTTCAAGACCCCCTCGGGGAAGGTGGAACTTTTCCTGGAAAAGGCAGAAGCATGGGGTCTTTCCCCTCTGCCCGGGTGTGAATGGGAGGCGGAAGGGGAGGATGCCCGCTATCCCCTGGTCCTCACCAGCGCCAAGAGCCGCTACTATCTTCATTCCTCCTACCGCTGGGTGGAGGGTCTTCGGACCAAGGAACCTGATCCCATCGCACAAATCCACCCGGAAACGGCCGCAGGGCTGGGGATTGGAGACGGAGATGACGTGGTCATCGAGACGGAATCGGGAAGCATCCTGCAGAAGGCCCGTTTGAATTCCCGGATGCATCCCAGGGTGGTGTGCGCATCTTCAGGCTGGTGGTTCCCCGAATCAGGTCCCCCCTTCGATTGGGATCGGTCCAACTACAACATGCTTACCTGTGTTGATCGCACGGGAAAGGCCTTCGGCACGCCCCGCCTGCGCGGGATCGGGTGTCGGATCAGCCGCCGCAGGGATCCGGACGGGAGCCCGGGAGCCTAGGCCATGGAAGGCTATTACAGGGAACGCTTCGAGGCGCAAAGACGGCTCCATGCCAGGATCGCCTCTTCCATGGAGGTCAATGACATCCTGGAGACCATGCGGGACGAACTGAAGACCCTGATCCCCGAGGCCATGGAATCCTGTATTCTTCTCCTGGATCCGGACGCAGTCAAATACACGCGACCCCTTCAGTGCGCTCTTTACGACCGGCCCGTCAACTGCATCGCCTGCAAACGGAATCGAGCCGCTGTGAGGAAGGCGATCTCGCGGAAAAAGGGGGTCGTTGTATCGGCATCAGATCCCGTGGTCCGCCAGGACGGCACACGTATCCCGGTGGGTCCGGAGGCGGCCATCCCCGTCTGGGAGGACGGGAAAATCCTCGCCGTGGTGAGCGTGGTGGCAAGCCCGGGTACCCGTTTTCACAAGAAGGATTTCTTGCTCATCCGGGATTTTTCCGAGACTCTCAAGAATGTCATCGTCAGCGCCAGGAAGCATTGGGAGACAACGCAGGAGAAGATCCGCATCAGCCGGATGCTTGCACACCTTTCTCCATTCGTGCCGGAGTCGGTTCGGGAGATGGTACGCAAAAACCCGGAAAAGCTGGACGAGGAAAAGCAAAAGCGGGATGTGAGCGTCCTTTTCCTTGACCTGGAGGGATACACGCGGCTGAGTCTCGAGAGGCCCGAGGCGGAGGTCAACGAGATCGTGGAGAAGATGTTCTCCAGTTTCGTGGATCCGATCCATCGCTCCCACGGGGACATCAACGAGACGGCGGGCGACGGCCTGATGATTATTTTCAAGGACCACGACGCCGCCGCCAACGCGGTCAACTCAGTCAAGGCCGCCTTGGATATTTACAACCAGAACAAGGAAATGAACGAGTCCCTCGCTCCCGGCCTTCCCCCCATGGTGGTGAACATGGGGATCAACTCAGGCCAGGCCCTCGTGGGTATGACCCGTTTTAAGGGCAGCCTGGGGACCCGTATGACCTATACGGCGAGCGGACCGGTCACGAACATCGCGGCCCGCCTGGCGGCCCACGCCACGGGAGGGGACATCCTGATGGGCGAAGGGACGGCCAGGCTGATTCATGGACTATGGCCCGTGCATGACCGCGGTTCCGTGCTCCTCAAGGGAATGGACATACCCCTGCGGGTCTTCTCCCTCCTGAGGTCCGATCCTTGAGAAGCAGCATGCGGCAGGGTGCACCCCGGCGGGGTTTCCGGGGGCTACGGCCGCAAGGGCGCGCCTGATACGGCCAGGATGCTGGAGGCGCTCAACACCCGTTTTCTGCCCAATACGGTGGTGATCTTCAGGCCCGGGGACCGAAAAGCGCCGCGGATCAGCAGAATGGCAAAATTTGTCAACAACTACGGGATGCGGGAAGGAAAGGCCACGGCCTATGTCTGCTCCGGGCGGACCTGCAAAGCGCCCAGCACGGATCCCGGGGAGATGCTGGCTGCGCTGGGACGGTGAGAAGCCGGGAGGAGGTGTCGTTGTGAATGGTGGGAACAGGGACACGCCTCGATTGAGGCGGAATTCGGGACACAAGGCAGATGCGGGCCCGGGGGCGCTGGTGATTCTATTAGGG
>Ga0180301_10004795_pt1 | contig 10427 bp, 7 predicted proteins | sample GuaBasSediGuay16_FD_121797 | JGI IMG/M metagenome (GOLD analysis project Ga0180301, IMG submission 121797) | Subseafloor sediment microbial communities from Guaymas Basin, Gulf of California, Mexico - Guay16, Core 4569-2, 12-15 cm | ecosystem: Environmental > Aquatic > Marine > Hydrothermal... | reverse complement strand
CGTACCACTAAGTCCCGCCGATTGCGAAGCAATTCGGCGAGACTAAGTGGTGCCACGGGCTTGCCCGTGGGGCTCCACATAGAAAAGAAGCTGTCAGGCAAGGACTAAATTTTACTAAAAAGAAGGCAGTTCTCGATTAACAGAACTGCCTTGTCATTTTTTCTAGGAAATTTCTACGGTTCGCCTATTTATTCTTATGCCTCATCTTCTTTCTCTGCTTTCTGTATTTATGCTTTCTTATCTTTTTCCGACGCTTTTTAACAACGCTGCTCATGAAAAGTAGACCTCCAAAGAGAAAAGGGGCACAAATTTTCAAATGACGTACTTCATATAGGTCAGGAGTTGGCTTGTCAACAAAATATTTAAGGCCTGTGCATAAAAGAAGCGCGTGCAAATCCGGAATCTGCAGGGAGATGGAAGTGGGAGGGGGCTGGAACACGGAGAGAGAGCTAAATGGTTGGTCTCTGGTTGTATAATGAAAAAGTTGACATAATATATCTTATCCGAACTTCCCTTTGCTCCTTTCCTTTGCCCTGTAAAGCTCCCGGTCAGCCTCGGCAACCAGTTCTCTCACGCTCCTTTCGTGGGAATATTTCACAAATCCCATGCTCGCCGTAAGGCCCGCATGCTTTCTAAGGGATTCCTGGATTCTTGCTCCTATTTCCTTTGCAATCTCTGCTCCGGCATCAATAAGGATAATTGCAAACTCATCTCCCCCATACCTGTATCCGGAATCCACCCCTAGGCGAATATTTTCTGAAATAATCTGCCCAACTTTCTTAAGTGCCCTGTCGCCGGCCAGATGCCCATAAGTGTCATTATAGGATTTGAAATTATCGATATCCATGAGGAGCAAGGAAAGTGACGTGTTTTGCCTTCTGGAACGAAGAGCTTCATCCTGGAGGCGTTTGTAGAATCGGCGCTGGTTGTAGAGGCCGGTCAGCGAGTCGGTTATTGAAAGCTTACTCAAGTGCTCTCTTACGGCTCTATCATTAATGATCCTCTGAATTTTGGCTTCCATCTCGGATCTTTCAGGGGGCTTTTTGATAAAATCGCTCACTCCCGCATTGACAAGGTCTAAGTAGCTGTATTTACTGGAGGAGTTAGTTATGGCTATAATGCTCAGGTCGTGGAAGGTTGCGTTGAGGTTTTCTATGAATTGAATATCATGTCCGGTGCTCAGATCAACTTCTATGACGAGAAAAGAAAACTCTTTTTGCCTCAGGAGATCCCAGGTTTTGGAGCGGTCAGGGATGGTCGTCACTATGAAGCCCATGGTCCTGAAAATATCTGAAACTTCCTTATTTCCACTCTTATCCTGGTATAAAATAAGGGCTGATTCGGGTTTTAGGTCTATGTTTTCTGTTGGATCCATTCTTATTGGCGTGCTTTGTTTTCCGTTCAGCATTTCACTGCTTCTCCGCGGAGGGAGTTGGTGAAAGCCTCCTTAATTAAAACTTTAACCAAGTGGCCTATCATTTTGGGATCACCGCAGAAATTAACTATCTTATTGGTATCTGTCCTACCGGTCAGCTGGCCGCCCTTCCTCTTGCTCACCCCTTCAACGAGTATGGGCGTAATAGCGCCCACAAGGGCCCTGTTTTTCTTGAGCGTGATAGCCTTTTGAATGTTTTGGAGTTTGGATAGCCTGCTGGCTTTCACAGGTTCCGGTATCTTTTCTGGCAGCTTTTCAGCCGCTGTCCCTTTTCTATCAGAATACCTGAAGGAGAAGAGACTGTCGAATTTTACTGTTTTTACCAGATCAAGCGTTTCTTCAAAATCCTGATCAGTCTCTCCCGGAAATCCTACCATTACGTCGCTTGTAATGGCAATACCGGGTTTCACACTTCTCAATTTCCGGATAAGTTCAAGGTACTTTTCTCTGGTATATCCCCTGTGCATTGCCTTGAGAACCTTGTTTGACCCCGCCTGAAACGGAAGGTGTATGTGGGGGCAAAGATGTTTCAGACTCCCGAAGCAAGCAATGAGATCATTCGAGAGATCCTTCGGATGGGAAGTGGTGAAACGGATTCTCTTGATTCCATCCAGTGTATCGAGCGTTTTCAAAAGGCGCGCAAAGGTATAGCCATTGTCCTGTTGGTAAAAATAAGAATTTACGTTTTGGCCTAGTAGGGTTACCTCCTTCACACCCTGGGAAAGGAGATTCTCTACCTCCTTTACGATTTGCCCAGGCGCCCTGCTTGTTTCTCTCCCTCTCACGTAAGGAACTACACAATAAGTGCAAAAATTATTGCACCCTTCCATAATCGAGACATAACCCTTGACATGGCCTTCAAAATATCCTCGCCGAGCGGGAGCACACGGTGGCTCAGGTCCTATGCTGGTGGCGACGAACTTTTTTCTTTTTAATGCAGCCTGGCGAACGCCTTCCTGGATTTTTGCAATTTCTCTTGGACCCAGAACCAGGTCAAGCTCTGGAAACCTGCGCAGTAGATCCTTTCCCTGCTGTTGTGCGACACATCCCGTTACCCCCACAATTTTGCCTGGCCTTTTTTTCTTCAAGCCGAGCATCCGGCCAAGAAGGCTGTAAGCCTTTTGCTCAGCTTTCTCTCTGACCGTGCAGGTGTTGATAAGGATAATGTCAGCCTGTTTAGGGTCTTTTGTGGGGAGTAGCTGAAGATGTTGCAGGCACTGAGCCATGTAGTCTGAGTCATACTCGTTCATCTGACAGCCCATAGTGACTATGTGGTAGTAACGCCCAAGAGAGTATGCTCCCCTATTCTCCTTTGTGCCCGGCACAGGCTCAGGGTTAATATCTATGGTTTCTTTCTCCTTCAACTCTGTCACCAATGCTGATATGAGATTCTCGCATCCTGGAGCAACTTGAATCTCAATCAATGCCTCCTGCGGATCAAGTGTCCTCACAACCGCCATCCCGTCGTAAGACTCGATCGTCATTCGGAGGTAGGCGATTTCACGCGGATCAACTCTAAGGATTTGCCTTGTTGTTTCCATTCTTATTCGAGTATGTGGCGCCACCCCACATGAGTTTTTCTCTCAATATTTCAAAATATGTCTGGTCAGGAGATTTGACGAGCTTTATTTTCCTCTCAGAAGTTCGGATGATGATTTCATCCCCTTGCAATAGGTCAAAGCCCACCTGGCCGTCAAAGGTGAGGCTTACCTTTTCCCCTGCTGTTTCTTTGGGTAGCTTTATACTCACCCGGTGTGAATCCGGGAGTATTATCGGTCTATTCGTCAAGGTGAAAGGACAAATTGGCGTTAGGATGAAGCTTGTCATGGTCGGGTAAAGAACCGGGCCTCCTGCAGACAAATTATATGCCGTAGACCCCGTAGGAGTTGAGACTATTAGTCCATCAGCCCTGAAAGTGGTCAGGAATTCTTCGTTAATATAGACATCAAGATCAATGATCCTGGCAAGCGCGCCCTTATTGATCACTACGTCGTTCAGGACCAAAACTCGGCATGCTTCTTCTCCGCTGCGAAGTACCCTTGTCTCAAGCATAAGCCTGGCCTCTACTTCAAGACTGGCCTCGAGCATTTTCTCAATAGCAGGATAAAGCCTCTTAACGGGAATTTCAGTCAAGAATCCCAGGCCTCCCAGGTTGACCCCCAAAATGGGGATTCCTCTTTTTGCCACCTTGCGAGCAGCTCCGAGCAGGGTTCCATCTCCTCCAAGCACAATAAGCAACTCTATATCCGCGGGTATGCTCTGAAATGTTTCAAGAGATGCACCCGGGCTCCCCTTCTTACTCATTTCCTCCGAAACTGCAGTTACACCTCTATCCTTCAACCACTTTTGAAGCGCTTCAGCTTCTTTTCTGGCCGGTGGAAAATTATATTTATAAATTATCCCAACGGAATGAATGGACATTGTGCATCTATCCTAAAAGAGCCGACTGCCAGCAGGAAAGCAAAAAATCTGCGGTCAGAGATTTTATTTTAGCATTAAAAGCCTGGGTTGTGCAAAAACATGACTTCACTGTCTTCACCCCTCATCGAAAAACAGGGACACAAGGGCGAATTTTCCCACATCCACCAAACCACGATCCGTGATTCTCACCTCGGGAATCACAGGCAAAGCCAGGAAAGAAAGATACATAAACGGATCCGCGATTGAGCAGCCAAGAGAAATAGCTGCCCGGTTAAGTTTTTCCAGCTTTGGGACCAAATCCTCCAGTGGTTCTGTGGAAATAAGCCCCGCAACGCCTAGGGGAACACTAGCAAGGACTCGCCCCTGTGAAGCGGCAACCATGCCTCCCCCGATTCTCTTGAGCTCCTTGATCGCGCAAAACATATCTTCATCCTCTACTCCCACACAAACGATATTATGTGAATCATGAGCTACAGAGGAAGCCAGTGCCCCTTTCTTTAAGCCAAAACCCCTTACGAGTCCGAGGCCAATTCGGCCGCTGCCATGGTGTCTTTCCAGTACCGCCACTTTCAAGATATCAGCTTCACTGTCGGATTGCACCAGACCATTGTCAGTTTTTACATCAGCTTGAAGGAGCCGGGTATGTATCTGGCCGGGTACAAGCTGAATTACCCGGGCTTTTTGACCCTGCCTCCGGATCTGAAACCTATCGGGTTTGATTGAAGCTAATCTTATCGGGCGAAGGGACTCGGCGAGAGCTTTTATTTTTACAGCGAAATCTAGTGCAACTCCATTTTCCGCAACCAAACGCCCCTCCTTATACACTTTTTCAACGGAAAACAGCTCAAGATCATTCAAAACTACAAGGTCGGCCTGATACCCTGGTGCAACTGCGCCTTTGTATTTAAGGCCAAAGTAGCGAGCGGGGTTGAGGCTGGCCAATTTGACGGCTGTCGCGGCATCCAAGCCGTACTCTATTGCCCTTCTTAGCATATAGTCTAAGTGGCCCCTTTGATGAATGTCGTGGGGATGGAGATCATCTGAAACAAAGCAAAACCTGCCTTCGTTAGATTTACTTACCAGGGGCAGAAGTTCATCCATGTTTCTCGCAGAAGTGCCTTCTCGGATCATGATCATCATCCCGCTCCTCAATTTTTCCATTGCCTCGTTTTGTCCACTTGTCTCATGGTCGGATCGCATACCTGCAGAAATATAGCCCTGGAGGTCATATCCCTTTAAGAGAGGCGCGTGCCCGTCAATAACCGAATCAGCAAACAGGCTGAGCTTTTTTAGCACATCCTCCTCTCCTGCAAGAACACCAGGATAGTTCATCATTTCTGCAAGACCCAAAACCCGGGGTTCTTTTTTGAGCATCCTGAGTTCAGATATTCCGATCTTTGCCCCGGATGTTTCAAGTGTCGTTGCAGGCACACACGAGGGAGCCATGAAATAAATATCCAGGGGAATAAACTCACTCTCCTTCAGCAAGAATCGAATACCATTCAAACCGGCCACATTTGCTATCTCATGGGGGTCCGATACAATAGTTGTGGTGCCGTGAGGGAGAAGAGCGCGGGCAAGGTTTGCAGGAAGAAGCATAGTGCTTTCAAGGTGCATGTGAGCATCTATCAGCCCTGGAACAACCCATTTCCCCGAGACATCCACCACCTCTTTGCCTTTGTAGTCCGCGCCAAGGCCTACGATAAAACTCCCCTGGACAGCGACATCGCATTCAATAGTTTCACCGGAAAAAACGTTTATCACTTTTCCGCCCTTGAGCACGAGATCAGAAGGGGTAAGCCCTCTTCCGGCTTTGATTCTCTTTTCAAGGAATTTTATTTGTCTATTCATAACAGTTAAGTGACATAGAGGGAATCACACATATCATGCAGCGCTCCTCCCCCAGAATTTAACACGAAGCCTTACCGGCAGTCACTCCAGAAAGTGAGCCATGATCCCCAAGGGCATGGAAAAGAGCTAAAACGATACGAAAATAGAATTCTCATGCATCGCAGTAGCCGAGAGCGCCAGGAATATTTAGGGCAATGCCTGTTCTTTGGTAACAACCCAGTCAAAGATGTTGTCTGAAGTGGTGTCAACCAGGACGTACATTGTTTGCAACGCAGGAAGTGCTCCCCTTATATCTTCCAGATCAACTGGCTCAAATTTTTCCTTGTTGTTAAAGTAGGCCTCCTCAGTGACAGCATTGGATTCATAATCGCTTTTTCTGGACCTTTCGAAAATTCTTCTGAGTGCCACCTCTTGTGGACAACGCGTTTCAAGCACGGCAAAGGTTTTGTGGCGTTTGTCTGCGATGACCGCAGCTTTTCTCCTCAGAGCTTGGGTGATAAATGTTCCGTCAAGCAGAATACTCTTTTCTCTGCTTGCAATTTCATCTGCCCGCGAAAACATTTCATCATAAACATGCTTTCTTTTTCCCATATCTGAGGCCACTTCTTGATCAAAAACATCTTCGCCCTTGAGAACGTTAAGGCGAATCAGGTCTGTGCGCAACAGCTTGTAACCCTTCGATTTTGCGATAAAATCCGCTGCCGTCGTCTTACCTGTTGCAGGAAGCCCGCAGGTGATTATCAAAGTGTCTGGCTGAAGCTCGTTTTCCACGAAATCAGTAAATTTGGTTATCACAAAATATTCCTAATTTAAAGCCCTTAAAAGCTAATTCTCGCTAATATAAATCATTAATTTTAAAGAACGTGTTTTCAACACCAAAATCATTCTATGTAAGAGCGTGCAAGGCTAAAGTATTTTCTTGCTGTCTCAATTGCACGACCTCTTTCTTCCTCACTTATCCCTTTGTCATCAACTTGAAAGCTATTCACTTTCCCACGGACAAAAGCCCTGTATACCTTGTAAAAGGTAAGCAGCGGCAGTGAGTTATCCTGTTCTTTTGTACGCTTGCTGTATTCCTGCCACAAGAGCCTAGAAAAGTCTTGACCCCCGTGAAAATCCAGATCCATAAGGAGAAAGGCGATGTCGGCAATGGTATCACTGTATCGAAACCTGTCGTTGAATTCAATGCAGTCAATGATTTCTAGGTCCGGAGTGAGACAAACATGTTCCATGTGAAGATCACCGTGACAATCCCTTATTCTTCCTTCCCTTATCCTCTCCCGGAAAAGGGCTTCCCGGGATTCATAAAAGTTCTCTGTCCATTTTTTCAGAGCCGAAAAATCAGCTTTGCCGATTGTAATTCCAACGTATTTACTCACCTGCTCAAAATTTTCATCCGTGTTAATCTTGAATCTTTCCGGTTTACCAAAGCTTTCAATTTCAGGAGTTCTTAAGGCGTTCAAATGAAATCTGGAAAGCACCCCGGCTATCCTTTTTAGGTCACTTACAGTTAGCTCGCCCCTCATGAAAACAGCTTTCATCAGCTTTTCTTCAGGGATGCGTCTCATTTTGACAGCATACTCCACTATCTCCCCTTCCCTGCCCCGCATAGTATGTCGCTTTCCGTTGAATCGAATAGGCAAAACCCCGATGTATATATCTTTAGCGAGCCTTCTGTTCAAAGTTACTTCCTGCTGGCAATAGTATGCCCTTTTTTCCAGGGTCAAAAAGTCAAGGAACCCAAAATTCACCGGCTTCTTGACCTTGTAAACAAACCTATCTGCAATAAACACCATAGATATATGGGTCTGAATTAGTGAAACAGTACTTGTTTCATCGGGAAGAGAAGCAGGATTCAGAAGGTCTTCTATGAGTGCAGACATGCTTTCCTCTAAGAATACCCGAGATCAATAACAGTCCTTGGCCTCTCATATATTAGCAGAATCCCTGAGGTCAAGAATAAAAGAGTGAGCCCAGTCTGCACAATTGTTTTCCATTTTTTTCTGTCCTAATATATATAGTGGTTTTTGCCACGCCCGCAGAAGGCCACGGCTTTAGCAGTGGATGAATGCGGTTAAGGGCGGGCGGGATGTGGTCCCACACCAAATTCCGCCGACTCTGAAGCAATTCGGGGAAACTAAGTGCTGCCAAGGGCTTGCCCGTGAGGCTTCACCCTCACTGACTTTAGTATGCTTTTCACGGGGGTGAGGAATTTCTTGGATGTGTTGACAAAGTGACTAATAATGACTAAGGCATGGCGTGAAAATAAGCACATGGATTTTAGAACTTTCATGAGAGGGCGCGGATGAAACAGCGGAGCAAGTAAACCCTGTGGAATTTCGCACGGGGCATTGAACCCCGTGCGAAAAAGCGGAAAAAACTTTATTTACCATCCCCGTGCTCCCGCACGGGCCATTCCTACGGGGTAAATAATGAGGTATGCAGAGACAGGACATTCTCTGGAAATCGATCTATCTAAGGGAACCGTTGAAAGGGTTGAGAGTGATCCAGAACTAACTGAGCTTCATCTCGGGGGGCTGGGTGCGAATGCAAAAATATTATGGGACCGGGTGCCTCCAGAAGTGGAGCCTTTTTCCCCGGATAATTTGCTGATATTCAACTCCGGCCTTCTGGTTGCTACACCTGCCCTGGGCGCTAATCGAACTATCATCTCTTCAATTTCTCCTCAGACCTTGTTTATGGGGTTTTCAATGCTGGGGGGTTTTTGGGCCCCAGAGCTGAAATATGCAGGCTATGACAGGGTGATAATTCGCGGCAAATCCCCCACTCTGGTCTACCTGTGGATAAATAATGATAGCGTGGAGGTAAGGGATGCCTCTCACCTAAAAGGTAAAAGCACTTACGAAACCGCAGAACTCATTCGCCAGGAGCTAAACGAACCCAAAGCCCAGGTGCTCTCTATCGGCCTTGCCGGTGAAAATAGAGTCTATTTTGCCTCAATTGAGGGAGATAAAAGCAGTGCCAGCCGCTTGGGAATGGGTGCCATTATGGGAGACAAAGGCTTAAAGGCTATAGCTGTTCGAGGGACAAAGGACATCAGCATCGCCCAGCCTGCTGAATTTATCGAGCTGTGCGGAGAAGTGCGTAAATCCATACAACACCGATTAAGCAATCCACTTCCGGGAGTAATGCCTATTCATGCCTGGATCGGAGCACCGCGTGAAATGGCTGTGCATGATGAACAGTGGCATACGACCAGTTTTGCCTGGGGAAACGCTAGGTATCGTAGAAGAGACTTTTGGAACAAAGAAATCGAAAAGCAATGGACTGAGACTCTGGAAAACGCACGCAGGAGGTTAATTAGCTGCTACAACTGTCCTGTAAAATGTTCAGCAATAATTGAGTTACCGGGCTTTCCGACCTATGTAATGAAATGTTTCTCGAAACTCACTTATGTATTTGCTGCCAGGGTGGACAACCTCGACTTTGGTTTAAAGATAGCTTCGCATGCCCAACACTATGGGGTAGACGGATATACAACTCCCCAGGTCATGGCCTTTGCTCTTGAACTCTATGAAGCCGGCATTTTAACCGATAAGGATATGGAAGGAATGCCTTCGGATATAGAAGGAAAGTTTTTCTGGTTGCTTGATAGGATTGTCAGAAGGGAAGGAATAGGAGATATTCTTGCCAATGGTGTTTATTGGGCAGCGCGCCAGATTGGTAAAGGAGCAGAGGCATATGATCATAATACTATAAAGAAACATGAACAGATACCTATTAAGCTGGGAAAGCTTAACCCAATCTACTACCTCATGTGGTCTACAGGCGAGAAGGCGAATATTACCCAGATAGAAGGACAGATCCCCCAGGCACCTCTTCCCAAGGAGGTGAGAGAGGAATTTGTAAAGGATTGGATCCAAGTGCCTACCGGCAAGGAGGAAAGATTCAAGCAATTTATTTTGGAATGGGGGGATCCCGGGACATCTTTCCCCTACTACCCATCTATTGATTTAATTTGTGAGCTAGTTGACTGGCAGGAAATCATGCACTGCATTGATGACTCTCTCGGGCTGTGCTCCGGTTTATCATCCTTTGGTTATAAACCCCCTTACCATATACACAATCTGCCTCTTTTTATATCGTATGCAACCGGAATGGGGCTTGATGAAGAGCGTCTGTGGCAAATAGCCACCAGGAATCGAAACTTAGTAAGGGCGGTCAACATAAGAAGAGGTTTAAGGAGAAAAGACGAACGTCCTCCTGAGGACCATTGGAAAAAGAGATTCCCGGAGTACGAAGCCAAGTTACTAGATGAGTATTACAAGTTCAAGGGGTGGAACAGCGAGGGCATCCCTACCAAAGATACCTTGCATAAACTGAAGCTGGGCTACGTGTACAAAGACTTTATGAAGAGAGGGATACTTGAAGAAGAGAACAAAGAGAAAAAACAGATTAAGTAATTGTGAGTCAATCCCATTTTCAGTCATGAGCTTTAAACGCTCCTTTAAAGCCTGGCGTGGTGTGGGAAGATGCCGATACCCTTTTATCCGCCGGAGAAGAGGTTCAATCTCAAGCAGGGCATCAGTTTTGCCTTTCTTTTTGATCCGATTCGTACTAATTTCTTCAAGGGTGGCTCCTTTCTGTTTCTTCTTTTTATGGTTTTCTTATTCTATTTGGAGCCACTCCTAATTTTCAACTTACTTTAGCACACCCCCAAAATTAGCGCAAAGGAGATACTGCGTCTTCTTAGATTAGT
>Ga0180301_10004794_pt1 | contig 10428 bp, 19 predicted proteins | sample GuaBasSediGuay16_FD_121797 | JGI IMG/M metagenome (GOLD analysis project Ga0180301, IMG submission 121797) | Subseafloor sediment microbial communities from Guaymas Basin, Gulf of California, Mexico - Guay16, Core 4569-2, 12-15 cm | ecosystem: Environmental > Aquatic > Marine > Hydrothermal... | reverse complement strand
TAAGAACAACACGTATGATTATATCGTGCAAAAGAGCGGTTATTATAGTCAATCTGGGTTTGTTGAGGTTGGAACTGATCCTGTTTTGGAGAAAGTTGTTCTTTATGCTATATCAACTCCAACACTAACACCAACTCCAACATCTGGAACAAGTGAGGGAACAGGAGGAACGGGATATACGCCAGATGAGGGAGCAAGGGAGGCAGCAAGAAACACATTAACAGAATATTATCGCATCGTTCCCTCATTCTTTGGACTAATCTTCTTTCTGTTCTTCTTGAAGATAGTGAGGGGTGCGATGAGATGAAGGTGAGAACCATAATCTTTTTTACAGTTATCTTAGTGATTTTAACGCCTGTTCAGGCTGTTGAGCCAGACAAACATAAATGCACCACAAACCCTTGCGTGGTTGATGCAGGAGAAGGGCATGTTATCGTAACAATCAATGTTGAGGGTAATCCATATAACAGTATTCAGCTAATACAAATGAATTCTTTTGGACAAACATACTCTTTAGAGGTGAAATCGTCTGAGAGTGGTCTTTTTGGTTATTATAAACACTTCTGGGTTAATTTGACATATCCTGATGGACATACAGAATCAAAATCACTCAATACGACAGCACTTCCAACGCAAAAATGGTACAACATAAGAATCCAGTACAGGGTTTATCAGCAAAACAGCATAGCAGATGTTGGAGAAGTCACAGGAACGCATTTAGGTGTTTATATCGAAACAAAACCCTTTGAAATTGGATTGGGAGCAGCAAATAGACCAGAAGGCACTTTTCAAAATGTTACCCTGTTCAGTAGTGTAACAATACAGTCAACCGAAAATTTTGATGGAGAGGTTTATTCATTCACGTATGAAGGATGGCAAGAATACATAGAGCAGCAACAATCACAACAACTTCCTTCATTACCTGATTTTAGTAGTTTGGCAGGTGATGTTTGGGATAGGTTTTTAGAAGTAGTTGAATCAATTCCAGTTGTTGGAGACAGCATAAGCGATGCTTTGATGATATTGGCAACTCTACTTGGTGAAACTTTCTTTTATCTCAAGTTAATCATTGAAAATTGGGAAATCACCGTTCTAACGTTTGAGGCTTGGGCAATGATGTACTCTATGGCTAATAGAAGAGACATTGCAGCAATATTGAGGAGATACGTCAGATTCCACATTGAGGCGTTTAAGCTGATGTTTGTTATTGTTGTTGAGGTTTTGAACATGATTTGGAGGGTTATACAGGCTGTTGGTAGTTTGATTCCGTTTACGTGAGGTTGGTATTATGGGACTGAGAGGTTTGGCTGGCAAATTGGGGAGTAAGGTGAGGGTTAAAGCAAGTAGGGTCAGAAGCAGAGTGAACAGACAAACAGTCAGAAGTAAAGCCGTATCATTTTCAAGAAAAACGAGAAGTCTCCAGCAAGCGTACAAGGAGGATTACAAACGAAGTGCTAAGAGGAAATTGAGAAGGATGGGGATTTTGCCAAAAAGTAGAGGTCAAAGAGGTCAAAGAAGAGGTAGAAGGTGATTTAAATGATAGACGCTGTTAAAATCGTAATAATTCAAAATGGAGTTGTAATACAGAAGATTGAAGATAATAACCCTCAAAGGGCGTTTATTAAGGCGTTTAATTTTGGTAAGCGTAAGTTTGGGTTTGATGGTCATAAGAGTAGGAGGTGATTTTGTTGGGTTTGTTTAAGAGGGGAAATACTGAAAAGTGCATACTCGTAGGCTCGGATCCGCATTTGTGGGAGATCAAGAAGTTGAAGAGAGTTGGAAAAGTCTTATTCGATTATTGGAGTGGCAAAGCTTACTCATCGAATCTTAGAAAGATTACAATAAAAAATGGTAGAAAAATCGAAGAATACAACCTGATAGATGCCGAGACCGGATGTTTTCTCGAACTGGAGAAAGATAAAGGAGATAAAAAAGACAAAGACAAAGATGTGAAGATAGTAAAAGATGATATAGTTTACAAGCTTAAAACGTTTCCTGAAATCCACTATCAAATCATTGATGGAGGAATTGCAAACAAATTAGCACAACTATCTATTCCAACTGGAAAACTCGTTGCAGCTTGGATTGTTGGAGTGGGGATTGGTTTCTTTGTCGGTTTGTTGTTTTAGGTGAGAACATGGCAAAAGACATCTTTGAAATTCTCGAGAAGGGCTTGAGGAATTTGCCAATACATCAAAAAATGGTGAGGTATGATAAATTAGCGTCTGATGAGGTTAACGATGCTCTAACAGAAGTTACGCCAGATCAAGTTTCATACGCATCTGCGATGAGAACAATAAACGTAGTAATTTTTGATGGTAAATTGAAATCATTCTCACAAGTAGTTGATAATGTTCTCAGCTTAAACAGGAGTTTATACAGAAAAGGCAGAGAGGAGTGGGTTAAAGGTATTGCTGAAGAAGCTGAGAAATTACAACCACAACAACCAGTTATAGTGCAATCTGATGATGAAAGAACTGGACTAATTAAAAGATTCTTTGGATTGTTTAGGAGGAGAAGTAAAGTTAAGGGAGGGTAGTAATGAGTTATTTGGCTTTCTACAATGAGAAATTGTTTCAGAGAAGTGCCACAAGCGTTGCAGACAAGCTCGATTTGACTTTCTCATTGCTGATAGAGACATACAGGGATGTTGAGGATGCACATTTTAAAGGAACTCTTGATGAGGTAAACTACAACAAAGCTTTGAACTCGCTAAAGGAGTTGTGGGAAAAACTGTTGATGCTTCAGATTTACTATGAGTCGAGCATGGAGAACTATTCTTTACTTTCTTCAGCCTTCACAGTTGCTATTATGGAGTTGCGGAGAGATATTGCAAGAATGAGGGCTAAAGCACAGCTTGATAATATAAATGAGCTTGCTTGGGGGTTTGATTTTGTTTGATTGTCTTAGTTTGACTGACCAATCAGTGACCAATAGGTGATGGACATGGCATCAGTTTTTGACAGAGAAACGGATGTTGAGGTTCAGCCACATCAAAGAGATCTTTTAGCTGAGTTCTGGAGGAAATTTGAAAGAGGATTTATCAAGAGATACGGCACTCACTTGCTAATTTTAGGTATAACCGGATCAGGAAAAACACAATCAATGTTCTGGATATTAGAGCAATTGAAAAAGGCTGAGGAGAATGGGAAGAAACGAAAAGAGACAATTGTTTGGTTTGATACTGGAAAATCAGATTTTATCTCACAATCTACTGAATTTTTAACACTGAAGAAGTTTGGAAAGCTGAATGTTCTTATTCCAAAAGGTTGTGAGATTGAGTTTGACAGAGATCATGGGGATTCTGTTAAAGTTCAGGAATTTGAGTTAAACAACTTTTGGGAGAAGATAGAAAGGAGACGCATCAATGTTGCCTGTATAGAGAGATATGTATATGATGTTAAGACTTATGGTCGCATATTTCTCAAGATTTTCAATGATTTATTAGATCAAGCACACAAACTCGTATTAAAAATACCGATGGCAATATTTTTCGATGAGATACACCGAATAGCACCACCAAAACAGCAAGCAAACTCGAAAGAACTAGAAGATATAGGATATGCGTTCAAATTAAATGTAGAAAGGCTCAGAAGTCTCGGTATTCGTTTTATAGCCTCATCTCATGCACATACTAACATCAGGAAAGACGTTAGAGATTGCTTTTCATGGATTTTAATTAAAAAATATACTGCTGGTTTTGATAGAAATTACAAAAAGTTGAACGACTTCCTTCCTCGCTTTCGAAATTTAGACTATAATAAGTGTCACATCTCTCCACTTGATTTAGTTTTCTCACCTGAGATTACACAAGATTTCTACCCTTATGATGAGGGATATGTCAAGTACATTGGAAAGATAAATAAGGAATGGTTTGACCTACTCGATTATAATAACGTATGTACAGACAAGAGGGTAACGCTGACGACGAAGGGAGAAGGTCAATTTAAGTTTAGATTGAATAAATCTTTGCTCGATGATATAAGGGATATAATCGAGAATAGAGTCGATATTGCTGTCAAAGAGCTAAATGGACAGATTGCTTTAAAATTCAAATTCGATGAAGACGGTAGATTTTATTTAAGTGAGTTTGGTGAGATTGCCTGTACTCGCTTTTTAAAGGATTTTGGGCTTGTTGGAAAAATAAGGGGAAGAAGTAAGAGGGTTGAGGTAAATAAGGAGAATAAAGAAGTTATAGCTTATTGGGATCTTGGGGAGGTGGTAGGTTGAGTTTGGCTTTAAAATTGTGTGAGAGTGTTAATGTTAAAGGCATAGGAATCAATTTTAGCGATCCCAACATTGTTGTTACTACATGGGATGACATAAGATTTCTTGTTGTGTTTACAGGAATCGTTTGTTTGGTAGCTGGATTTGTCATTGCAGAGATAAGGCATTATCTCAAGCGAAAGTATGAAAAAGAAAAAGAAGCGTAAACTAAAACTGATAAAGATAAGAATAAGCAGAAAAGATCGGTCTTCTCGGCTAATTGTTAGAGGAAGACCAATAGTTGGTATCAACAGTCATGGGATGTATGAAGCTGATAAGACTTTGCACATCCATATAGGTGATAAGAGAAAAATTGTTCTCTATCCGAAAGGGTTAAGAGGAGTTTGGACAAGGAAGGGTAAGAAGTATGTTCGGACTTTTCCAAAAGATGTTGGGAAGAAGGGGAGGAGACCAAGGAGATCAAGAAAGACTCGAAGATCCTGAAGTAGTTGATAGAATGCTTGAAGAGAAATACCACATGCCATTTGAGGATTTTTATTATATCCTTGAGAGTCTGGAAGAACACAGGCTGGTTGAAGCCGGCTATGATTGGGATGAAATCTATGAGGATTTTGGGAAGTGGGTTAAAGCTGCCCAAAAGCTTGGCAAGTTGAAGAAGGTTGATGAGGAGATGTGGGAGAGAGTATTTCCTTAGGTTTTGTTTCGGTAACACTAAGTTTATAATTTGGGGTTATTATTGTAGATCCTACTGGTAAAATAATTTAAAAGTTGTTTTGTTGATTGGATTATAACTTAATTTTTTGATTCCTGGTACCTGCAGATCTTGCGCAGCCACTCCAGGAAGCACAGTAACACTATAATGCATAATCGAGAAGAATAATATTACCAATTATGTTTTTATTCGTGCAAAACTATTTATATTGGTATATCTATTGTTTAACACATCATCAAAATTTCTCTTGAAACTTCAAATCCGTTATTGTACAACCACTCAGCATATTGATGGCAAGATGGACATAAAACAATTAGATTTTCAGGAGTATGCTTTCCTCCATCTTTTCTTGGAATAATGTGGTGTATGTGTAATTTATATTTGCTGTCACCACATCTCTCACATCTATAGTTTGCTCTTCTCAAAAGCCAATCTTTATATTTCCTTGCCCTGTAAGAGCTTGGATTTTCATACATGCTTCAATCCCTCTCTAATCAAAATTGTGTATGCTCTTTTTAATTTTAAACCTCTCCTTCTTGCAAATTCAACTACTTTCTCTCTATCTTCCTCCATCAAGTCTGTATCAATTCTCATACATAAATGAGTACACGTTTCAGTATATAATAATGTCTCTTTGTAAAATTCGTTATTTGCATTCTTGAAGACGGGATATAGTTTGATATGGGTTGGTAGTTTGGAGTTTGTGAGGGAGGGGTTATTTTTTGATTGAGAGGACATTATAAGACACTATTTAGTCCAATCCAATTTTGGCTTTAATCCTCTCAATCTCTTTTTCCATTTTGTTAAACCTTTGATCCATATAGGTTTTTAGATCTAAACGGAGGAGGTCGATTTTTTCTGATACTGTATCTACTTTTTCAGAAACTTTGTCGATTTTCTGACCAAGATATGATTTAGTCTCATCTATTTTCTCAATTGTTTTGTCTTGCTTCTCTAACATTGAATCCTGCTTCTCTAACATTGAATCCTGTTTTTCCAGCATGTTTAATCCAACCTGAACTATTTTGTTGAGCTGTTCGAGCATTAAGGAGTTTCTATAACTGTCAATTGTTCTTATCGTTCCTTTAAATTCCCCAACTTCGATGTCTTCAACAATGGCTTTTTCTGGTTTGGTAGATTTAACAAAATTGATAAATTCTTTTACCTGTTCCTCATCTCCTTCAATCAATACGATTAAAGCTTGTTTCCCATTGATTAGTACGTTTCTTGCATCAAAATGGTTGATTAAAAGGGAATCGGCTTGATTTAGCAAGTGTAGCCTGTAACCAACATCGTGGACTTTACCCGTTATAGTGATTTTAACCCGCATAATCAGCATTATGTTTCAACCTTAAATATGTTTTTCCTTGAATTCTGGTAAAATTTCTTTATATGTAACTTCTGTTTACTTTTACATTGCGATGAGGGTTTAAATAGTTGAAAGTAGAAATAGTGGTTACCTCTGGAGGGATGTTAGATGCCCTTAATCGAGGAAGAATTGAAAGATTATCGCTTTAGAGCCGTGATAAAGACAGATGAAAAGGATTTTGCAGTTAAAACAGATGCAAGAAAGATTGCCTTAAAGAATAACATTTCAAAAAGGGGAACGTTGTATAAGCTTGAGTTTGAGCAGATCCAAATTGAGATTGGCGAAGACTTGATGGCTGAGTTGTGGGAATTGTTAGCTTACATGCTACCCGAAAGAGTTGTAAGGAAGACGATGGAGGAGTACGTTAGCTATTGTTGAGGGGTTAAAAGTGGAGATAAGGTTTTCTGAGCATGCATTGAGGAGGGCAAAAGAGCGTGGAATAGACATTGAATTGGTAAAGTCGGCAATAAGAGATCCTGTTGATGTTGTTGATGTTAAATTCGGTAGAAAAGCATCTTACAAGCAATTTGATGGTTATTATTTGGTTGTGATCTTGGAGGAACAAAAGGATGAAATAGTTGTGGTAACAGTATTAAAAGTAGATAAAGTGAGGTTGAGGAGGTATGGCTTCAATAGAATTTGATTCGGAAGTTAATGCGATGTACATTCGCTTTAAGGAAGGAAAGGTGGATAAATCCGAGCCATTAGCTGACAATATCATTGTTGATGTTGATGATAGGGGGGAAGTAATAGGTATTGAGATTTTACTCCCAAAGCTGGATGCTAAGATGACAGAGTTTATTTCTAAGGCTTTGAAAGTGAGGGTTGAGGGTTAGCGATAGGGTAACTTTAATGATTTAAAAATAGGGGGAGGTAAATGGACTTAGAAATGAATTTATGGGATATTGTTTGGCGAATCGGCATAACAATAGGGGGAGGGATCGCGAGCATTGTAGTTTGGGAGCTTTTTAAGATGTTTGGTCCTAAGGGAGTCTATGACAGGATAACAAAATGGGAAAGGAGAATTAGATTAAGGGACAAGATATATCCTATCATTGTAAGAAAATCTTTTGATCTGACTTCCAATCAAGAACAAATAAATCCCATTTCATTAAAAGAACAATTAAGATCAGAGTTAAGAAAATTATTTTCTGAGTTTAATTTGGAATTCATTGATACAAGAAACGATTATCAACTTGTTTTGAATATAGAAAGATCTGGAATAAAATTTCAGATGAAAATTGATCTTGAACCTCCTGATGAATATTCGGAAGAATTTAGGATATTAGTTGCACAGATGGCAGACGTTAAATTCAAATCAATAGAAAGAGTGTTAAATGTTATATTTTGGAATTTGAATGATTTAACTCAGGCATTTTCAGAAATGAGTATAAAACCAACCTCCAATAAAGTAAAAGTTGAGCTAACGTCTGACGATATTAAGGTTTATTTGGAGTTGATGGATACTTTAAAGGTTGAAAGTATTGTAGGCTCTAATCTCTCAGTTAGAAAAAGAGATAATTCCACAGTAGTAGCGATTGAAGATAAAATGGGGCCAGAATTAGCAAAAAGAATGCGAGAATTAGTGATATTAGGACATTTGTAAAAGAATAGGATGCACAACTTCTTTGAAGTAATTAACTATAATACTTGGTTCCACGTCTCTTCTGCCAGTAGATATTGATCCCTTTTTTCCTGCTTATAGTAATGTTAAAACCCAATCTTTCAGAAAGATAACTTGCTACGGTAATCTCTCCTGCTCTCTCCTCTATTAGCCTATATAGTTCATTTTCTCCTTCAGAATCTCGAAGTCTGCCTGACAAAAAAGCTGCTCGGAGATCTTCTCCTATCCTTTTCCACCAAGAGCTATTTATTCTCACAAAATCCTCAGAAACGATTCTCAAGAGAGCATCGTTAGATATATTCAGCCTTTCAACTTGGTTATTGTATCCATTCTCACGGAGAATACTCTCGATTCTCCCTGAAATGAATTGAGCAGGTCTATCTCTATCAAATACAAATAAATAATTATTGTCGTGTGCGAAGAAAATCCAAACCTCAGATCTGTAATATGTTGGAAAATAAAAAACCCTACCTCTAATTTCGCGTGAGTATTTAAAATCAGACTGAAACGTAAAGGTTACATCGTAATTACTAAGATTTCTGTAATTTTCTACTGTCTCTCTTAAATCTAAATCCAATTCATCAATTCTATCTGTAACTACATCATACTCTTGAAAAATTTCTGTAAAGTTGTCTTTGTTGATTTCACTAAAAACAAATATTTTTCCAGATGTCATATTTTTTCACCATAATCGAATTGAAATTTATCTAAATAAATGTTGCGATTTTACAATAAAACTTGGTTTAACGAAGTGTATTTTGAATTGTAGAATGTTGTAACTTAGCAATTACATTGTAATGATGTTGCTTGTATGTAAAATTTTAACACATGGGTTGATTGTATGGTTGTTGTAAGTTTGATTAATCTATGCAATTGGCTTGTGATGGTGCAACACTAAAGCTTTGTTTTTACAATTTCGAGATTGTTGATATTATTGTTGTTTGTAGCAATATTACAATTCATTGTAATTAAGCTATAAACTTGTGGAATTTTGACACGCTGAGTTTGTGCAATTTGATGGTTATATTGTGGCTAATTTACAACTGTTTGTAATTTGGCTAAAATTTTGTAGTGGTTTTGCACAAATCAACTGTGCAATATTATGGCAAGTTCGTTGCTTAGTTACAACTCTATTGTGAAGTTATAGCATGTTTATAGGAGTTTTGCACAATGGATGGTTGCATTGATGTTGTTTAGGTGTTGGTGATATGCAAAAATTGTATGATGTGGGATAATTTTGTAATACAAAATTATCTTAGATGGATATCACAAAGACTTGTTGATTGTGCTTTAATCCTCAAAAACTTCTACGTCAAGAGTTCTTTTAAATTTTGTATTGCAAGAACTAATTTTGTACAAAATATATCTCTGCGAGAGTATATGGGAATTAATTTTGTACAAAATATTTTGTACAAAATTATTTCATAGGAGGTGTACGAAATGGAATTTTATAATGACAAAAATCAATTTTCGCAATACAAAAATCAACCAAAAAATTTTGACTTCAAAACATATTACTAGACTTATTTCGTTTGTCAAACGAAATAATGTTTGTCAAACGAAACTATCTACTAGATACCTTTCTGGAATGAAATTTTCTTTCAGTTTTGTTAAACGAAATAATTTCGTTAAACAATTAGGTGATTCTTATGGTTGGAGGTTGAGGGAGGCTACTGAACCATGATGTCTATGATGTCTCTAACTAATTTTGTCTGCAAAATTAAATTTTGTCAAAGGAAATTCAACAAAAAAATTTCACCACTAAACCATATTACTAGCCTAATTAATTTTGTCAAAAATAACTTAATTTTGACAAAATTAATTCATCTACTAGACACCTTTGAGAAATCATTTTTTTCATCTGATTTTTGCAGACAAAAATCGTTTTTGCTGACAAAATTGTATGGTGATTCTTATGGTTGGAAGACCTAGGAAGTATGGAGAGGAGACAGTATCCATATGGACTAGGATCCCAAGATCATGGAAAAAGTTAATTGAAGATAATTTTGGTAGCACATCAGAGTTTTTAAGGTCAATAATTGAAAAAGAACTATCAAAACTCGATTCTGAGAGTTTAAAACAAAAATTAATCGAGGAAAAAGAGGAATTACAACAACAATTAAGCAAAATCAAAAAAGAAGAGGAGTCAATTCTATCAAAATTAGAGGAGGTAGAATTGAGATTAAAACAACTTGAATCAACACAATTAATCGAGGTAACAGATGAAGAACATTTTGAAATCACGGATTGGTTTAAAGAAGCAGTAGAGGCGATAAACAATAATGGACGTGGCTGGAGAGCAGAACTTACACCTGAACAGGCGATTAAGAGATTATTCAAAACTTTTGTTGATGAAAAAAAGCTCGACATTTTAACGGCTAAAAAGAAGGTTTTAAGAGTTTTTCCTGAGCTGGAGGGGGTGATATAAATTAGATTATTTGAGAAATTGTTTGAAGAAAGAGATAGGTGTTTTGTTAAAAGAACAGAGTTGCTAAT
>Ga0180301_10004793_pt1 | contig 10429 bp, 7 predicted proteins | sample GuaBasSediGuay16_FD_121797 | JGI IMG/M metagenome (GOLD analysis project Ga0180301, IMG submission 121797) | Subseafloor sediment microbial communities from Guaymas Basin, Gulf of California, Mexico - Guay16, Core 4569-2, 12-15 cm | ecosystem: Environmental > Aquatic > Marine > Hydrothermal... | reverse complement strand
TGTTTGAAATGGCGCGTGGCCTCTATAATTTGTTCAGCACCTTCCTCATCAAAATAGCCCTTTGGGCTCATACCGCTCACAATACCTCCTCCGCCCACGGCGATATTAGCGTCCTTGTGGGCAATGAGCAGGGTAGGGCTTATACCCTGATAACCACCTCCAGCCGGGTTGGTACCGTATATCCCCGCCAGAATGGGCACACCCAGCTTCTCCAGTTCTGCATGTCTGAAGAAGGTGGTCCCATTGCCCCTGCGGTTGGCGTAAACCTCCTCCTGTTCTGTGAGCTTGACACCACTGCAGTTGACCAACCATACCAAGGGGACTCTAAGGCGTTTGGCAATATCGGTCACGCGGAGCTGGTTGTCCGCCTGGCCTGCAATCCAGGCGCCTGCCAGTACCTTGTTATCAAACCCTATCACAACGGCCCATTTGCCGTTGATCTGGGCAAGCCCATCCACTACACCTGTAGTTCCTTCTTCGTTGAACTGAGGGTTATATAGGGTGTGTAGGGGACACCAAGTGCCAGGGTCAATGAGATACTCAATCCTTTCCCACACAGTCATCTGTCCCCTTTTTTTGATCACCTCAGCGGGCAGGCCAGCATTTTTCACTGCCTCAATGGCTTCTTCCACTTCCTTTTCCACCTTTTTGATCTGCTCCACGTTTTCCTTGGTGGATTCTCGTTGTTTGTCTGTCAAGGGTTTCCCTATAGGATTCATAATTTCAAAATAGGGTCGCATTACTACCTCCTTAAGCTGATTCGAGAGATTAGCGGTTCGCTTTTCTGATTCCCAATTGATCTAAAGCAATGATCCATTTACAAATATTTGTCGAGCCTTCCACAATCTGATACGCGGGGGCATCTCTATAATATCTGGCAACCGGATACTCCGTCGAATAACCATAAGCACCCAAAATCTTCATAGCAACCTGTGAGGCCTTTACAGCTACCTCTCCTGCCAAATATTTGGCATGTGCAACCTCAAGGGTGTTGCCCAATTGGCCTTGGTCTTTTTGCCAGGCAGCCTTGTATACCATAAGTCTGGCGGCCTCAATCTCTGCAGCGATTTGGGCCACCAGATCTTGGTTCATTTGGAATTGCCCAATGGGTTTCCCAAATTGTTCCCTTTCCTGGCAATAGGAGGTCACAGCATCAAGGCATGCCTGGGCTACGCCCACGCCACCAGCCGCTGCAGAAAGTCTCGTCTGGTTAAGAGAACCGAAGACAATTTTGGCCCCGTCCCCTGGATTCCCTAAGATGTTTTCCTTGGGGACTTTGGTATCTTCTAGATAGATTTCACCTGTTGGCGTCGATCGTGTTCCCATTTTATCTAACTCTGTCGTGGTAACTCCATTAAAGTTTTTGGGCTCGACAACAAAGGCGGATAGGCCTTTCCCCCTGGCTTCCCTGTCAGTATAGGCATAATATATTATCACGTCCGCAATAGGGGCGTTCGAGATCCATGTTTTTGACCCGTTTAGCAGCCAGTAATCTCCCTTGTCCACGGCTGTGGATTTCATGGCCATGACGTCAGAGCCCGCATTTGGCTCCGTAATCCCAAAACAACCCAAATATTCTGCAGTTACTAGTTTTGGTATATACTTCCTTTTTAGTTCCTCGGAGCCATACCTATAAATTGTGAAGGCACATCCGAGGGTTTGCATATTCAATTGGACTCGAAGTGAGCTAGAAGCTCGGGCGATCTCTTCAGTTAAAATCATGGCAGCAAGCCATCCCATCCCATTTCCGCCATATTCTTCAGGTATTACGGTGCCGAAAAAGCCTAATTCCGCCATTGGCTTTATGACTTCTTCATAAGGAAAGTAATGTTTTTCATCCCACTCGTCTGCGTAAGGAGCAATCTTCTCGTCAGCAAAATTGCGGGCCATTTCACGCAGCATCTGCAACTCCTCTGATAATACAAAATCCATAAGTCTTACCTCCTTAGATTGATATAAACTCTATTGTCTCCATGTACAATTGAAATTAAATTTACAGATTCCAGATAGATCAAATCAAAGCCTTTCTTATAGACCATAGAACCGGAATTCGCAACCCAAATATTTACATTGTAGCTGCATTTTAACTACTATTTCCCACTAACCCGATCTTTCCTCGGTTTACCAGATTTGCCGGAAATCTGTCTGCAGTAAGCGAGAGCAGGCAGTTGAGTGCTTAGTCTTCCAGAAATCAAGAGCCCAAAAAGAGGTATTAATCCCCCTTATCTCTCCCTCTTGTGTAAGTTGTTGCGAAGAGACTGCTATAAGTGGTAAAAATATTTTAAGGAATTCAAATGTTCGATCCAATTCTTTGGATCAGATAGGCTTGATGCTATTATTAAAAAGGGGCTTTTATTAGTTCCTTTCTTTGATTTTTTTGTAAAAACATCCTCAAGCCCTACCCCAAACCTGAGGAGGTATTTATCTAAAACGTGATTTTTGTCAAAAGGCCGGCTTTCATAGTAAACCCCGGTCCAATTTTAGGAATGGAAGCTCCTTTAAACATCATAATCATAATCAAGAAAGACAATTCTTCCGATATTTATTTGAAAAGAGCTTTCGTTTGGCTTAGGTCGATATCTTCAGCCCTTAGGAATGGAGGTATGGCATGGGGAATAGGTCTAGTGTGACGGATGAAGGCTTGGCTACCTCAGATCTTGTAAAGAAATTGAAGCTCTCTGAGAAAAAATATCGCGCCTTTGTTGAGTTTTCTCCTAGTATCATCTACTTATTGGATCCCCGAGGCAATTTCATCTTTCTTGGTGGAGCATTGGAAAGGCTCACAGGCTTCACTCCATCTGAATTTGAAGGAAGACCTTTTAGCAGTTTAGTCTGGGAAGGAGATCGTAGAAAAATAAGATGGTCCCCTCCTGAGACAGTAGGAGGATCCCAGTCTATAAGGGGACGGGAGCTGCGATTCCGAATTAAGGAAGGAGGAGAGTACAAAACCTTTGAGCTCTGGTATTTATACGTTCAGCTTCACTCGTTCGGATTACAGGATTGTACTGGATCATCAACCACAAAGGATTTTATTGGCATTTACGGGATAGCAATGGATATCACCGAACGGAAGCTACGTCATGATTCCCTGAAAAGAAGTAATGAAAAGCTCTTGAGAGACCAGGATAGAAGGAAGGCACTATGTATGAGGCTTATCGAGTGGGTTGAGCGGGAGCGTCAGCATATGGTCACGGATGTGTGTGAACAGCTTGCTGAAAGTCTTACTGGCCTGAAAATGGAGCTTGAAGATCTAGTGCGAAGATTGAAACCAGCCCAATTTGAGCTGAGAGAGGTTGCCAGCAGCACAATTCGGAGAACGGCCAAGATAATGGGAGAAATTAAGGAGAGGGCCCATATGTTAAGGCCCAGGATGCTTGATACCCTTGGGATTGTCCCGGCTATCAAGGGCCTAGCTGAAGAGACCGCCCGGAACAGCGGTCTTGAGGTACTCTTATTTACCAAAGATGTACCTAGAATAATTCCGCCTGACAAAGAGTTGGCCCTTTACCGGATTGCTCAGGAGGCGATTGCCAATGCGGTTAAACACGCAAATGCGACAAAGGTATTTATTAACTTAATAGGGGCGGAGGACCGTGTCTTGCTGAGCATTGAGGATGATGGCGATGGGTTTGAGGAAGATAAGTGGAGTGAAAACGAGAAGGGTGCGCTTGGCCTGCTTCTTATGCAAGAGCGAGCTATCCATGTGGGTGGGCGGTTTTCTCTTGATTCCGGGCGTGGAAGAGGAACCCAGATATGGGCAGAAATTCCGATTTGAGAAGTCGGGGCGTGCGCGCTGAGATAGATATGAGTTCAGAGGGAATCCAGCAACCTGGTAAGGTGTCCAAGACAAAGCTTATTGTTGTAGATGACCAAAAGGTTGTTATAGAGGGGGTAAAGAGGATATTAGAGCCTTGGAAAGAATTTGATGTAGTAGGCGAAGCGCTTAATGGCGCAAGAGCCGTAAAACTGGTCGAAAGCCTAAAACCGGATGTGGTCATCATGGACATTTCTATGCCTATTATGAACGGGATCGAGGCTACAGCCAGGATAAAGAGGCAATTTCCCGAAACTAAAGTTTTGATCTTTAGCATGTACTCAGGTAAGGAATATATTACGCGGCTTTTGCGCATCGGAATCTCTGGCTATATATTAAAAGATGATCCTCATTCAGACTTGGTTCAAGCTATTAAGGTAATTGTGTCTGGGGCGACCTATTTCAGTAAGATATTCGTTGATATAGTAGGCGAGCACCTACGTGAAATAGAGGAGAAGATCGGATGTCAGGATCCTTTCGAACACCTGAGTATGAGAGAGCAGGAGGTATTTCGACATCTTGCGGAGGGAAAATCCACAAAAGAAATCGCATCGCTGCTTTTTATTAGCCCCAAGACAGTGGAGTCGCACAAATATAACATTATGCAAAAGATGGGGTTAAATTCTGTTGGGGAGCTTATTAGATTTGCGATCAGAAAAAAGATCATTACTCCCTAAGCAAATTTCCCACCTTTTGATCCTCAATATCCCATTTTACCAGCTGAAATATATATAACTAACTGTAATAATACGAATTTTAAGTGTTGTAAGGACAACTTGTTAAGTCCCTAGATCTAAGGAACCCTCTATAAAAATAGTTTCCTTTGTTATTTCGTTTTTCACTTGGATTTCAACCAGATATTAGGTTCTAAACAAATTTTTGCATTTGACAAAAAAATCAGGATTTTCCTGATTGACATCTCTGTCCTTCCTCAATAAGAGGTTATAATCTTCAGAAATTTCACAAAGAATCGCACGTCACCTCTATCCATGCCGTGGAGATTTCTCTCCTTTGGATGGAAGGAGAGGGGTTATTCGTCTTTGTCAAATAGTTCGGAATACTTAGATAGGAGACAGTTGGATCCGGTTTCACAATGGCATTGGATCAACGGCCATGAAGTTTCAATTTTTAGAATGAGGTATACCATGGTTAGTTTTATACTGTGGACAAAGATAAGGCGAACTTGTTTCATATCCAAGTATCCCAAATAAAGCGAGCAACCTGGCATGGCATAGGAGGAGAGGATTGGTAATGCCTCGCACAGGAATAAGTGAGTTACAAGTAACAGAAATAATAGATGTAATCTATTCTGTAAAAACTGACCTGACAATTATGACCGTGTCTCCATCTATAGAAAAGATGTTGGGGTACAGGCCCGAAGAGCTTGTAGGCCATAAGTTTATGGACCTGGGAATCTTGGCCCCGGAATACGTTCCCGCTTTTCAATCGGATTTAATGCGAGTGCTGGAAGGAGAATATGTATCTTCACCTAGGTATGAATTTATTTCAAAGGATGGAGCGAGAAAAAGGGTAGAACTTACTGCCGCCCCTTTAATCCATGATGATGAAGTTATTGGGCTGATAGGGGTAGTAAGAGATATGAGCGGGCTAGCTCAGAGGGAATGGTATATCCAGAAAGAGCTAGTGCATGCCGACAAGATGATTTCTCTGGGTGTCCTGGTTTCAGGGGTTGCTCATGAAATTAATAACCCTAACAATTTCATTATGCTTAACACTCCTATTTTGAAAGAGGCCTGGAATGACGCCATTCCCATATTAGATCAGTATTACCAACGGGATAGAGACTTCACAATAGCAGGGCTCCCTTATAACGAAATAAGACAAGAGATTCCCCACTTATTATCCGGTATTGAAGAAGGGAGCAGGCGGATCCAGCGGATTGTGGAGGATCTAAGAAACTACGCGCGTCTTAATGGGGGTGAGATGAACGGGCCTGTGAACATTAATGATGTTATCAAAAGCGCAATAACTCTCTTGAATAATATGATCAAAAGGTCCACCAAAAATTTCCAGGTTTGCTATGGTACCAAGTTACCCCTTTTAAAGGGGAATAGGCAGAAGCTTGAACAAATAATAATAAACCTTATTCAGAACGCCTGTCAAGCCCTTACAAATAAGGACCAGGCAATTAAGGTGTCTAGCTATTATAATGAAGAAAAAGATGCTGTGGTGATTGAGGTAGCTGATGAAGGGGAAGGTATAGATCAAGAGGTGATTGCACAAATTATGGCCCCCTTTTTCAGTACCAAGCAGCCAGGGGAAGGAACTGGCCTGGGTCTTGCGGTCAGTGAAAAGATTGTTAGGGATCACGGAGGCGAAATTTTGGTTTCGAGTAAAAAAGGGGAAGGCAGCGTATTTAGGGTTGTCCTGCCTACGGAGGCGTCAAAGAAGAGAGTGAAGGTTCTGATCGCAGATGATGAGGAGGCGTTTAGAGATAGTATGCGAGAGGCCCTTGAGGCCTGTGGAGGGTTTAGGGTTGAGACTGTCTCCAATGGCGTGGAGGCGTGTGTTAAAATCGGTCAGGATCCACCCGACCTCCTAGTATTGGATATCATGATGCCAGGCATGGATGGGGTGGAGGTATGTAAATTGATCAAAGACCGGAGCGAACTGTCCCAAATAAAAGTTTTGATTGTAACGGGCTATGCAGATTCCTCCAAGGTAGAGGAATTACGGGATATGGGCTTTGGGCATATAGTTGTCAAGCCATTTAAGCTCTCCAATTTCTTAGAAGAAATTAGGAACCTAATGGAGAGATAAGGGATGAACCAAAAAGGCCTTTTTCCATTGAACCCTGTTTTAATCGTAGATGATGAAAAGGAAATTTTGAGAAGTTTCAGTATCGCTCTTCGTTCAGAGAGCGTCAATAACATATTGACTTGCCAGGACTCCCGAGATGTTGAAGGACTACTCTCCCGCCAATAGCCAGAGCTGATACTACTTGACCTTACCATGCCTTACATCTCTGGAGAGGAGTTACTGTCGCGAATCACTGGGGAATATCCACATATACCTGTAATAATTGTAACCGGAAACACGGAAATAGAGACGGCGGTCAAGTGCATGAAGGCGAAGGCTTTTGATTACATGGTAAAGCCAGTGGAGAAGAGCCGTCTGGTCTCGGGGGTTAAGAGGGCTATAGAGCTTAGAGAGTTGCGGAGCCAGGTGCAAGTTCTGAGACAAAGCCTCATTGACAAGGACATTGAACGGTCAGATGCCTTTTCTGACATTATTACGAGGAATCATATCATGCTTTCCCTTTTCCGCTATGCCGAATGCATTGCTCCCAGTCCCGAACCGGTTCTCATTACAGGCGAGACGGGTGTCGGCAAGGAGCTGATGGCCAGAGCGATACACAGGTTAAGCGGAAGGATAGGTGAATTTATTGGGGTGAATGTGGCAGGTTTGGATGACAATATCTTTTCAGATACCCTGTTTGGCCATGTAAAAGGAGCTTACACTGGTGCTGAGGGGACTCGAAAGGGAATGGTGGATCGTGCGGATGGCGGAACTCTCTTGTTAGATGAGGTTGGTGATTTGAATCCCCATTCTCAGATAAAGCTACTCAGGTTGTTACAAGAGGGCGAATACTACCCTTTAGGATCAGATTTGGCCAAGACGTGTAATGCTCGCATTATCGTGACTACAAATAGGGATCTGAAAGGTCTCCGGGATTCTGGAGTTTTTCGAAAGGACCTCTACTATCGGCTTTGTACACATCATATTCATATTCCCCCATTGCGTGAGCGATTAGATGATCTACCTTTGCTCTTAGATCATTTCCTGGAACAAGCTGCGGAAGACCTTGGCAAGGCCAAGCCAGCATATCCGGATGAGTTGCTCTTGCTCCTGAATAATTACTCCTTTCCTGGCAATATAAGGGAGCTACGCACAATGGTGTACGATGCCGTGGGGGCCCATCGATCAAAAATCCTCTCAATGAAGCGATTCAAAATGCGTATGGAAGGGAGTGGTAAATCAGGTGCAGCGGTCTATTCGCACCATGCCATGAGTCCTGGTCTAAGCTTTCTCTCAGGTAAGCATTTACCTACCATCGAAGAAGCTACCCGACTGCTTATTTCCGAGGCGATGAAGCGCACCAGGGGCAATCAATCTATGGCGGCACAGATGCTGGGGATATCGCGGCAGCGTTTAGCAAGGAATCTGAAGACAATGCAAAGCTCCAACGTCAGACCATCATCCGAATAAACATACCTGCCCGACCCTTTGGCCCTTCCCTTATGGGGAAACAAAGGGTGTTATAAAGCATAACAACCGGTCCAATCTGTAACAAGGCCTCCATGCCCTTGCCCCACGGGGTTTTTCAACCTCTCAGCGACAAACTCCTGCTACAAGATATACCACCATTTGCCAAATTTATCTTTATCTGCCGTTTCAAGGTATCCATTCTAATATCAATGATTTAAGCGGATTGCTACATATTGGCACAAAATTGGCAGCAGGCTCATGACAAATTCCCCTCTCTTTCCGGCCTCCTTGAAAGTGGGCGGAAAGAAAATAATTAGGGCGCTTTCACTTTGCAAGGAAAAGTCAGGGGGAGGGGAATTGTTCTCGGGCGTCAAGGGATACAAAGGGACAACCCATGAGGGTGCTGATTGTTGATGACGAAAAACAAGATCTCCAAAGCCTGAGCATTGCGCTCAGGTCTAAGGGGTTCAAGGTATTGGAGAGTACAAGTGCCACTCAAGCGCTCGGGTTTATAGACCGGCAGGAAAGCATTCATCTCGTTCTCACAGACTATTTAATGCCCGGTATGGATGGGGTGGAACTTTTAAAGGCAGTAAGACAGAAGAGGCCCCATGTCCCTGTAATTATGATGACGGCTTATGCAGATAAGGATATTGCGATTGAGGCCCTGCATAATAAATGTGATGGATTTCTTGAGAAGCCTTTTACGCTTGATCAGCTTGAGATGGAGATAAAAAGGGTCACGATCCAGACCGTGAGGAGTATGAACGTTAGTTGGTTTTCCCGGCTTGTGCCTAAGATTGTCCACCAAATAAACAATCCTCTCATGTCTATTACCGGAGCAGCCGAGTTGGGAATGCTTGAGCTAAACGATACAGAGACTGTTAGGCGATGTTTCGAGGGTATTCTCGATGCTGTCCACAGAATAGGTGAGATAAACAGGAATATCCTGGATATGAGAAAGCCATTTATTACCGAGATCAAGGAAGGAGGCGTGGAGATTCATGCCGTTCTGAACGAGAGCATTGACAGCTTTTATGGCCTTGTGAGGTTCAAGGGCATTGAGGTAGGCAAGGAATTTATTCAGAAAGAGGTACAGGTGGTAGGCAGTAGATTTGCTATAGAGCAACTGTTTAAAAATCTTGTCATGAATGCAATAGATGCGTTGGAGGAAAAGGCCCACAAACGCATAATAGTAAAGACCGAATTACGCACTCCTAATTACATTTCAGTTTACATAAGTGATACAGGGTGTGGGATTCCCGAAAATCGGCTGGACACCATCTTCAAGCCCTTTTTTACAGACAAAAAAGAGGGAAACGGACTTGGTCTGGCGGTTGTAAAGGACATCGTGGAAAGTATGAATGGGAGAATAGAGGTCAAGAGCAAGGTTGGAAAAGGGACAATATTTAGGATTGATTTACCCCTTGAAACAGAATGAGATGAAGGAGGGTGAAATGGGACAGGTAACTGAAATTAAGGGTTATTCCAATAGTGAGATTGGTGAAAGGGAGCGCAAATACCTTACTTTTACACTGGCTGGCGAAGACTATGGGATTGAAATCCTCCAGGTTAAGGAAATTATCGGGATGATGCCAATCACCTCAGTGCCCCGAACACCCACTTTTTTCAAGGGTGTTATCAACCTGCGGGGCAAAGTCATTCCTGTGGTAGACCTGAGACTGAGATTCGGCATGGAGGAAAAGGAATACACCCCTCAGACGTGTATCGTGGTTGTGGAAGCAAACAAAAATGGGGTCACTGAAACCATAGGGGTGGTAGTGGATTCGGTGTCAGAGGTGGTGAACATCAAGACAGAAGAGACAGAGGAAGCCCCTTCCTTTAGTGGTATGGTGGACACGGAATTCATAAGCGCTATGGCCAAGACCGATGGCGGAGTGAAGATCCTTCTTGATATCAACAAGGTTTTGGGGGTCAAGGAGGGAGAGAGCCTGAGGAGCAGCGAGATGCGCATTTTAGAGGGAGATGCGTAATGGAAAAGCCTAGAGAGGTTTAGATATGCCTCAAAAAATAAACGAAGGAGAAGGGAGGAATAAAAAAATGAGAAAGAAAAGCGAGGACATGGGAAGGGGGATTGCATCTGGTGATTCCATTGAGCAAAGCCAAGCAAAAAAGACAAGAAGCAAAAAAGGCTCAAATGGAAACGGCAGATTATTCGAAGAATTTGAAGGTTTATTGGAGTCAATAAGGGCAGGCCGTTTGGATGCAAGGGCGGACGTGAATGCGGTAACTGGCACAAATCGAAAGATCCTTGAAGGTATCAACGAGATGATCGATGCCCTTGTTCAGCCTATCAACCTAACAGCCGAGTACGTTGACCGTATCTCCAAAGGAGATATTCCTGAGAAGATTACGGATGAGTAC
>Ga0180301_10004792_pt1 | contig 10429 bp, 18 predicted proteins | sample GuaBasSediGuay16_FD_121797 | JGI IMG/M metagenome (GOLD analysis project Ga0180301, IMG submission 121797) | Subseafloor sediment microbial communities from Guaymas Basin, Gulf of California, Mexico - Guay16, Core 4569-2, 12-15 cm | ecosystem: Environmental > Aquatic > Marine > Hydrothermal... | reverse complement strand
CCCATGAAGCCTTAGGGATTCATTATGCCAGCTCTCCAAATTGGTGTGCTGTTTTGATGCTGGCCACAGCTAGAAACAGCCCAAAATCCCCATGAAGCCTAAACGCAACATAAACCCAAATCAGGTGTCGATACGAAGATCCCTAAAGCCGAGCTTAACCAGCCTCACACATCAAATCGACACCAAACATCAAGCCCCTAGGCTCATATCAGGCAATGTGTAGTAGCAACAACCGATAATAACGCTGTTAACAACATCAAACACTTGAATTATTTGATGGAGACACAAGTAGTGATGGATTTAATTATGAGTTGCAAGCAGTAATATGGTAGGTGTAGGGTATGCCTTCGTTTAGCGTGAAGGAGCTTGCAACTTCAGATTTAATAGATACTAGGTGTCCGCTCCCAGTATTTCATGATGGTAAGCTGTTTCTGCTTGGCTGTAGGGTTGACAAGGCTAACATACTTAATGTGGATGATTTACAGCTTGTCAATGTTGATGTGAGCGATCCAGATAGGCTTTCAAATATTACTAGGCTGTTCGACTTCAAGGCTGTTACGAAGTCAACGTACGTCATTAAGACGCTTCACATTAGGAGCGGGACTTTAGTTATTGACCGCTACGAATACGACTTAGATGCAATGACTGTATCGAGGACTGAGGAAGCGACATACTCATTATCTTGGATTTCAGCTTGGGAGGAGCTTGAAGAGTCAGTTGTTATACCTCCATATCTTTGGGTGACATTCGATAAAGAAACTTCGTATGCTAAATATGTTGATCTACGTGATGGTAGCGAAATATCTTGGGATACTGGCTTCGGAAGCTATTTCCCAAGGTTTTCAAGCATGTGGGTTATACGCAAAGACGATATTTACATGTTGATTGGCAAGCACCAAGCAGGCTCAAACCACATGATGTGTAAGCTATACAGCAAGACAATAACCGATTTAGGCTTCAGTACTGGAGGGGGAAGCCCGAGACCATGTGCGAACCCAAGCTTCTTCTGCAATGAAACGCTTCTAATAGCGAGTAGCGGAGGTGTAGATGATGCGGATAACGACATTGCAATCTTAGATGCAGACTTCAACCTCAAGAAGACGATTGATCTAGCGTCTATAACCGGCTGGGCTTCAAACGAGATAATGCTTGGAGGCTTCAACATATTTGCGAAGGCTCGTGACGGCTCAAAGTACTATGCATTGCTTGCCGTAGCAGACAATAGCGGTGCTAAATATACTGCTACTAGGGTGTACCTGCTTGAGCTAGACTCACAACTAAACGTTACAAACAGCACGTTAATCAAGGAGATAAGCAAAGGGGAATGGGCTTTAGGGAATGGTGGTCTAGCATATTGCTCTAGACCTGTCTTCGTCACAAACAGAAAGAAAATATACGTGTTCGGAATGTCATATCCTAATGCCATTTACGTCGTGGAGCTAGATGTCAGCGATATATATGACACATACGAGTTCAACAAGTACATGTGGTACTTAAACTCAAGGATACCAACAAGCCTAACACTTCAAGTAACACCGCTATAACAAGGTGAACATCATGGTTACATTGCAACTAACAGCAACATTAAAAGACATAAATGGAAACCCGCTTGCAGGCAAGGCTTTAGACTTCTACTATAGCTATGACGGTGCAACGTGGAGCTTAATCGAATCTAAGACTACTGATAGCTCTGGCAAGGCTTCAACGACTTTTTCAACGACAACCAAGACATACTTTAAGGCGGAGTTCAAAGGTGATGATGAATATGAGCCTTCATCTGCATTAAAGCTGTTAACGCTTGTAGAGGGAGCTACGGTAGAGATATACAGTAATGGAAAGCTGATTGCTACATTAACGACCGACAGCAAAGGTGAGGCAAGCATAACGCTTGTCGTAGGCTCATACACAGTTAAGGTGAGCAAAGAAGGCTTTGAAACGCATGAGCAAACAGTCAACCTCACAGCAAACAAGTTGAAAGAAGTGGTGTTGCAAAAAGCAGGGTAAACCTCACTCTATGGTGTAAACCTTAGTTGTCAGCGTTGCCTGTTGAACGTCAGTAACGCCATAGACCTTAACAGTCAGCGTTGCTTCACCAACACCAGCCCTAGCCAGCCTAACTGAACTCTTAAGTGAAGTCTTGGTATCAATGGCGTTCCTATATGCAATCAGCTTTGTAAACGCCTTGTCAATCTTGTCTAGCTCGCTACTCATATCTATGACGCTTTGAGCTATTATGTTGTTGTAGTGCTCAGCAACCTTTGCAATCAGCTTATCAGCTTCACCTAAGAACTCGCTTACATCTATATCCAAGTTTGCAAGCTCAGCTTCGATTGTTTGCTTCACATTGCAGTATGAAGCAAATGTTGCGTCAGCCTCAAGCTTATTCTCCAAGGCGCTATAGTAAGCTTCATCAGGTGTAATCAAGACAACATCTGGATTTCGCTCCGTATAAGTGAGCCATTCGTAGATTGTCTTGCATTCAGCCTTAAGCTCGTTAAGTCGTGATAAAGCCCTTTCACCTACATACTCAATCAGGTTTTGAGCCCTGAGATAACATTCACGGAGAATCCCTATGATCTCCATGATTTCATTTGTAAGCACATTATCTGCGATTTCGTATGGCGTTGCAAGCATTGCGTTAAGCCTATTCAAAGCCGTATCGGCTTGAGCCTTCAAATCTGTATGTTTCTGCTCAACGCAAGCGTCAAAGCCTTTAGCAACCTTCCAAGCAGTAACTGGTATGTTACAGCCAGCTTGAGCCAGCAATAATGCGAACAAGTCAATGTCAACTTTATCTAAAGTCCTAGCAAGCTCCTCAATATCCTCAGGATTTAATGGGTAGCCTCCACGCCATGTATTAAGTATGCTTTGAAGCGCTCCTCCTACGCTCATTTGAATAGCATTGCTGAAGCCTTCTTGGATAAGCTCAGTATAAAGCTCCTCAGCAATTTCGGGGCTAAGAATTATTGATGCTTGAGCTACAGCACGCATAAACCTCTCCATTATGCCTATGACGCCATCAGCTGTTAGCGCAGTATTTGGATGTGGCTCATTCTCGCACATTCCATCCATAGCTTCTTTTGTAATGTTTTTGAGGTAGCCAGTCTGAATCGCAAGCTCAGTTTTACCCAAAATTGCTGACGCTCTAGCAGTATCGCTAAAGAAGCCTTCTATCAATGCTTTTCCAAACTCAGTTGCAATGTAAAGACCAGCGCCAATTAAGAGTGGTATCATCCAGCATCACCTAGTTTAATTCGTGGATGAACATGGTTCCATTCCAATACATGATCAATACGTGCTTAACCAAATTTGTATCCTTCGTTTCTCCTCTATCAAACTCCCTCCCGCTTGCAACCCACGAAAAGTCAGCATCATAATTAGTAATGAATTCAACTGCTATCGCATCAGTCCTTGATTTGCTTACAGTCCCATCAGGCGCCTTCATATTAAAGTCCAATGAGCCTCTATAGATGTAGCATTTGAATTCATATTGTGAGCCAGCAATGGTTAAGTTGCGACCAAACAAAGTGTAGTATCTAATCCAATACCTGTCAAATGAGATTTCAACGCCTGCTAGTGGTAGGGGCTTGCCTGAGTAATCACCTATCCAGCCGAAGAAGTATTTCTCCTCAATGAAGTTCAAGCGATAATACTTCGCATAGTCATTCTTATAATCTGGCTCCTCAGCAATGTCTGTATCAACCGCAAACTTAAGCAGTATTGCATCCCTCATTATCTGCTTTGAATATTCAATGAAGAGGTTGTCAATCGGTATGGGCTCATAAACGAAGACATCAACATGTGGAACACCAATGGTGCCCTCTTCATGCTCAAGCGTCATGTATTTGCCTACATCAGCATTATACGCTAGCTGTATTGACGGTAGTATTGCGCTTTTAGCTTCAATGTTGCCTTTACTTAACACAACCTTGCGCTTATGAATGTCTTTTTGCTTATACGTTAATTGCCAGTTGTCTAAGAACTTCTCACGGAACTTCTGTAGCACTAGCCTTGACGCTTCAACCCTCTTAAGCCTCCACTTAATGATGTCGCTAATTATCTGCTTTGCATAGCCGTCAATTGTAGCTAAAGCCTCGTTGATTTGCCTTTTAGCGTCTTCAAGCGCAACCATATTAACCAGCCTTCAAGTGTAGTATTTGTGAAAGGCAAACTATTAAGGTGTCGTTATGCGAAGACATGGAGGAATCGAAACAAGAAGGCATACCCTCCGTGAGCACATAAGGCGCAAGATGCTTGAGCATGTAAGGCGTCACATAGAGCAATCGTTCATAGGCGAAATACAGAGATTAGCGAAAATGTATGAGGAGACACGTAGGGATTTGCAGGCTCAAAACATAAGGCGATCTACAACTATTCTCTTTGAATTTTTCAGGCGCTTAATAGATGAATGGCGTGAGTCATTAATTAACAGGATTCGTGAAGGCATTAGGACTAGGATCGCATTCTTTGATTTCCTGCTTGCTTCATCAGGTCTATTCAAGAATCGTGCTAGGATACTATTTGAAGTTGAAAGGCGCATGTTCTTTGATAGAGATAAAACAATAGTGAGGATTCGTGATGAAATGCTGATGAGCTTACCTCAAGATGTTAGGGATGCAGTCATAAACGGTTTGCTTGAGGCAAGCCGAGGAAAGTATCCCGCAACCTTCATACTGCAACGATACCCGATTTTGAGATGGTTTTTGCAGAGATACATACTCTACTATCAGAGGTATCCCTGCAAGCATTCAAGCTATGCCATTAGGATAACGCCAGTAACATTGCACTTCACGAAGGGCTACCGCATAACATACTACGTTATGAGATGGATTAGAGTCAGCAACCTAAAGCACGATCCCTACTTGGAGGTTGCGAGGCACGTAGATCTTTACTTCACAATGCAGGTGAGAAAGCCATACTGGGATATACTAAACACAATGACGCATTCGGGCTCAGGGCTAGGCGATACAGCCGAAACTGTAACGATAGCTAGGAATGATAGGCGTGAAGCAATGATAAGCGTTCCATTGCGAAGAGCAATCTTGCAACCACACCACATAAGAAGAGCCTTCACAAAAGCGATAGGGATGCCTGAAATGTATGATGTTGCGAGTCATTGCAGTATTTATGGCATAATAGAGAGAAGGCGCAAGACAGCCAGAATGTATGAGTTTGGCGTTTCAAGGGATATGATAGCTAAGCGCAAGCTGAGGAAAATCACGGATATAACGTGGAGAATGGGCTTGAGAGGCTGAGCTTAAGTTGCGCTAACCTCAAAATACATTTCTTTGACTCCAAATCCTTGATGGTTAGCTATGACCTGCGCTATCTCGCTATCAAAGTTGTCTAAATCCGTGTCAGTCATGTTTGCTGGATTTAAGCTCCAAGTCTTCTCTTCGATAACAAACTCGTATTGAGTTGGTGAAGGCAACATCACGATTTTAGCCAGCACCTTTGCGCTTTGAACGCCTGCATCCCTAAGCTTAGCAACAAAGCTTTTGATTTGATCCCTAAGCGAGGTAACGCCGTCAGTCGTTAAGTTAGTGGGAACAACCCTCCATCTGCAATACTTAGAGACGTAAGACACGCCATTTCACCAAGACAAAAAAATAAAAAAAGAATGAGATTAAGGTTTCGCTTACAGGTTTTAAGCTGAGGTCTCAGCTCTAGCCCTCACTTTAACCTTGCCTGAGCTTTCGTCAAACCACAGGTGCACAAATGTTCCAGTCCATGAAGCTGGATCTTTGTAGTCTCCGCCTTCAGTTAATCCGCCAGCGACATATTTGCTTGTGTCTAAGAAGGCGTTCACTATCTTTTCGAGCTCTTGGTTTGCACTCCTAATGACGTTGTCTCTTAAGTCAGCTAGCCCAGCCTCCTGTGCAAAGTAAACCATTACGCCTGCAAATACAACTTTGGAAATCACCATTGGTCTAACATAATTTGCGTATTCTGGCAATATCGCATTTTGTGGTGATCCTGAAAGCGTTTCATTTGCAGTTATGTATCTTGGAGCCCTTAGATCACCTGTCAGCAATAGAATAGCTTTAGGTGCTGGCCCCCAGAACTTATCTGGTTTGCTTCCAACGAAAGCAATTGTGTATCTAGCAAGCTGATACTTGCTCTTCTTTTGTGTTACCCTATCTGCAAAGTATGGGCTATCTCCATCATACGCATTCTTAACGCCTGTATTCCATGCATCCCAAGCCTTGGCTAGCTTGATTCTCTGCTTCATCTTTATTACGTTTGCGTTCTTGTAGTTTGGATTGACAAATGCCTCCCAAACATCGCTTGAAGCATCAGCTATCCTTGTCTTGAAGGCTTCTTCGCTTGGAATCTTAGTCATAAGGTTGTTGTAGATGCTTGCCTGCATGTTCTTTAATGTGGTCTCCCATTCATCTATGATGTGAGTTGGAACTTCGCTTGGAACCTCAGCTATACCCTCATAGAGCAATACCTCAGGCATACAATCACCGCACCTATAACATGTGAAAGCCTTATATTACCACTTGTAATACATGTCAATTGTGAAGTTGGAAGTCGTTTCATTTAGGCTTAACCGTGAAATCATAGAGCTGATTGACACAGTAAAAAGCGACTTAGGGATTACTAGGACTGATGCACTTAAGCTTCTCGTAGCCCTAGGCTATAAAGTGTATCAGCAATTGAATGAAGACGTTATGGTAACAGCAATCACTATAAGCGAATTCATAAGGTCGCTTTGTGGTGATGCCTATGCAGTCAAAGACGCTCACAACACAAAGGATTGAGGAAATACTGAACAAGCTTAGGGAAGCCGACAACCCAGACCTGACACTAGCAACAATACTCGGCTTTGTCAAGATACTTGGTGAACTAGAAAAATTGTATGAAGCACAGATAAGCAAAAGGCTAGCACAGCAATTAAAAAACAGGCAATAGGTGATGATGATGGATAACGTCTTGATAGCTGTCTTAAGCACCCAAACCGCCTTGCTTCTTTTCCTTCTTGAACGCATCTTTGCGATTAAGAGATGCATTCATAATAATTCTGTTAGGATTGCTAGGATTGAGGAGCGATTGGAGGTGTTAATGAGAAATGCGAATTTCAAGGAAGACATTCGAGGATCTAAGAATGGAGATAAGGAAACGCTTAGCGAAGGCAGTAGCTGAGACGCTTGAAAGTGAGGATAGCTTTGACAGGATACGTGAATATCAGCAAAGTGCTAGTAGCGGATTTAGGGATTTAAGGCTCATACATGCGAAATATCTGATTGAGAAGAACCTGTTTAGCTTTGAGTGAGAGATGAAGCTGTATGGAGAAGCTGTATGAATACTTTAGGAATAAGAACCTTGAAGATGCTTTGATTAAGCAGTTGAAGGATATTTCGCTTCACGCTAATACGGCTATTTTGTATATGCGTGATGGCAAATACCAAGATGTTTACTGTGAAATCTTTGTGATTGAGGCTATAGCACGCTCGCTAAGAATGACTTTTGAAGCGATAACACAATCAATAGAGAAAACACGTAAATCCTAGGGATGCAAAGCAAATAGTGAGGAGGTAAGCTGAATGGTTGACTTAACACCTTTCGTAACATTAGCGGTTATAGCGGTTGCTAGTGCTGTCATAGCTTTCATCATTCAGCTTATGATGCATAAGTCAGCTACAAACACTATTGTTAGCGTGGCTACTAATGCGATAACATCAATTCAAGCTACGGCTACCACAGTCATCAATGCTCAGCTTGCAAGCGAAGGTGTTGAAGTAACATCATTGCCTACACCATTAAAACAGCTTAAAGAAGCCCAAGGCTAATCCCTATGTAGTCTCCTCTTTTTTTGTTTTAAGTGCTGGGCTAACCGAAAGCTTTATAAGGCTCTGTTAAACAACTGTTAAACAGGGGGGTTAAGTGGATGGATGAATCAGCTTGGTTGAACTCGCAAATGTTGATTTTCAATGCTGAACAAAGAAAGGCTGAAGCTAGGGAAAGAAAGCATGTTGCTCTTCAAAAAGAAGATTATGAATTGCTGAGGCAGTATGCTACAGAACAAGGGCTTCAAATGACAAAGGCAATTGTAAAAGCAATCAAGGACAGCAAGAAGCTTGAAAACATAAGGAATGCTTTTTACGACACAAGGGTTGATTTAGCACTATGGTATTGCGAGAAGCTTGCTTTTAGCGTTCAGGCGTTAAAGATATACAAGAATGACAATCAATTGAAGAGGCTGTTAAGGTTGCTTAAGCAGGTTGAAGAGCGATACAACATTGATGTGCACTTAATTGAAGATGTGGCTAAAGCATTCATAAAAGATGATGCAGACATAGCAACACTAAATGAAGCCTTAAAGGAAACAATGAAGATGATACTCAGAAAGGTGATGTTAAATGAGCTTTAGATGCAGGCATCCCTTAGTGCATTTTTTAACTATTCTTGAAGATGATAGCAATGTCATCAAGGTGCTTTATAAGTGCAAGAAGTGCAACCACATTTTTACGCATGTAATAGTGAGATGTTAAGGGGGTTGAGGAGTTGCCTAGACCTAGGCTCTTCTTTAATAAAACTCTTTTAGGTTTTGCTATTGAAGCTGATATAGCCGAGAGGTTCAAGCAGAAGTGCAAGGAGCTTGGTGTTGATTACAGTCAGGTCTTAAGGGAATTCGTTCACAGCTTTATTCTTGCTGAGCCGAAAGAGGAAAGGAGGATAATAACTTTCAACATTGACTTGAAGGTTGAAGTCGTAGAAAAGAAGGTTGAGCAAAAGGCTAAGAATGCTTTAGAGCTTGCTAGAGAACTTGAATTAAAGGAGTTCAAGGAGAAGCTAGCAATATGGAAACAAATAGCAACTAGAACAAGAAACAGCTATGAGCTATACGACATTAAGAGGAGCATAACGAAAAGCCTTAGAAGAATCAGAGAGGCTGATAACGACACAATTGATGAAGTGAAATCCCTACTTGAACTGATAGATAAAAAGCTAGAGCAATTAAGGAGGCTTTAACAATGATTGAGGATAAGGCTTTAACGATTCTTGAAGCTAACTTCACTAAGCGTTACATTAATTATCTTGGATGGTGCTTTGAATGCAAGAAGTGCAAAGCTGTTTTCATTAGCGTTAAAGACGCATTGAGACACTTAAGATGGCATAAAAGAATGGTGAGCGTTGAATGAAGCTTAGCCTCAAAGACATCATAATTCTTTTAGTTGGTCTTAGCGAAAAGCCGATTGATAAGCTACATCTTAAATATGAAACGTTCGTGGCCTGCAAGGCTTTTGGCATAGATGCAGAGATTAAGGATATAGAGAAAGCCATCGAGGAGCTAGAGAAAGAAGGGCTGATAGAGCGGACGTAAACTTCACTTTTTTTGTTTGGTTTTTATTGGCTGTTTTTGGTTGTTGGTGGCTGGCTCTCATTGTTTTTAATTGGCTGTTTTAATGACGCCTTAATCGGCTGTTTAAAAGCAATGGCGGGTAGCCCATCATTAAACCACAAAGCTTTCCTCGGGTAAGGGCTCTCACGGAGGTGAAAGGAATGGAGATGTGTGAGGTCTTGGCTAAATGGCTTGAAAACCCAATAAAGACAAGAAATGTGAGTGAAAAAGATTGTGAAAGGTTTTACGTCAACAACGTAGAGGTAAATCCAAGTGAGTTCGTTGATACAGAAGCAACATTAGCAGGCATAATAGCTGGAATAGCTGAAGTAATTGCTGAAGAGGCTCTAAATACTAATGTGGAGACTGACTTTGATCCAGATATCGGCAACTATCTTGACATTAAAAGCGAAAATGGCGAAGTGCTTTTCAGCGTAAAGGTTGCTGACATTGAAGAGTTAAGAACACCTGATTCCTACAAGTTAACTACAACGTGGAGACCACTTAAGGAGGTAATCTTATCAACGATTGAGGCAATTAAAGGTTACATTGCTTCTAAGCAACTTTAAAGGAGGCGAGAAAAATGGCAAGACCAATAAGGAGATGTCCTTGTTGCGGACAAGAGCTGTATTGCACAAATTGTGGCAATGACCTATTGTTTGTAGGCTGGTATCACATCAGGTGTTACTACTGCGGTAACGTTGTTCATTCGCATGGACTTTGTCCGTATCAAGCTTCAGGCTATGACAGACAACACCGCTGTTGCAATATTGAGTGTCCATTCCATCCAAGGCACGATGTTTATAAAGAGCTACTTAAAAAATAACAGCTTTTTTGCTTTTTCCTTGTTTTTTTCTTGTTTTTTGTTTGTTGATGACAGCGTTATTATCGCTTGACGTGTAGTAGCATTGCCTGATAATGGTTATGAGGCTTCATAGGGATTTCAGTATTGACTCGTGATTTGGGTTTATGTTGCGTTTAGGCTTCATGGGGATTTTGGGCTGTTTCTAGCTGTGGCCAGCATCAAAACAGCACACCAATTTGGAGAGCTGGCATAATGAATCCCTAAGGCTTCATGGG
>Ga0180301_10004791_pt1 | contig 10429 bp, 9 predicted proteins | sample GuaBasSediGuay16_FD_121797 | JGI IMG/M metagenome (GOLD analysis project Ga0180301, IMG submission 121797) | Subseafloor sediment microbial communities from Guaymas Basin, Gulf of California, Mexico - Guay16, Core 4569-2, 12-15 cm | ecosystem: Environmental > Aquatic > Marine > Hydrothermal... | reverse complement strand
AATCCCTCTATTAAAAACCTCTTGGTTGATGAAGTGCTCCCAGGCTGTCATATAAATCTGAGGTTTCATCCTACTGTAATGGCAGGCGCGGGAGCACCTGCCATTGAGGTTATGGTGGATACATCGAAGAGGAAAAAGGGAGGTTACATCCTCATTGTAGAAGGGGCTATACCTACAGCTAAAGATGGTATCTATGGGGTGGTTGGAGAGCAAGATGGTAGGCCAGTGACTATGAAAGCGTGGATTGAAACGTTGGCTAAGGATGCGCTGGCAGTTATTGCTTTGGGTAGCTGTGCTGCTTTTGGGGGAATTCCCGCTGCATATCCTAACCCTACTCAGTGTCGCAGCGTCGGTGAGGTTCTTCAAGCCAAGGATATCAGTACTCCATTAGTAAATGTCCCCGGTTGCCCGCCACATCCTGACTGGTTTGTAGGCACAGTGGCAACCATCCTGCTTTCCGGCCTGCCGGAGCCGGATGATTTGGATGAACATAGCCGCCCCAAGGCTTTCTATGGACAAACCATCCACGAAAACTGTCCACGGCGAGCCTACTATGATGAGAATAAGTTTGCCAAAAAGTTTGGCGATCCCGGCTGCAATTACGAATTAGGGTGTAGGGGTCCTATAACTCATGCTGATTGTCCTCTGAGGTTGTGGAACAATAAAGTGAATTGGTGTGTAGGTTGTGGTGCTACTTGTATTGGCTGTACCGAGCCCGAGTTCTTTGACATATCTCCGCTTTACGAGAAAGTTAGCGAAGTTGCTCTGCCAGAGGGAGAGGTGAATTAATGGGCAAGATTATAATCGATCCGGTAAGTCGTATTGAGGGACATCTTAAGGTGGAGGCAGTAGTTGAGGATGGTAAAGTAAAAGAGGCTAAAAGTTCAGGAACGTTGTTCCGCGGCTTAGAGCTGATCCTGAGAGGCAGAGATCCTCGTGATGCCCAGCGAATAACGCAACGTATTTGTGGAGTTTGCCCCACAAGTCATTCTATTGCTGCCGCTTTAAACCTGGATAGTGCCTTCGGCATCGCTGATAAAATTCCCGACAACGGAAGAATTATTCGTAATCTAATTCTGGGGGCAGCCCATATTGCTGACCACATCCTTCATTTTTATCACCTGGTGGCTCTTGATTATGTAGATGTGGCTAGATTAGCAAAGTATGAGGGAAATAATCCAGCCTTAAATTCAATAAAGAACTTCATTGCCCGCGGGGAACTCGGGCCTTTTGTACCCCGTTATGAAGGTGATTATCGCCTGTCCGATGAAGCTAATGAACAAGCGGTAGCGCACTATGTCTCGGCGTTCGACATGCGTCGTAAAAGCCAGGAGATGCTTGCCCTGTTCGGTGGAAAGATGCCTCACAACGTGGGCATAATGCCCGGCGGAGTTGCTTCTGTACCCACAGTTGATAATATAACATCCTTCCTGTGGAAGTTGAAGGAGCTTCAGGAGTTTATTGATAATGTATACCTCCCTGATGTGCTGGTGATAGCCCAGGTTTACTCGGATTATTTTGAGATTGGTCGTGGCTGTGGAAATTTGCTTGCCTATGGTTCCTATGAGATGGATGGAAAGGAAGCAGATCTCACCAAGAGAAACAGATTTTTTAAGCCTGGGACCACCGCAACTAATCTTAAGTATAGTGAACTCGATCCAACTAAAATTACCGAAGAAGTGAAACATTCCTGGTATGCTGATTCTATCAGCGGCAGACATCCCTCCCGTGGAGATGTTGTTCCTGACGAAGAGAAGAAGGGGGCTTATTCCTGGCTAAAATCGCCTCGCTATGGTAAGGCAGTTTTTGAAGTTGGGCCATTGGCTCGAATCATGGTCAACTATGTCGGTGACAATCCTGAGGTTAAGAGCCTAGTTGATTCCGCCTTATCGCAGGCAAATCTAAGACCCGACAAGATGTTTTCTGTAATGGGGCGTAATCTTGCTCGAGCCTTAGAAACCAAAATCATAGCCGATGCCATGGCCGGCTGGGTTCTAGAGCTCAAGCCTGGTGAGTCAGCTTACATAAACTATAAACTCCCTGAGGAGACTACTGGAATGGGATTGGTCGGTGCAGCGAGGGGTGCCTTGGGGCACTGGATGGAGATACAAGAAGGCAAGATTGCTAATTATCAGGTTGTTACTCCATCAACTTGGAATATTTCTCCCAGGGATGATAATGACCAACCTGGACCATTAGAGCAGGCTATCACTGGCACCAATATAAGGGATGAAGCTAACCCCTTTGAGATTGTGCGCATTGTGAGATCTTTTGATCCTTGTCTTGCCTGTTCTGTACATTTGCTCAGTCCTAAAGGGCATGACCTGGGGGAATTTAGGGTTTGTTAGTAAGAAATTTGAAGGAAAGTTCGGGAATGGGAAAATTTGTTCTGGGAATAGGAAGTGCTCTGTTAAGAGACGACGGGATTGGTTGCCATGTAGCACATGCTTTGGAAGAAATCCATCTCACCGAGGTAAAAATAATAGATGGAGGAACATGCCCCGATATATTGCAGTTTGCTGAGGGCACTGATAAATTGATCATAGTAGATGCTGTTAAGGGTGGAGGACCGCCTGGACAAATTTACCGTTTTAACATTGAGGATATAGCCCTAGAGCCAAAGCCATTTCTATCCCTTCACGATATGGGCTTAGTGGATAATTTAATGTTAATGAAGCTTTGGCATAGCATAGGCGAGACTGTCATTATTGGAGTTGAGCCCAAAGAGATAGAGTGGGGTTTGGAATTGTCGCCAGAGCTTCAAGATAAAATACCTCAGATAATAGATGCTATTTTGGCAGAACTTAATAATTCTGAAGGAGAGGGAAAATGCTGATTTCAGAACAAAAACCAATTGAAGAAATTCTAAGCTACCTTGATGGGGATAAGAACGTCTTTCTCGTCGGCTGTAAAGGCTGCGCTGAAGGTTGGAAGAGTGGTGGGGAAAAGCAAGTAGCAGAAATGGAGAGAAATCTGCAGGCACAAGGCAAAACTATCGCAGGCTCGGTAGTTGTGGATATGTTATGTGATAGTGCGTTAACCAACTTGAAACTTAGAACCTACAAAAAGGAAATTGCTGCTGCTGATTCTATCCTGGTTCTGACAGATGGTGCTGGAGTGCAGACGGTGGCGGAATTAGTGAATAAGGTAGTCCATCCTGGCTGCAATACTCTGTCCTCAGGTGGTGCTCATGCTGAATGGAAAGAAGCGGAGCGCTGTCTTGAGTGTGGTGATTGTGTGTTAGAGTTTACTGGTGGCCTCTGTCCTATTGCCCGATGTTCTAAGCATCTGCTTAATGGTCCCTGTGGTGGCTCGCAAGGTGGTAAATGTGAAGTTAATCCAGACATACCTTGCGTTTGGCAACAGATCATTGATCGTCTTGCCAAACTAGGACAACTTGATAAATTGGAAAGGCTTGTGATGCCAAAGAATTGGAGTGTAAGCCTTACGTCAGGACCACCAGTAAAGAGGCTTTCTTAATGTTATTGTGTGAGAGAGGCAGTCCTTAAGAGCTACCGCGGCTCACATGTTAAATACATGAATTATTTAGGAGGGAAGAAATGAATGCGCAAGTTCAAAAACCTTTTGATGAGATTTTAGGATATCTGGATGGTAAGAAAAAGATATTTCTGATGGACTGTGGAGGATGTGCCACAATCTTCCACACAGGTGGCATAAAAGAGGTGGATGAGATGGCAGAGAAATTGACAAAGAAAGGGAAGGAGATCGTAGGCAAGATTGGATTGCCATTCGGAATATTTACCTGCTACCTTCCGATGTCTTCCATGTTTCTGAAGGAGCATAGGGAGGAGATAGAGAAGTGCGATGCCATATTGATGCAGAGCTGTGGAGATGGTTTGCAAGCTGTAAGAGGATATTTGGAAGAGGAAATGGGTATTGTGAAGCTTATGTATCCATCAAACAATGCCCTTGGCTTTTCCAGCGGAGGACCTACCAAGTTCAAAGAGGAACGCCAAGCCTGTGGGGAATGCGAGCTTGGTAGAACTGCCGGGATTTGTCCACTTGTATAATGCCCAAAGGGGTTATTGAATGGCCCGTGTGGCGGAACGACCACGGTTGGCAAGTGTGAAGTAGACTCTACACGTGACTGTGCTTGGGTCATGATATACAGGAGATTAAAGGAACTTGGTGAACTTGATGACCTGTCGAAGATACAAGAGCCACATGATTGGAGTAAAGCAGTAAGACCACGCAGTTTAGAGGTTGAAGCCATCGACCTGCTACAGGAATTGAAGGGGACGAAGAAGGCGTTAGAGGCGTTAGGAGTATAGCAAATGGCAAGATTAGGAGGGGCTTATGAAGACAAAAAGTAATTTGGAACAGGTGCTGGAGGCTGGACAGTTTGCTGTCACAGGTGAATTGGGACCGCCACAAAGCGCTGACTCTGAGGTAATTAAGAGAAAAGCAAAGATACTCAAAGGTTATGTAGACGCTTGCAATATCACCGATGGTCAAACTGCAGTAGTGCGCATGGCATCCTGGGCAGCTTGCCTTATAGCCAAAGAGGAAGGTTTAGACCCTATTGTCCAGATGACCTGCCGCGACCGCAATCGCATTGCCCTTCAGATGGATGTGTTGGGTATTGCAGCACTGGGCATCAATAATATGTTGTGTCTCACGGGCGACCACCAAAAATTCGGCAATCATCCTACAGCCAAAGGAGTTTATGATCTCGATTCTATTCAATTTGTTAAGATGGTGAGGGGCATGCGGGATGACAAGGAGTTTCAGTGTGGCGAGGAAATGGTGGTCGAGCCTCGTATCTTCATCGGGGCTGCTGCTAATCCCTTTGCCGACCCTTTTGAGTTCCGGGTGGCACGTCTTGCTAAGAAAGTAGCAGCAGGGGCGGATTTTATTCAAACCCAGATTGTCTACAATGTGGATAAATTCGCTGAATGGATGAAGATGGTACGAGACAGAGGATTACATGAGAGGGTAAAGATACTTGCTGGTGTTGCTCCTATAAAATCGGTAGGTGCTGCAAGATATATGAAAACCAGAGTTCCGGGGATGGATGTACCAGATAGTGTTATCACACAGCTTCAAGGAGTGCCTAAGGAACAAGTGCCTAAGGAGGGCATCAAACTCTGCATTGATATTATCAATCAGGTGCGGGAAATTGAGGGTGTAGCGGGTATTCATCTCATGGCTATTGAGTGGGAGGAAGCAGTACCTGAGATAGTAGAGGCGGCTGGTCTTTTACCCCGTCCTAAGTTTACACCATAATGAAAAACCAACATTCTTCATCACACGGTTCCCGGGAGCAGGGCTTTGAGCTTTCTTATAATCTTGCTCGTGAGCAGTTGTCCAAAATCAGCGATGTAGAAGAACAATGCTGTAAAAGTGGTGCGATGTATGTAGGTACTAATAAGATAATTATTGATTATCTAAATAAGCCGTATCATATCACCTTTCCCGATGTCGAAATTTCGTTAGGGGACAGCAAAGTAGAAGTCCCACTGAAGGACAAAACCCTGATACTTCACTACTTCACTATGGCAAAGGGCACCCCGCCTACCGATATATTGATTACCTATAAACAGCTGCCGGGGGGCATGGACTATTTTCCAGCATTTTTCCAGAGAACCATAAACCCTTTGGTAAAGCATTTTGGCCGCAATCCTGAGCTGCTTATAAGCAAGGCAGTAAAATTAGGCGGCGACAAAGCAGACTATGGAGATGCCTCTGTAATCATTAATGCTTTCAGTCATGTGCCCATAACCTTAGTATTATGGAGAGGGGATGAAGAGGTTGCTCCCAATGGAAACATATTGTTCGATGCCAATATTTCTGATTATCTTTCCACCGAGGATGTAACTGTGCTTTGTGAAGCTATCATCTGGAAGTTAATTAAAGATATTTCCTCTGCTTAACCTAGCGATCGAAATTTTCCCTCTAAAATGATAGAAGGCGAAGGGTTGAAAGACGCCGAAAAGAGTTGTGGAACAATCACAATGGGTTATAATTGCATTAGCGTCCCTATTTGTAGTAGAGTTCACGCTTTGAGCTATTCTCAGAGAATCAGCCTAGCTGGATACTTTGAAGACACCTATTTCAAGGCTGTCTCACGAGAGATGGTGAATGTTGAGGTGTAAAATGGAGAATCCTTCAATAGGTCAAAATGTTCAAGTGGGCGTAACCAATCAGGAGGCTGCTATTCAAAAACGCCTGAATGAAATTCTGCATTCCTATAAGGGCAGTCAAGATGAACTTATCCCCATCTTGCAGCAAGTTCAACAGGTTTTTGGCTACCTGCCAGAGTTGGCGATGAAAAAGCTAGCCAAATTTCTCAAGCTGCCGGAAAGCACCGTCTTTGGGGTAGGTACATTCTATGCTCAATTCAAACTTCTGCCAACGGGAAGGAATATTATTAGAGTGTGTCGGGGGACTGCCTGCCATGTGCGTGGTAGTGCACAAATCCTTGCTGAAATTGGAAAGCAATTAGGCATTAGTGCCGGTGAAACCACCCCAGATCTGGAGTACTCGTTAGAGACGATAGCTTGTTTTGGTTCTTGCGCATTGGCACCAGTTGTGGTTGCTAATAATAAAGTGCATGGGAGGATGACAGTGACAAAGGTAGGGGAGATATTCAACAAGGAGGCACAGTGAGCTTCGAAGAAATTAAGGAGAAAGCTATACTACAATGGAAAACAATGCAGCAGAGTGAGAGCATCCGCATTCTAATAGGTATGGGAACCTGTGGGCGAGCAGCTGGTGCTGAAGACATACTCGATGTTCTTAATCAGGAGTTAGCCAAGCGGAATATACAAACCGATATTCTTCCAGTTGGTTGTATTGGTCTCTGTTATGCAGAGCCCTTGATCGAAGTGATAAAGCCAGGCAAACCGAGTGTCTTCTACGGAAATCTTACTCCGGAGCTTATGTCGGAAATCATCGCAGACTATTTAATTGCCGACAATCCACGCCCCGATCTAGCTCTCGGCACTCGTGGAGAGGGAACATTAGATGGTATTCCCAAGCTTTTTGACTTGCCAGTGCTCAAACCTCAAGTGCGTATTTCTTTGCGTAATTGCGGGAATATCGATCCGGAGAATATAGCCCACTATATCGCTAACGGTGGCTATGAAGGCCTGGCTAAGGCATTGAGGATGAAACCGCAGGAAGTGATTGATGAAATAAAGAAATCAGGGTTGAGAGGTCGTGGTGGAGCTGGCTTTGCCACTGGGATTAAATGGCAATTCTGCCACGATGTGCCCGGTGATATTAAATATGTAATATGTAATGCTGACGAGGGGGATCCAGGGGCATTTATGGATCGAGCGCTTCTTGAAGGCGATCCGCATGCTGTATTGGAAGGAATGCTCATTGGGGCGTATGCAATCGGTGCGTTAGAAGGATACATTTATATCCGAGCTGAATATCCTCTAGCGATCCAAAGATTACGAATTGCTATCAAACAAATGGAGGAATATGGGTTGATAGGTGATGATATTATGGGCTCTGGCTTTAAATTCCATATCAAAATAAAAGAGGGCGCTGGTGCTTTTGTCTGTGGAGAGGAGACTGCGATGATGGCTTCCATCGAAGGTAGACGGGGGATGCCTCGCTCTCGGCCTCCATTTCCAGCCCAGTCTGGCTTGTGGGGAAAGCCAACAAATATCAATAACGTGGAAACTTGGAGCAACGTCTCAGCTATTATTGCGAAAGGCGCAGAATGGTATGCTGGCTATGGTACTGAGAAGAGCAAGGGTACCAAGAATTTTTCCCTAGTAGGAAAAGTTGTTCGCACTGGACTCATAGAGGTTCCAATGGGAATTAGTTTGCGTGAAATTTTATATGAAATAGGTGGGGGAATTCCTGAAAACAAGCGTCTGAAAGCAATTCAAACTGGGGGCCCATCAGGTGGTTTCATACCCGAGAGTTTGATCGACCTGCCCGTTGATTACGAATCTCTTACCCAAGCAGGATCTATTATGGGCTCAGGGGGGATGGTAGTAATAGATGAGGATACTTGTATGGTCGATATTACAAAATTCTTCCTCACTTTTACCCAAGCTGAATCTTGCGGAAAGTGTATACCCTGTCGCTGGGGCACTAAGCAGATGCTGGATATTTTGGTAGATATTACTGAAGGAAGAGGAAAGCCAGGAGACGTTGAACTTCTGCAGGAATTGGCAGAATCAGTTAAAGGTAATTCCTTATGTGGGTTGGGACAAACAGCTCCCAACCCAGTGCTCACCAGTATTCGCTATTTTCGTGATGAGTACGAAGAACACATAGTTGAGAAACGCTGCTCCGCGATGCAGTGCCAAGCTCTCATATCTTACTATATACTTCCTGACAAATGTCAGGGATGTATGATTTGCGCTAGGAACTGTCCTGTACAGGCTATTGAGGGCGGCAAGCGGATGGTGCATGTTATTGATCAAGATAAGTGCATCAACTGTGGGATTTGCTTTGATGTCTGCCCACCTAAATTCAGCGCTGTGGTCAAAGTTAGCGGGCCAAAACCCTCGGGTATCCCCGAGAAGCCCATCCCAGTAGTCGCCAAGTCTTAAATATTATATTAGCATATAAAGAAGGTGCCAAGATGAATGCGATCCCTGCAACCAACGTTAGAGAAAATGGCACAGCCTCTATCAAGCTGACTATTAATGGAAAGGAAGTGGTAGCAAAAAAGGGAGCTACTGTGCTTGAGGCGGCACTCAATACTGGAATCTATATTCCTACGCTTTGTTATGACCCTGACCTCAAGCCTTACGGGGGTTGTCGCCTCTGCGTGGTCGAGATAGAAGGAATGAGGGGTTTGGTGAGCTCCTGTACTACGCCAGTAACTAATGGGATGGTGGTGTACACCGAGACTCCAAAGGTAAATCAATCACGCCGTATCACTATGGAACTTATCACCGTCAATCATCACGGCGATTGCCTTGTCTGTGCTAAAAACCAGGATTGTGAACTACTTAAGGTTGCTCGGTATTTGGGTATGGAGCAAAACCATGTTGACCGACTGCGGAAAAATACTCAAGTGTTTCCTGTAGATGATAGCCATCCGGCGTTTATTCGTGACCTGAACAAGTGTATTCTTTGTGCCAAATGTGTGCGGGCCTGTCATGAGATAGTTTGCCATGATGCTATTGACATAGCCTTTCGTGGCAACTCGGCAAAGGTAGCAACCTTTGGCGATAAACCGATTGCCGAATCTATTTGCAAATCCTGTGGTGAATGTGTAGTTCGATGTCCTACTGGAGCATTGGTGCCTAAATGGGAAAAGACACCAACCCAAGAGGTTAAGACCATTTGCCCCTATTGTGGTGTTGGCTGCTCCATATATTTAGGTGTTCGAGATAATAAGATTGTTTCCGTGCGCGGTGACTCCGAGAGTCCAGTTAATCGCGGTACTTTGTGTGTGAAAGGACGTTGGGGTTATGATTTTGTTAGTCATACGGAAAGGCTTACCACGCCTCTTATTCGAATCCCCGGCGTTCCCCGGGACGCAGGGCAAAATATGAAAACGCATGACGTTTTCCGTGAAGCCGGGTGGGATGAAGCAATAGAACTGGTGGCCAAGAGATTGAGAGATTTCGTGTCAAATGGAGTTGGGGTAATTGCATCAGCTAAGTGTACCAACGAGGAAAACTATGTCATGCAGAAATTCGCTCGAGCAGTACTGGCCACTAATAATGTGGACCACTGCGCGCGACTGTGTCACGCGCCTACTGTAGCTGGCCTGGTTCAGAGCTTTGGCAGTGGAGCAATGACTAATTCCATCAATGACATTGGGGACGCCGCCTGTATTTTAGCCATCGGCACCAATACTACAGAAAACCATCCTGTGCTTGGGTACAGGATAGCCCGTGCGGTGAATAATGGGGGGAAACTCATCGTGGCTAACCCCTACGAGATCGAACTTTGTCGCTTTGCCAGTATTTGGCTACAACATAGCCCTGGCACAGACGTCGCCTTGCTAATGGGGATGATGAGGGTTATAGTGGATGAAGGACTGCTTGACTCGGCGTTCATCAGGGAAAGATGCGAGAACTTCGATGCTTTCGGTGAATCCTTGAAAGACTTCGACCTTGATTTTGTCGAACGGATTACCAAAGTACCGCAGAGCAAGATTGTAGAAGCTGCTCGCATGTTTGCTACCAATAGCCCTGCTGCTATCTTGTACGCTATGGGTATTACCCAACATTCCCACGGTACCGACAATGTGTTAGCTACTGCTAACTTGGCAATGCTTACTGGAAACGTAGGAAAGCCCTCCACCGGCGTTAATCCGCTTAGAGGTCAGAACAATGTGCAAGGTGCTTGTGATATGGGCGCCTTGCCTAATGTCTATCCCGGCTATCAGGCGGTAAATGATTCAGCTATCCAAAAGAAGTTTGAGGCTGCCTGGGGCTGTTCCTTATCTCCTTCTCCGGGGCTCACATTGGTTGATATGATT
>Ga0180301_10004790_pt1 | contig 10431 bp, 6 predicted proteins | sample GuaBasSediGuay16_FD_121797 | JGI IMG/M metagenome (GOLD analysis project Ga0180301, IMG submission 121797) | Subseafloor sediment microbial communities from Guaymas Basin, Gulf of California, Mexico - Guay16, Core 4569-2, 12-15 cm | ecosystem: Environmental > Aquatic > Marine > Hydrothermal... | reverse complement strand
TACCCTTAAGGGTAAAAAAATTCCGCGAGCCGGATTGTAACCTGTTGTTATAAAGGTCCTTGCCCGCGAGCAAACCCTTCGACTTTGCTCAGGACAAACGGTAAAATTCAACTGGGAGCACTATATATGATTCATAAAAGAGAGCACGCAAGATGAGCGGCTTATTCTACAAATTAGGTAAGATGGCCGGCCCGAGTGTTCGCAAGGTCAACTGGATATGGCAATCAATAACTGCCGGCCAGGCTGACGCTATCCGGGCCGAATACGAGGTCGGCCGGGACCTGGCACGCGAAATCAGGAACAGGTTGGAGCTTGACACAGAACCGCTCGCTGCGCAAATGTTGAACAAAGTGGGTCGTCGTCTGGCCGGTCGCGTTACAAATAAGCTTCGAACATTCAGCTTTGAAGTTGTCAAAGGTACCGAACCCAACGCTTTCGCTCTGCCGGGCGGCTTCATATTTGTGGGCCGATCACTGCTCCGGCTTTGCGAGTGGCACCGGGACGAGATTGCTTTCATCCTTGCTCATGAGATGGGCCATGTCATCCGGGGACATGCGATGGATAGGCTCATTGCCAATTCGGCGATTGCTGCCGGGGCCAAAGCCGCGCCCATTCACGGCCTCGGCGCCAGTTTGCTCAGCCGGGTGGGCGCCAAGTTCCTCCAAAGCGCGTACTCGCAAGATATTGAGTTGGAAGCTGACACACTCGGGGCGCATCTGGTTGCTGCTGCCGGCTACGATACCGGCGCCGCGGCGCAATTACTGGCTCGCCTGAGTGAACTTAGTCGGCCTGCCAAGCAGTTCGACCCTGGGAATTACTTTTCCTCTCACCCGGCCTTTGACCTCCGCATCCGCAATCTTAAACGCCTTCATATCAAAAACCGTGCTGTAATTCCTTGAATCTGTATCAGAATTATCGTATAGTATTTACGCCTTTCACTACAGGGCAAGGCTGGTTTTCCGATAATTTGGTTTTATCTTGAAGCTCAAAAGGAGAGGCAATGTCATTCCGGACTTGCTTGTCCTCCGTAGCCTTGTGCGAAGGAGGGACCCGGAATCCAGTTTTTCCATTATGATTTTGGTTCTCGAATTTGTTTCGGATTTAGTAACCTGTCCTGAGCTTAGCCTGCCCTGAGCGCAGCCGAATGGGCCGAAGGATTCGGACCTCGCAGATATTTATGGTGTTGCGACAAAGGTCTGTTCATAGTCAAATTTTCTTTTTTTGCTCTGAGCTTATTTCGTTTTAAGCTGATCGGCCTCGGTTCTTAATCCACATCTTTTCAATTTCTTCCAGAATTTTCCCTTTGGTTTCCGGAACGATACATTTTACAAAGACAATAAGGACGATACACATTATACCGTAAATGAAAAACGGGAATCCATGGTGGAATTTCTCGATAAGGAACTGGTTTTCATCCATCATAGGGAAGGTCTGTGAGACGATAGAATTGGCTATCCATAAGCATATCGTAGCGATGCCCATCGCTCGTCCGCGGATCTTCGTCGGGAATATCTCCGAAAGGATCACCCAAGTTACAGGGCCGACAGAAAGAGCGAAAGAAGCGATGTATATCAAAACGAACGCGAGCATCCACATGCCCGTTGCCTGCAGGTAACCCGCTGTGCCCATGGCAAACAAGGCAATACCCATTCCCGCAGAGCCGATGAGCATCAAAGGTTTTCTGCCAATCTTATCGACTGTCCAGATAGCTATTACAGTAAATAATAGATTCACCGCCCCGACGACAACCTGCTGAAGCAGTGCCGCATCAATGGTTTCGCCGCCTAATTTTTCAAATATCTCGCTGCCAAAGTACAAAAATACATTTATCCCGGTAACCTGCTGCAGGACAGCAAGGACAACACCGATGACCAGAACTACACGCATCCCGGGATTGAACAGTTGTGATAAAGAACCGCTTTCATGCGAAAGGGTTTCTTCGATCATCTGCATTTCTTCTTCGGCGTATTGTTCGCCATCGACTTTAGAAAGGATTTGCAGAGCCTTGCTTTTCTGGCTTTGTTTAGTCAGCCAACGCGGGCTTTCCGGAACGAAAAACAGTAATACGAGCAGTAGCACCGCTGGTATGGATTCTGAGCCGAACATCCATCGCCAGCCGGTTTCCGTGTTCCATGCTTCGTCGCCGAGCCCGGCAATATAATAGTTAATGAAATATACGACCAGCATACCGAAAATTATTGCGAATTGATTTACCGACACCATTCGGCCGCGTATTTTGGCCGGTGATATCTCAGCGATATACATCGGAGACGTCATAGACGCAGCCCCTACGCCAAGGCCGCCAATAATGCGGAATATGACGAATTGAATAAGGTTCTGCGGCAGTGCAGTGCCGATAGCCGAAACAAGAAACATAACTGCCGAGAGTATTAAAACTTTTTTTCGTCCAAGACGATCGCTCAACGTTCCGGCAAAAGCGGCACCGAAAATACACGCCAGCAAAGCGCTGGATGCTGCAAATCCTTTCATCGCAGGCGAAAGATCGAACTTTAGTTGTACGAATTTTAATGAACCGTTGATAACGCCTGTATCATAGCCGAAAAGAAGTCCGCCCAATGCAGCAACAGAACATACACCTACTACGAACAGAATACTTCCTTTATTTTTCTCTTTTGTAAAGTCGGTCATTTCGCACTGTCCTTAATTGCCCTGAACATTGCCAACACGTTTTCGACAGGTGTCCCGGCCTGGATATTATGAGTAGTATTAAAAACCATTCCGGTAGGTTCATTAAACAGCCGGATCCGTTGAGTTACTTCTTCATAAACTTCTTCGGGCGTGCCGAACGGCAAAGTTTTTTGGGTGTCCACACCACCGCCCCAGAATATAATATCATCGCCGAACTGTTTTTTTAGTTCGGCAGGCTCCATCCCGGCCGCCGAACATTGAACGGGATTTAGAATATCAAAGCCCGATTCGATAAAGTCCGGTATAAGCTCCTTAACCGCTCCGCACGAATGAATGAATATTTTCCAGTTTGAGTTTTTATGTATGAAATCATTAATGATTTTGTGAAAAGGTCCAAAGAGGTCCCTGTAAGCATTAGGGGAGATAAAAAGCCCCTGCTGCATACCGAAATCTGTTCCCGTTGTGAATACCGCCTGAACCTTATCGCCCAGTGCATCTATCAATAACCTTAAATTCTTCAACGCAATTTCGCACTGTCCCTCGAAAACCTTATAAACATAATCCCTTCTCATCGCCGTAGAAACATACCACTCCTCAATCTGGCGGATGCCCGGCGTATCTTTCATCCACATTGCAGGCACAAGGGCGATATCACCAAAGCCGGTTCCCGGCGCACTTAGAATAGCACCTTTGCCTTGCTGATAAATCTTGTCCGCGCTTTCAACGAAAGTAGCGACCTCATCAGTAGTAAGCACACCAAACTCTTTGAGGTTGTCTGCCGGGTCAAGCTTTTCCTCAACGATCGGCTGCTGACGGCATATCGCGTCGAAATAGAAACCGTCCTTTGGCATATGGCCGCTCGGAGGTACCGATGTATCACCTTCCGGATACAGATACCACCCCCCTTTGCCGTCCGATGTTACATTAAAATCACCCGGAACAAGAACCTCTGTACCGTCGAACATCGTGAACTCTTTCCAGTCCTTATTCTCAAAACCGAACATCGTCTTAGGCGGTAGAACACCCAGTACATCTACACCGAGAGCATCCATCAGTTTCTCGTCGATCTGGCCTAACATCTGAAAAGGCTCGATGACCTTAACACGATAATCTCCTTCGCCAAGCAGGGCCTTCCTTACTTTTGAAAGAGTACTCGCAGAGATTCCGGTTACATGTGTAGCTCCAAAATCCACACACACCCTGTCAACAGGTTCATGATTTAATGTCTTCTGCAAACGCTGGCGTGAATTCATTTTATATTCCTCTTATTTTCCTCATTTACGCAAACCGTATATCCCTGCTCCGCTGACACCGACATGGTATAATGATGGCGGTCCGTCAGGAACCTCCACCGGTTGTGCCGGTATCTGCCGGCGATGCGTCGGTGCCTGCTGTGGCCCTGGGCAGCTGGACAACGGCGTTTTGCTTGAATTCGAGCAGTATTGGTCTCATATCGGACGGAACGCTGAAGGCAAGGTCGAACCACGCGACCCTCCCACAACCCGAGACAACTTCAAATGCCCCCCTCGAAACCTCCACAATCTCGCTAAGGCTTGCTGGTTTGAACTCGTTATCCACAATTCGCCCTTTGGGATAAAATGGGTGCCCGCTTCCGGTAGCGGCATCGCCGGGCTGGGCCTTCTTCTTGCACACGATTCTTATCTGTGAAAGTGTGAACGAGACTTTTCCGTCTTTATCCATTGCCCCGCCGCGGTCGATTTCACCACTTTTTATGCCCATCCTGACGATAGTATAGCTGCGCCCGCCGATATCTGCTATGCGAATGCCGCCTTTTTTGGGCACAACAATCGAATCGGCGGCTGTTATCATGTAAACGCCTTCCCTTGCTTTGTGCCGGTTCAGGTGGAGCTGGTTTATGAAATCGGCATGAAGGACGGAAAAACTCTTGCCGGAGCTCATGGAACCCCTGCTGATCCAACCGAACACGCCGGCCACGATGCCGTCGGAATCCAGCAGGGAGCTTTTCGGGCCGGCGATATTGATATTGTCCTGCTCGAAGCGGGCATAAGGCCACTTATCCGAAAGCGGACAAAGCGCCAGGGCTATGAACAAAACCCCCGATATGACAACACCTACGATAACACCGCACACAACGCCGGTGATGTGGGCCGACAGCTCGCCGAATTCAACATCGTGGGGAAGAAGAAAATAGGCACACTCTCGGGTCAAAGCAAAGGCGACAATAAAGATAGCGGCAAAGATACCCGGTTGCGCCCATTGTCCGCCGCGGGCTTTCGAAATCAGTATGTCTGCCGCAATCTCATAGTAGCCAAGGGCCGCAATGGCCCCGACGACGGCTGCAATCACCGTCGCAAAGGATCTCAGAGTAGAGCTCTTAAGATACAGATGAGCCATACACAAAATGGTAATCACTATTAGAGCGCCGGCGGCAAACATGTTCTCTCCTGATTGACTATACTTTTTACTGTCAGCTTTTTCATCATATCATTTCCCGGGCCTGGATTCTTTCTTTACCCCCGAGAACTTCCTTATCACCTCATTTATCGAAGTGACCCCGTCGGCGACCTTCTTGACGGCTTGTTCCTGCATGTAGAGCATTCCGGAACGTCTGAAGTGTGAAGATATCTCGCGGAGGGATTTTGCCTGCTTCATAGCCGCTCTTATTTTATCATCGACCATGGCGACCTCAAAGATTCCGGTTCTGCCGAAAAAACCGGAGCCCTGGCAGTTTTGACATGGTATCGGTCTTCCGCGTCTATCATATTGGACCTCGCCGGGCCTGTAGAGAAGCTTTGTCTTGTCGGCGGGGATGTTTAGTTTCTTGAATAGGTCCTGTTTGGGCTGATATGCCTGCTTGCATTCGTTACACAGTTTCCTTGTGAGCCTCTGACAGAGGATACCGATGAGGTTTTTGACAGCATAGTTTCTGTCCGGGATGAATTTCAGCCATTTTCCGAGAGCCTCGATTGCGTTTGCAGCTTCGAGGGTAATATAAACGATTTTTCCGTCCCGTGCGGCGGCGCATGCAAGTTGAGCGGATTGAGCGTCTTCACAGTCGGCGACACCGACGATATCGGGAGCGGTTCTTAGTATAGTCTGGAGCTTTTTGGCATAGGTTGTGACTCCGGTGTCAGTCAGGGAGTAGGTATTTTGTGTGATGTTGCTCAGTTCAGCAGCAGGTTTTCTTTCGAGGGTGTTTATGTTATTTAAGAACGGGTCATGGTTCTTTAGCAGGGCGTAAAAAGTTGTGGTTACGCCGCTTTTTTTGGGCCCTGATATTATGAATATGCCCTTATCGAGATCCCGAATTGACTTGAGACGAAGGAGCTGGTCGGGATCGAGGCCGATATCTTCAAGTTTAATAAGACTGTAAGCTTCGAGTTTTGTGAGCTTGACCTGTTCACCGGCGGTTGAGCCTGCGGTGGTGATTTGCCACTTAAACTCTTGTCTATCTTTTATGACCTTGAAGTTTCCTGTTTGCGGTTTTCGGCGTTCGTTAACATCGAGGTCGGCCAGTTGTTTGAGGTAGTGTATGAAGTACTCCATCTGTTCCTTGGTTTTTTGTGGCTGCTTTGTTGGCACACCATCAATGTTGTATATAACAGAATAGCTCTGTGGATTCGGCTGGAAGATGACGTCGCTGGTACGCCTCCATATAGCATCTTCAAAGACTTCACAGGCGGTTTTGTAGCCGAAGGCTTCCGGGGTTTTTGCCTTTGGCAGTGGCGCCTTATTCTCGTTGGCCGTGATGAAAGACATTCCCTTTGTGGCGGCGGCGATTCTCTTCTTTTCGTCAACAAAGATTCCTTTGAGGTGGTTTATGGTAAGAACCTGCTCGAAGTCAGCAACCCTTGCGTTTCGGTGTACGACGTATGCCATGGCGGTTGCGCCGACGGCGATAAGGTACAGTAGGATGCCGATGACGAAAAACGGAGCGAGGAGCCAGATTATGATGGCGCCGGCCCCGGTGGAAGCGATGACGGCGGTCCAGGTGTTGACCCTGGTTCTGACGGCCTGGGTGTCAGTGTGTACCCATCTTACGAGTGGCAGCCATGCGAAGAACAGGCCTACAAAGGCAGCAAATTTTATCGTGGAGATATATCCGCCATATTCGGTGGCGGCAGCTAATAAAATCGGCATAAGTGCTCCCAAGTGCAGGGCTTCGGCTTAGATTTCCTATAAACACACTATCGGTGCCCAGCAACGTTACTGGGCCACGGTTTTAATAGAATAACAAGTCGGGATTGAAAATCAAGCCTCTTTTCCCAAAGGGGATTTTAGCGGACAGCGTATAGCGTGAGACGAGAGGCATATCTCGTGAGGCGTGATGAGTGGGGAAATCCGAAGCACTAATATCAAAACCAGAAACAAATTCGAATCTCAAAAATTCAAATGCTCAAAACTTTCGGTGCGGGATAAAAAATGGTTGCATTTCTGAATGGGCGTGGCGATCGTATATTTGAGATTTTAGATTTGGGAGAATTTTGTTGCATTGGAATGATTTTTAATAAGGTTGGCCCCGCCGACTATCGAAATAGCCGGCGGGGTTAGCCTGCGCGGTTTCCTAAGAAACCACTTGTTATGACAAGCTCGCAGGCACGGATCAGTTACAATAATTGACTTATACAAAAAAACTCATATAATTGTCAAGAGAAAAGAAAAAAACTTTTCAATTTTTTAAGGGACAGATTATGAGTAAATATACACTCGGGCTCGATATTGGGTCAAATAGCATCGGCTGGGCACTTTTAGATACAGGAAAATCACCAAAAATCATCGACTTGGGTGTGAGGGTCTTTCCAGAAGGTGTTGACCGCGATACAAAGGGCGCGGAGCTTTCAAAGAACGCGACACGCCGGGAGGCAAGAGGTGCACGAAGAAATCGCTGGCGCCGAGCATACCGAAAAGACAAATTGGTGCGTATGCTTCAACGAGAAGGTCTATTACCCCGAGAATTTGATTTAATCCAAAAGTTGATGGAAACAAATCCATACCTCTTACGAGCCAAGGGGCTTGATGAACAACTGGGTCTTCACGATTTCGGACGGGTACTGTTTCACATAAATCAGCGCAGAGGTTTTAAGAGCAATCGTAAAACCGGAAAAGCAAGTGACAACAACAAGGTTGCCAAAGAAGCAGGGCAGCTTCAGGAAGCTATTGATAATACGGGGTGCCGAACATTGGGGGAATATTATGCAAACCTGAATCCGGAAAAAAATCGCATACGTTCTCAATATACATTCAGATCGATGTATGAAAAGGAATTTGCTTTGCTTTGGGCTAAACAGTCAGAATTTTACCCTGAGATTTTGACAGAGCAATTAAAAGAGGAGATAAAGGACAAGACTGTATTTTATCAACGTCCGCTAAAGCCAACTGATGATTTAATTGGTGAATGCGATTTAGAGGAAGGAGAGAAGCGATGCCCACGAGGAGACTGGTACGCAAGGAAATTTAGACTTCTTCAGGATGTTAATAATCTCAAGATTCACCATTCAGACGGCTCTGAGGACCCATTGACTGATGAACAACGAGCAATTGTTTTAGAGCAACTGAAAAAGAGTAAAGCAGTTAAATTCAGCAGTCTTCGCAAGAAACTTGGCTTGTTAGAGACAGATGAATTTAATATGGAATATGAGGTTAATGAGAAAGGAAAGAAAAAAGACAAAATTCAAGGGGACGAATTTAATGCTTCAATGCAGAAAAATATCTTCGGGCTAAAAAGATGGGGCGAAATGGCGGAAGGAGAAAAAATCAGACTTAATGAATGGCTGGTAGATTTGGAAGACGATGAATTGATAGAGAAACTGGCGAGCGAATATGGCTTCAGTGATGAACAGACAGAGAAGGTCTTAAAAATAAGTTTGCCTTCCAGATATATGAGCTTTTCACAGAAAGCAATTAAAAAACTATTGCCATTGATGGAAGAGGGGAAACGAACGGACGAAGCATTGGATAAAATTTACCCTGACAGAAACCAAAAAAAGCAGGTAGAGGCTGAGCGATTAGGTTTGCCAGAGGATTTACGAAATCCGCTTGTTAATAAGGCATTGTTTGAAGTACGCAAAGTGGTCAATGCAGTTATTCGAGAATATGGCAAGCCCGCAAAGATAGCTATAGAGATGGCCAGAGACTTAAAGGGCTCTTTGAGAGAACGAAAGGAAATTCATTTTAAGCAGAAAGAAAATGAGCGAGAGAATAAACGCGTACGTGAACGGCTCAAAAATGATTTTAACCATGTGAGTCTAAATCGAGATAATATAATCAAGTACAAACTATGGGAGGAATGTAACGGACTCTGTCCTTATACAGGAAAGAAAATCCCTCAATACGCGCTGTTCGGCGAAAATCCTGAATTCCAAATTGAGCATATATTGCCGTACTCGAGAAGCCTGGATGACAGTTATATGAACAAGACCCTCTGTGAGGTTCACGAAAATATCAGTGTAAAGGGCAATCAGACACCTTATGAAGCATATCATCACGATGAGGAAAAATATGAGCAGATAAAGCAGCGGATAAAGGTTTTACCGTGGCCGAAAAGAAGGAAATTTCTACAAAAGGAAATCGAGCTTGACGAAGCAATTACAAGAGAACTAAACGATACACGGTATATTTGCAGGGAGGCAGTGAGGTACTTAAAACAAATATGCAGTAATGTTAAGGGGACACGTGGCAAAATCACATCGGAGCTGCGGCACCAATGGGGATTGAACAGTATTTTGAATTTAACCGACCCGAATATGAAGAACAGGGACGACCATCGTCATCACGCTATAGATGCGGCTGTGGTGGCGGTTACCAGAAATAAACACCTTCGGGAACTTGCCGAAAGTAAGTATGCAAAGACAGGCAGCGGGGTTAAATTCGAGGCGCCGTGGAAGGATTTCAGGGAAGAATTAGCAGAAAAGATAAAACATATAAATGTTTCTCATCGGGTAACACGAAAAGTTTCCGGTCAATTGCATGAAGAAACTGCCTACGGGCCTACAGGATTAAAAGACGATAAGGGACAGGATATTTTTGTTTATCGAAAAAAGTTAGAAGACTTCACAATGCCAATGGTAGGAAGAATTGTTGACCCTGTTGTGAAAGAAATTGTTGTTGACAGGCTTAAAAAACATGGACTTAACCCAGAAAAAAAACAAACCATACCAAAAGAGGTTTGGAGAGAACCGCTTTACATGAAATCAAAGACGGGGAATGGCCCAAGGATAAAGAAAGTCAGAATCAGAGATGTGTTTAACAATATGATTATGCTCAAAGACCAAAACGGTAAGCCATACCGTGCAGTTGCACCCGGAAATAACCATCATATTGAAATATTTGAATACAAAGACAAAGATGGGAATATTAAAAGAGACAGCAAAGTAGTCAGTATGTTTGAGGCCGTGCGTAGAAGACGCAAAGGTGAGCCTGTAATTCAAAGAGACCACGGGGAAGGGAAAAAGTTCATCTGTTCATTATCGACAAATGAGATGGTAATGATGCCAGACAAAGAAGGTAATAATGATTTATTTCGAGTACAAAAAATGAGCATTAATAAACAGATATATTTCCGGCATCATACGGCAGCAACTATAGATAATGAAGAAACTTTGATTCGAAAGCAAGCAAACTTATTTAATGGAAAAAAAGTGGCCGTAGATCCTATTGGGCGTGTATTTCCTGCTAATGATTAGCTATTTAACCGCCGATATGCCCCTAAAAGGGGCATTGTATGATTAAGCGGATAATCGAAATATCGCGGGCACGGACGTATTTATCCATTTCATTAGGTCAGCTTGTAATAAAAGAGGC